>OCVV011228227.1_pt1 | contig 14565 bp, 13 predicted proteins | sample 1539721 | NCBI WGS metagenome assembly OCVV01 (sample SAMN02144230, study PRJEB22623) | gut metagenome | biome: sheep rumen | host: Ovis aries | place: New Zealand
CTGCGCTGCCACTTCGGAAATTGAGTGGGAGCGTTTGAAGTTGCTCTTCTGTAATGAAAAAGGAAAAGCCTTGCAGCCGGTCATAAAGATCCGAATAATGGGCTTGGACTTGTTTTGCCATCGCATCAAATAAGTCTTTGCCATTCCCTTTCGAGTCAACCAAGTTCATATACAGTGATTCGCTATTCATGGGACCAGAGGGAGCAAATGATGTCCCTTTGGGAATCATCAATTTGTCGGACCCAGTGAATGGAGCAGCGAAATGGACAAGGTATTCCAACTCGGCATCTTCTGCCAATTCAAAGACGTTCTCGCTAATCTTCAAAGATTCAATTTGTTCACGTGTTGCCATCATTATTTGTTGTTTGGCGCAAAGGTACACATTTTCATCCGATTGCCAAAATAAAAAGCAAAATCACAAGCCTTGCGAAACAAAATTTTTCTACACAAACACTTTTATCGTCAAAGAAAATGTGTATCTTTGCGGAACTAAAAATCTATTTCAATATATTAGAACAGACTGCGATATGGATATATTTAATTATGTGTTTGACAAGAATTCAGCTAAGGAGCTGGATCCCGGCAAGTTGTCATCGTATAGGCAAGCTGCGGAGTTGATATGCTATTGTTGGAACAGTCTTGATATGACTCCACTAGAGCCGTTTTTGGATGAAAATGTTGTTTGGTCGGGCGGTGTACCTCATAAAACTATTAAAGGAAAGGAGAATTATCTGGAATTGATGAGACAGGTGTTTAATTCTCTTCAATATTCTAAGAAGAGCTATAAGGCGGATGTTGATGGTGACGGAGACGGTTCAGTTGCTATTATAACTGTTGATGGCGAGTATCAGGACTTGATGCATCGTTTGAAAATTGAAGATGGGCTGATAAAGGAGATTTGGGTTACTCCATCTCCTTATTGGTGGCTTAAGCAGTTTGGTGGGTCTTCACCCTTTGGAGTCATTCATCAGACTTCACTACACGAACTGGCTGCAGCCGTTGCAGCCATTGAGCAATATGTCAAGACCGAACTTGGCGATAAGAAAATAACCTGGGCTACGCCATTTGAACTGAAGAACTCTCATTGCCAGCTATCTTTCACATGCGATGGGTTGTCTTACGACTTGTTGGTGGAAATACACAGTTTCGATGACAACAAATGCCGTTTTGTGATGTATACTGAATACAAATATTTGCAAGCTGGTTGTAAGGAGAACAATCACATTCCTTGCATCTTGGCTCTTAACGAAGACCTGGAGTTTGTCAGTCTGACTCTCATAGAAGACATGAATGTGAGAGTACAGAAGCTGAGGGCAAAGGGCCTGAATGAATGGACCTTTAGGCAATTGTTCAAGATGAAGGCGCAACTGAGCCGACTCATCATTACAAAGGATCATCGTCTGTTCCTGCCAGAGTATAAGGACATCGAGATAAAAATGGAGCCGCTGGTCAAAGCTGTCTACCTCTTGTTCCTGAAGCATCCTGAAGGTATCGTATTCAAAGAACTGGCCGATTACAAAGAGGAACTGCAAGACATTTACAAGGAACTGCGGCCGCTGGGGCTGAACAAGCGGACCTTGCAAAGCATTGAGGATGTGACGAATCCACTGCTGAACTCAATCAATGAGAAATGTGCTCGCATCAGGGCGGCTTTCGTGAAGCAGTTCGACGAGCATCTGGCAAAGAACTATTTCGTGACGGGTGAGCGAGGTATGCCGAAGAAGATTACGCTGCCTCGCGATCTCGTGGTGTGGGAGGAAGGAGATAGGTAATAGGTAATAGGTAACAGGTAATAGGTAACAGGTAATAGGTGAAAGGCAACAGGTGATAGGTAGCGGGTAATTTTACTGTTTCACAAGGCTTGCGGAGAAAATTATGTTGGCTGGTCGGATTTCTTCTTGTAATTTTGCCACCGTTCAACAACTAAAAACAAGAAGAAATATGAAGGAGTATGAGTACATCATGGCGCAATGCCGGAGGTTTCGCTCGCTGAAGTGGGACGAGACTGAATTACAGAGATGCAAGGAGATGCTTAAGGCGCTGAGCCGCGAGGATCTGCTGAGGGTTTATCTGAGCAGGTTTATGGTGGCGAGTCCACTGAAGGAGGCGGTTTTCAAACTGCTATTTGCCGACAAGATTGGGAAGCGGGAAGAGCGAATAAAGACGATGCCGGTGGAGGAGCTGATTGCCGAGTTTCAGGACAAAAGGGGCGGCAATGTGGCGCTGGCACGCAAGGAGATGCACGAGCGGTATAAACGCAACCAGGGCGACGAACGGCAGAAGATCAGACAGGCATTGAGTGCTGCGACCAAGGCCGACCAGCAATGGCTGAAGTCACAGGACAGACGGGAGGAGTATGAAAGGACGTATGGCAGGCCATATCCAGAGTTCAAGCCCAATTATAAAAGTTAAGAAGGGTTGAGATATGCCAAGGCATAGTTTAGAAAGGTTCTTTCTGCGCTAGCGCTGCGCGAAGTTACCTCCTTTGCTTTTTCGTGCACCATGCTTTGCGTGACAGCACTGCTTCGGTCGATGACCTTCGGTTCAAGGCCCTGCGGCCGTTTCAAAAGGTTTAATGCGCAAAGCGCGTTCAAAAGGTTCTTTCTCCGCTATGCTACGAAAGCGCCCCTTCGGGTCGAGCGCAAATGGTTCAAGAGGTTCAAGAGGTTTAGAATATGACAATTGAGGAAGTGATTGATAGGGTTGTGAGATTGCAGGAGGCTATTGAGATTGAGTACTATTCTCGCAGTGGCAGGGAGATGTTTTGCCAACTGACTGACGTGCACTATTCCGACTATTACGGCGGGCTATATATAGAAGCCTTCTGCACAAACTGGGGCTCTACGTGCACATTCAAAATCAGCCGCATACAAAAAATCAATGGCCACGGCTACAAGCGCATCGACTGGAAAGCTATCGGCAATGAGTATAGGGACTGGAGATATTATAAGCCATAAAACAAACTACATAAAAGATTGAAATATGAAACATATCAAGGAAATCGTTGAGAGTTATCTAAAAGAGAAAACGGAAGGTCTGACGACAGGACTGAAATTTTTGGACGAGAACATTGGAGGGCTATACCCAGGAGAACTGACCGTCATCTGTGGCGACAGCGACAGCGGAAAGACTGCATTGATGATCAGGCAAATCAATTGTCTGGCCATTGACGGCAGGGTACCTGTGTTGGTTGTGTTGTGCACGAATGAGGAAACGTTCTTGGCCAATATGGCGGCTTACTATTGCAGCATCATTACGGATGATGTTCGCCAGGTATTCACCGACGAGGAATGCTCTGCCGAAGCTTATTGTTATCTGGATAAGTTGCTTCAAACCCCCATTTATTTCGTTAACATCGCGGATTTCGAAGAAACAAGTTCCGAAGAGCTACATAAATTCATTCAGGAGAACAACATCAAAGCAGTCTTCGTTGAGAATGTGCAATGGATAAACAATATGGAGAGAAACCACGAGGTGATTGCACAACCACTGAAGGCCCTTGCAAAAGAAGAACAAGTTGCCGTCGTAGCTGAATATCATCTTTGGACCAACGACGACTTCCCCCCATTGTCTATCCTACAGTTTGAAAAGGATGACGTATCGATGATGGCTGATAACATTATTGGCATGCTTGACTTTCAGAATCACGACATTCTGGTAGATGAGCAAGGAAAAGACATAAGTGGAGAAATAAGAATGAAAATCATAAAGCACAAAGGGATTTTAGCAAAGAATAAAGAAACGAGATACAGAAAGGCGCAACTCATGGTTCGTAACAACCACCATGCCACCTACATAGGAAACGTACGCGAAAAACTATTCGATGATAAGAGTCCCTTGTCTGCTCTTATAAAAGAGCTTGACTGCGAAGTGGAAGATGTTTCCTCTACCCTATAACGATTATCATCTACGACATGAAAACGGGATTTATTGCACTATTGCTCGCCATGATGTTCGCGTCGTGCGGACGGAGCAGAATGACAGAAGCCTCAGAGACGACAAACGGAGCAACGATCAAAGAAGACAGGCAAGAATATGACTATCAGGAAATGGAAAAAAGATATGGTGGAAACCTGATTAACACCATGAGCAATGCTGATAGCAAAGATGACGACAAGACAAAGGATGTGGACGAGGACTCTGCAGAGGACATCATAGACAGCAGGATGCAGTCCTGCCCGTGGGCGGAATGGAGTTGTGATCAAGGAAGGATTACGGTGCTGTATCCGGCCTTCATGGAAATGAACAAAGAGAGGATGAATGGAAATCATGACTGTCTGTATGCAGAATGGGGAAGGTTGAATTTCTGCTTTATGCGATACAGAGACAAGGCATCGGTGAAGGAGAAGTTTGAGGCATTGAAGTCTGGAGCCACTACCTCATCGATGGAGGACGGGAGTTTCCTGCTGGCAGGAAAGATATACGATGACATGCGTTTTTTCGAAAAGCACCTCAAGACCGAAAACCATTGGTGCTACCTGCGCGTAGAATTTCCCGCAGGGCTGACCACTGCCATCGATCCGCTGCTGCAATACGTGAAGGATTATCTGCTGGCGGAAACTATCATGAGGTAGTCGTAGAAATTTTCCCCTCGCAAACCTTGCGGGGCTTGGTGGTGTCGGGAAAATGTTGTAATTTTGCAGCGAGTTCAATGTGAGTATTACGACTATGGAAGAAAAGAGGAAAGAGAATGTGCCGTTGCTGGACTTCGACATCGTGGAAGACCAGTCACAGAATATTATTAAGGTGATCGGCGTGGGCGGCGGCGGACAGAATGCCGTCGGCAATATGTACGACGAGGGTATCGAGGGCGTGACGTTTGCGGTGTGCAACACCGATAGCGCTGCGCTGTCGAAGTCGCCGGTGCCAGTGAAGCTGCAGCTGGGCTCGGTGGGCTTGGGAGCCGGTGCCAACCCTGACGTGGGGCGCAAGGAGGCTGAAAGCAACATCGAGGACATTGAGCGGCTGCTGGACGACGGCACGAAGATGGTGTTCGTGACGGCAGGCATGGGCGGCGGCACGGGAACGGGTGCGGCTCCGGTGGTGGCGAAGGTGGCGAAGGACCGCGGCATACTGACCATCGGCGTGGTGACAATTCCATTCTACTTCGAGCAGAAGCGCAAGATTGTGAAGGCGCTCAAGGGTGTCGACGAGTTGCGGAAGCACGTCGACGCGATGCTCATCGTGAACAACGAGCGCATCTGCGACGTCTACAACGACACGCAGGTGACGCTGAAGGAGGCACTGAAGCGGGCCGACGACATCCTGAAGAATGCCGTGAAGGGCATCTCGGAACTCATCACCATCAGCTCGGAGGGCAGCATCAACCTTGACTTCCGCGACGTGGAGACGACGATGCGCAACGGCGGCGGTGCCATCATGGCCATCGGCCGAGCCAGCGGCGAGCGGCGCGTGGAGCGCGCCATCATCGACGCGCTGGACTCTCCCCTGCTCTACGGCAACGACATCGGCAAGGCGAAGCGCATCCTATTTAATATATACGCCAGCGACAAGGCACCGTTCTTCGTACCGGAACTGTCGGAAATCTCGGAGTTCTTCGACCAGCTGGACCCGAACATCGACGTGATATGGGGTACGGCGACCGACAACACGCTCGACGACGACGCAAAGGTGATTATCCTGGCGGCCGATATGGACGACGACATGCAGGAGCAAAACCTGCGCAAGGAGTATCAGCAGGACGAAAACGCCTACTACGAGAGCTTGATTCCGAAACTCTATAAGCCAGCACCCGGACGCAAACCGGAGCCTACCCCCGAGCCCAAACCGGAGCCTACTCCCAGCCCCAAAGTGAAGCCTACCCCCAGCCCCTCCCTAAAGGGAGGGGAGAGCCTGCCGGGGCAAGAGCAAGAGGGTAGCGAAAACACAGCTGATAGAGAGACTAGTCTTTCTAGTCAATCTAGTCTTTCTAGTCAATCTAGTGAGACTAGTAGAACTAGTGGGACTAGGGAGAATAGCGGGACTAGGGAGAATAGCGGAACTCAGGAGACTAGGGAGAATAGCGGGACTCAGGAGATTAGGGAAATTAGCCAACCTCACGAGGCGCAGAAGCCGCAGAAGGCGGTGTCGATGGTGGAAAGATGGAAACGCTGGCTGGAGCGGAAAATGACGGAAGTGGTATTAGACGAATGACATGACTTGGCATAAGTGATGCTTTTGCGTAGGAAAGCAAGTTGTTTTGCTAAGGAAAATAAGTTGATTTGCTGAGGAAAATAAATTGATTTGGCCTGTAAAAGGACTGAATTGGCAAAGCGAAGACAGGGAGTAGTGATGACGGAAACGAACAGGAACACGGCGGAAGGCATGGCTGAGGAGCTACGGCAACTGGTCAGAGCCTTGCAGATGCAAGACAGGAACGACCTGATTCTGCAGGCGCTGGGTGTGCCGCTGCTGGAGCAACTGCGCATTGAGGCGGCGCGGGGGAAGCTGAGCCGGTTGCTCATCACGAAGGATTTCCGCTTCGTGCTGCAGGACTACGACCAGCAGGAGATTGTGATGCAGCCCGTCCACAAGGCGGTCTACCTGCTGTTCCTGGCCCACCCCGAGGGCATCGAGTTCAAAAATCTCTCCGACTACCGCGACGAACTGCGGAAGTACTACTGGCAAGTGGCTCCGCGCAGCATGGACCGCGAACAGATAGAAGAGAGCGTGGCGCGGCTGACCGACCCGCGCGACAACGCCATCAGCGAGAAGTGCTCGCGCATCAAGCGGACGATTCTGGAACTGATGGACGAATACAGTGCCAGCTACTACATCATCAATAGCCACACAACGAAGCACATTGCCGGTTCACAGCGCATCTGGTATGAGCGGCTGAAGGTGATCAACCTGCCGCGCGAGTTGGTGGTGTGGGAAGAGGAAAAAGGTAATAGGTAAAAGGTAATAGGTAAGAGGTTGGAGGGCGAAGGTTGTTGAATGATGTTCAAAAAATCCCTAAAAATGCAAATTTTTTATATAATAAAGGGTTGAAACGCTTTTTTGCTTTGTTGTTTGCAAGAAAAAAAGTACTTTTGCACTCGAAAAAAAAGAAAACAACAAAGCATACGTATGAAAAAATATTTGATTCCACTCATTCTGCTCTGCCTGTTACTGATGGGCGGACTGGTGTGGTTGTACTTGGACCTGGACAAGCAGAAACAGGAAAACCGCGAGATGCAGGAACTGGCCGAACTCGACAAACAGGAAATGGAGAACGAGTATCAGCAGTTTGCCATGCAATACAGCGAGATGAAGACGCAAATCAACAACGACTCCATCGTGGCCCAGCTCTCGGCTGAGCAGGAGAAGACACAGCGTCTGCTGAGGGAACTGCAGCAGGTGAAGGCCAACGACGCCCGCGAGATTACCCGACTGAAGAAAGAACTGGCAACGGTGCGCGCCGTGCTGCGCTCGTATGTCATCGAGATAGACTCCCTGAACCGTCTGAACCAGAACCTGCAGGAAGAGAACACCCGCGTGAAGGCTCAGTATGAGGAGGCCACGCAGCAGATTGAAGGTCTGAGCAGCGAGAAGCAGTCGCTGTCGGAGAAGGTGGCGATAGCCGCCCAGCTGGATGCCATCGGCATCTCGATGCAGGCTAAGGACAAGCGCAACAAGAAAACCGACCACGCCTCGAAGGCCAAGACCATGCAGGTGAACTTCTCGTTGGCAAAGAACGTCACCGCCCAGAACGGTATGCGGACGGTCTACGTGCGCATTACCTCGCCGACGGGCTCGCTGCTGGGCAATGCCGGTTCGTTCAGCTACGAGAATCGCACGCTGCAGTGCTCGATGAAGAAGGCGGTGGAGTATGGCGGTCAGGAAACACCCGTCACGCTCTATTGGAATGTGGATCAGGCCCTCGTGGGCGGCACCTATCAGGTGAGCATCTTCGCTGACGGCCACATGATAGGATCGCGCAGCTTCAGCCTGAAGTAGGCCGCAAGGCGGCGGTTCAAAGCCGCAAAGCGGCTGTTCAAGGTTCAAGGTTCAAAGCCGCAAGGTTCAAAGCCGCAAGGCGGCGGTTCAAGGCCGCAAGGCGGCTGTTCAAGGTTCAAAGGTTCAAAGGAAAAAAACATTATATATGAGAAAGGTATTAACACTATTCATGCTGACCGCCACGCTGACTGCTGGGGCGCAACGGGTGCTGACGCTCGACGAGTGTCGGCAACTGGCGTCTGACAACAACAAGCAGCTGGGGGTGGCTCGCGTGAAGCAGGAGGTAGCCCTGAACACCCGGAAGGCTGTCCGCACGAAATACCTGCCAAAGGTGGACGTGCTGGGCGGCTACGAGTTCTTCAGCCGCGAGATTTCGCTCCTGAACAAAGACCAGAAGGCGACCTTCGCCAATCTGGGCACGACGGCAATGACGGGTGTTGGCGAGCACATGTCGACAGCACTGATGGGACTTGTGCAGCAAGGCCTCATCACGCCGGAGATGGCCCAGCAGCTGGGTGGTCTCGTGGGTCAGATGGGCGAGCCATTGGCACAACTGGGCAACCAGATGGGCCAGAAAATCAACGATGCCTTCAAGACCGATACGAGGAACATCTTCGCTGCTTCGGTGATGTTGCGCCAACCCATCTACATGGGTGGGGCCATCACGGCAGCCAACCGTATGGCCGACATCAACGAGCAACTCGTGGCCAACGAGTTGGAAGGCATCCGTCAGGCTACGACAAGCCACGTTGACGAAGTTTACTGGACGGTGGTTTCGCTGAAGCAGAAGCAACAACTGGCCAACAGCTATCGCGACCTGGTGCAGAAGCTGGATGACGACGTTCACAAGATGATCGAAGAAGGCGTAGCCACGAGGGCTACGGGCCTGAAGGTAGATGTAAAAGTGAACGAAGCCGACATGCAGGTGACTCAGGTGGAAGACGGCGTTGTGCTGGCTAAGATGCTGCTATGCCAGCTCTGCGGACTGCCGCTCGACAGCGACATCACGCTGGCCGACGAGGGAAAGGACGTGCTGCCCTACTCGCCCGACAGCGAGAACACGGGCAACGAGGTGGCCTTCGAGAACCGTTCGGAACTGAAGATGCTGGAGAACGCCGTGCAGCTGAGCCAGCAGGCTACGAAGCTTGTGCGTGCTGCCTACCTGCCCCAAGTGGCACTGACTGGTGGCTATCTGCTGAGCAACCCGAGCCTCTACAACGGTTTTGAGCGGAAGTTCAAAGGTGTCTGGAATATAGGCGTGACGCTGCGCGTGCCCGTGTGGAACTGGTTTGAAGGCGAATACAAGGTGCGCGCCAGCCGGGCTGCCACAACGATGGCCGAAATGGAACTGAGCGACGCCCGCGAGAAGATTGAACTGCAGCTGGAGCAGTGCCGATTCAAACTGAAAGAAGCCAACAAGCGCCTGCTGATGTCGAAGAAAAACCTGACGAGTGCCGATGAGAACCTGCGTTGCGCCAACGTGGGATTCCGTGAGGGCGTGATGGAGGCCACCGACGTGATGGCTGCCCAGACTGCCTGGCAGCAGGCTCAGAGTCAGAAGATCGACGCCGAGGTAGAAGTGAAACTGGCCCAGGTGGCTTTGCAAAAGGCACTTGGTGTGTTGAATTAGTTTAGAGTTTAGTGTTTAGTGTTTAGAGTTTAGAGATTATAATCATATATCGAAAATAAAATCATGTCAGCAAAAACCCAACATAACAACATCCTGCTCGCCGTACTGGGCTTTATCGCTGTGGTCGTCATCGTAGGCCTCATCGGTTTCTTCCTGCTCGACCGTAGTCCCGAAATAATACAGGGCGAGGTGGAAGTGAGCGAATACAGAGTATCATCGAAAGTTCCCGGTCGCATTCTGGAACTGCGCGTGAAGGAAGGCGACTACGTGCACGTGGGCGACACACTCGCCATACTGGATGCCCCTGAGGTGCAGGCCAAGAAGACCCAGGCACAGAGTGCCGAGGACGCCGCTGCAGCCCTGAGCGACATGGCCGAGGCCGGAGCGCGCAAAGAGCAGGTGAGCGGTGCCTACCAGTTGTGGCAGCAGGCCAAGGCCGGTCTGGAGATTGCCCAGAAGACCTACGAGCGCGTGCAGCGCCTCTTCGACGAGGGCGTGATGACAGCCCAAAAGCGCGACGAAGCGCTGGCCAACTACAAAGCCCTGCAGGCTCAGGAGAAAGCCGCCAAGAGTCAGTACGACATGGCTATGAACGGCGCTCGCCAGCAGGAGAAGCGCGCTGCCCAGGCTCAGGTGAACCGCGCCCGCGGTGCCGTGCAGGAGGTGCAGAGCTACATCCGCGAGACCGTGCAGATTTCGAACGTCGAGGGTGAGGTGTCGAACATCTATCCAAAGGTGGGCGAACTCATCGGCACAGGCTCACCCATCATGAGCATCGCCGTGATGAGCGACCTCTGGGGCACGTTCAACGTGCGCGAAGACCAGCTGAAAGGCCTGAAGATTGGTGATACGTTCACGGCATTCTCGCCCGCTTTCAACAAGGAGTTGAAAATGAAAGTGTTCTACATCAAGGACCAGGGTTCCTTTGCCGTTTGGAAAGCCACGAAGGCCAATGGTCAGTACGACCTGAAGACCTTTGAGGTGAAGGCCCGTCCTGAGGAGAAGTTCGAGGGACTGCGTCCCGGCATGTCGCTGATCATCAAGGAGTGAGTTGAGAGTTGAAAGAGATGCTGAGACAACTGCTTGCCATAGCCCTGCGCGAGTGCGGAATATTACGTCGCAACCCGATGTATCTGTTCTGCATGTTGGTGTTTCCGATTCTGGTTACCGTGTTCTTCACGACGATGATGAATGCCGGACAGCCCCAGGAGATGCCCGTGGGCGTCGTCGACAACGACAACACGTCGACGTCGCGGGCACTGGTGCGCAAACTCGACTCTTTCCAGGCCAGCAAGGTGGTGGGGCACTACTCCAACGTGAACGAGGCCCGCAACGCTATTCAGGAAAACAAGATCTACGCTTTCCTTTATATCCCGAAGGGAACCACCGACGCGCTGCTCTCCTCGCGCCAGCCGAAGATTTCGTTCTACTACAGCCAAGCCTCCATCACGGCAGGTGCCCTACTCTATCGCGACCTGAAGACGGTAGCCACACTGGGGTCGGCGGCCGTAGGACAAAGCACGATGCGCGCAAAGGGATTCACCGACGAGCAGACGGCAACCTTCCTGCAGCCCATTGTTGTAGACCTGCACATGATCGGTAACCCGTGGGCCAGTTACAACCTCTATCTCTCGACGATGCTCATTCCGGGCATCCTGATTCTCTTCATGTTCCTCATCACCGCCTACTCGCTGGGCACGGAACTGAAATTCAACACTGCGAAGGAGTGGCTCGCCATGGCCGACAACAATATCATCGTGGCCCTCTCAGGGAAGTTGCTGCCGCAGTTCCTTATTTTCCTCAGCATCTTCTATGCCTACATGTACTACATGTTCGGGTATCTGGAGTTCCCCCATCCAGGCGGTGTGTGGATGATGCTTCTGCTCGGATTGCTCACGGTGATGGCCAGCATCGGCTTCGGCATCTTTGCCTTCGGCCTGATGCCCTCGCTGCGCATGTCGATGAGTATCTGTTCGCTGTGGGCGGTGCTGAGTTTCACCACCAGCGGTGCCACGTTCCCCGTGTTTGCGATGCATCCCGCCATCGAATCGCTGGCCCAGTTGTTCCCGCTGCGCCACTACTATATGATTTATCAGATTTGCATCTTCAACGGTTTCCCGTTCACTGATGCTTGGTTCAACTTCATGGCACTCGTGATATTCGCTGCGCTGCCCTTCTTCGTACTGAACAAGATCAAGCGGGCCATGCTGGAGTATGTTTATATTCCTTAGAAGTTAAAGAAGTTTGGGAAGTTAAAGAAGTTAAGATAATTAGGATGAAAGAGACGCTGCTACATAGAATCAAGGAAGGACTCAGAGATATGTGCTATATCTGGGCCAAGGAGATGCGCTCCACCATTACCGATGAGGGAGTGCTCATCTTCTTCATCCTTGTGCCCATTCTATATCCGCTGCTCTACTCGTGGGCCTACTCCAGCGAGGTGGTGCGCGAGGTTCCTGTGGCCGTTGTCGACCTGTCGCACAGCCACCAGAGCCGTCAGTTCATCCGTGAGTTCGACGCGTCGCCCGACACAAAGGTGGCTTACTACTGCACGTCGCTCGACGAGGCGCGCCAGTTGGTGGGCAAGCAGGTGGTGCACGGCGTGCTCTACTTCCCCACAGACTTTCAGACCCGCACCCTGCGCATGGAGCAAAGCCACGTGGGTGTCTATTGCGACATGGCGCTCATGCTCACCTATAAGGCCATCTATCAGACCGCCCAGGCTGTAGCGAGCCACATGAACGGTGAGGTGCAGATAGCCCTTTCAGGCAACCCGACCGACCGCGAAGACGAGATTCTCACCGAGCCGCTGGCCTTTGAGGAAGTGCCCATGTTCAACCCCACAGGCGGCTATGGCTCGTTTCTCATTCCCGCCGTGCTGATGCTCATCATCCAGCAGACGTTGCTGCTGGGCATCGGGCTGGCTGCTGGAACCGCCCGCGAGTCGAACCGCTATCAAGACCTCGTGCCTGTGTCGCGCCACTATAACGGCATTTTCCGAATTGTGCTGGGCAAGTCGCTGGCCTATTTCATGATCTACGCTGTCATCACTGCCTATCTGACCCTTGTCGTTCCAAGCATCTTCGGCTTCACCAGCCTGCTGTCGGGCGGCTCGCTGCTGGCACTGATGGTGCCCTACATTCTCTCGTGCATCTTCTTCGGCATGATGCTGTCGTGTCTGGTGCGCTATCGCGAGAATGTACTCCTGCTTGTTGTCTTCACCACCGTTCCCTTCCTCTTCCTGACGGGATTGTCGTGGCCGCAGAGCAGCATGCCCGGTGTCTGGCGCGGCATTGCCACACTCATTCCTTCGACATTCGGCGTGCGCGGTTTTGTGCGACTCAACACGATGGGAGCCACGCTCAGCGACATCCGCCTGGAGTATCAGGCACTGTGGCTGCAGACGGCCGTCTACTTCCTTGCCACCTGCGCCGTCTATCGCTTCCAGATCATCTCGGCCCACCGTCATGCCAACGACCGCATTCAGGTGCTGAAGGAGAAAGCCAAAGCAGCCCGCATGCGCAAGGAAGCACAGGCCAAACAATAAGTGCTCCAGCCTGTATAACAAGAATGACTGATAGAAATTGTAAGATCATTTCTATCATCTGAGGAAAAAATGTCATCGAACAATATCACCAACATGAAAAAATTGTATTTCTCTGCCGTGCTGGTACTGATGAGCATGGCCGTGCAGGCACAGAACGTGCAACTGCACTACGACTTCGGACGCTTCATCTATCCCGACGAAGAGACTGGCCGACAGAAAGTGACAATGACGCTGGAACAGTTCAAGGCCGACAAGTGGGGCTCGTGGTTCTACTTCGTCGACATCGACTTCAGCCGCAAGTTCACCGAGGGTGCCTATGCCGAAATTTCACGCGAATTCAATCTCAGTAAGAAACTGCCTATCGCTGCCCACGTGGAGTATAACGGTGGTCTGAACCGCTTCGGCAGTTTCCAGCAGGCTGCCCTCCTGGGTGCTGCCTGGAACGGCCATTCAGCCGACTTCTCGAAGACCTACTCGGTGCAACTCATGTACAAGCGCTTCTTCAAAAGCTACGAGTACACCCGCGGCTACCACAGCTTCCAGCTGACCGGCGTGTGGGGACTGAACTTCGCACAGGGCAAGGGAACCTTCTCGGGCTTCATTGATTTCTGGCGTGGCGAGAAGGCCAACGGCCACGGCCAGCTTGTCGTGCTCACTGAGCCGCAGCTGTGGTACAATGTGACGCCGCATCTGAGCTTCGGTTCTGAGATTGAAATCAGCAACAACTTCGTCTACAACACCTTCAACGACAAGTCGTTCTTCGTCAATCCCACCCTCGCTGCCAAGTGGAAATTCTAAACGCGCGGCAAAAAAACGTGCTGCTCAATCTGGTGCTGCCACGTGAGAAATAACACGACAGGGGTTGCCCACGGCAACACTACCTGACGGAATATCATTGACGACAACCGATCCAGCTCCAATGGTGACGTTGTCGCCAATTTTTATGCCTGGCAGGATGGTCACGCTGCCACCTATCCACACGTTGTCGCCAATGGTAACAGGCTTGGCCCACTCGCGGCGCGAGTTGCGCTCTGTAGGGTCGGTGCTGTGGCAGGCAGTATAGATGCTCACGTTGGGTCCGATGAAGCAATCGTCGCCAATGGTGACGGGGGCTTCGTCGAGCACGGTGAAGCTGAAATTGGCAAAGAAGCGGCGCCCTACGCTGATTTGCTTTCCGTAGTCGCAGTAGAAAGGCTGGTTGATGATGATGTTGTCGTCGCCGATGTGCCCAAGCAATTGCTTGAGTATCTTCAGTTTGCCTGCGTTGTCGGTGGGACGCAGCAGGTTATAGTCGTGAACCGTCTCTTTCGTTTCGTTCAGTTCGCGCAGCAGTTCTTCGTCGATGGCTGAGTATTCCATACCAGCCAGCATCTTCTCTTTCTCGGTCATGTCGTTCACTTCGTCCCTACAATCTTGGTCTTCGGCATCGTGGCATTGCGCCGACGCACCA
>OCVV011252392.1_pt1 | contig 14564 bp, 8 predicted proteins | sample 1539721 | NCBI WGS metagenome assembly OCVV01 (sample SAMN02144230, study PRJEB22623) | gut metagenome | biome: sheep rumen | host: Ovis aries | place: New Zealand
AACATAGGGGGTTGGGGGTCTCGAGCAATGTTTCATGTGCCCCAAAGCCTTCTTTTTGATTGTTTCACGCTCTATTTCATTGTTTCACACCGCGGTCGTTTTGTCGGAATTTTTCAGAGAAAGGGCGTAAAGGGGCATAAAGGGGCATAAAGGGGCGTAAAGGGTTTAAAGGGGGGTGGAAGGGAATAAAGGGGTTTGTAAAGTGCCGTAGGCACGAGATATGGGTAGCCAGCCGTTTCAACGGCTGGTATAAGAGGTCGTAATTAAATGCGGGTGTGCCGTAGGTACATCGACATTCTAAGAATCGCAGCTGCTATCGCGTACTTAAAAGCACGCCCGATTCCTTACGCATCCATTACCAGCCAAAATTAGCCGGCCGCTCGGAAATGCTCAAATAAATTTGGTATTCCGCCCACTAATTCGTATCTTTGCAACAAAATAACAACCAATCGAATGAAGACTATGAAGAGAAAATCTTATTTGCTTGCGGCCCTGCTCGTGCTGAGCCTGCAGGCCGTGGCGCAGCAAAGGCTGCCCTACCAGAATCCGGCGCTCTCGAGCGAAGAACGTGCCCGCGACCTCTGCCAGCGGCTCACGCTCGAAGAGAAGGCGAAAATCATGATGGACGTGTCGCCGGCCATCGAGCGGCTGGGCATACCGGCCTTCCAGTGGTGGAACGAGACGCTGCACGGCGTGGCCCGCAACGGCACGGCCACGGTGTTTCCCATCACCATGGGCATGGCAGCGTCGTGGGACGAGGCACTGGTGCGCCGCGCGTTCAGCATTGCCAGCGACGAGGCTCGCGCCAAGAACATGGTGGCCCGACGCGCCGGACAGATGCAGCGCTATCAGGGGCTTTCGTTCTGGACGCCCAACATCAACATCTTCCGCGACCCGCGCTGGGGACGCGGACAGGAGACCTACGGCGAGGATCCTTTCCTCACTGCCCGCATGGGGCAGGCCGTGGTGCGCGGACTGCAGGAGGGCGACGCCTCCGACTACTTCTCGAAGCGCGGCATCGGCAGCAGCAAGTACATGAAGACGCTGGCCTGTGCCAAGCACTTCGCCATCCATAGCGGACCGGAGTGGAACCGCCATCAGTTCAACGTGGAGGACCTGCCCGCCCGTGACCTCTGGGAGACCTATCTGCCTGCTTTCAAGACACTTGTGCAGGAAGGCCACGTGGCCGAGGTGATGTGTGCCTACCAGCGATGGGACGGCGAGCCCTGCTGCGGCAACAACCGACTGCTGCAGCAGATTCTGCGCGACGAGTGGGGCTACAAGGGACTGGTGGTGAGCGACTGCTGGGCCATCAACGACTTCTGGGAGCAGGGTCGCCACGGCTTCTCGGCCAATGCCCACCAGGCGTCGGCACAGGCTGTGCGCGCTGGCACCGACGTGGAGTGCGGTCCTAACTACAAGACGCTGCCCGAGGCGGTGGCGGCTGGCGAAATCACCGAGGAGCAGATCGACGTGAGTGTGCGACGTCTGCTCAAGGCTCGCTTCGACCTCGGCGACTTCGATGGCGACGACCTTGTGCCCTGGACCTCGATTCCCGAGAGCGTCATCGGCTGTCAGGAGCACAAGCAGACGGCGCTGCAGCTGGCCCGCGAGGGTATGGTGTTGCTGAAGAACGACCCCACCCCCAACCCCTCCCCGAAGGAGAGGGGAGAGCAGCAAGGCATCCTGCCGCTGAGGAAGGACATGCGCGTGGTGGTGCTCGGTGCCAATGCCACCGACTCCACGATGATGTGGGGCAACTACAACGGCTATCCCACGCACACCGTGACCATCCTCGAGGGCATTCGCCAGAAGGCTCCGCTGACGCGCTTCGTGAAAGGCTGCGGACTGACTCGCAACATCGCCGAGGAGAGCCTCTTCGGTGAGATGACGACGCCCGACGGACTCCAGGGCATGCGTGTCACCTATTGGAACAACACTGCGCAGGAGGGCGCTCCCGTCACCAATGGCTACCACACGCAGGGCGTCGTAAAGGACAATGGCGGTGCCACGGTGTTCGCCCCGGGTGTGGCGCTCGAGAACTTCAGCGCGCGCTACGAGGCTACGCTCACGCCACGCGAGAGTGGTAAGGCCATCCTCACGCTCTCGGGCGACGACGGCTACCGCGTCATCATCGATGGCGACACGCTCACGAAGCGCTGGGACGTGTGCCACCACCTGACCACCTTCACCCACGAACTGCAGCTGGAGGCGGGCCGTGCCTACAAGGTGCAGATTGATTATGTGCAGTTCAGCGGCGTGGCTCATCTCGACTTCGACATCGTGCGACGCAGCCCGCTCTCCGTCGACGACGTGCTGAAGCAGACCGAGGATGCTGACGTGGTGGTGTTCGTAGGTGGCATCTCGCCGCGACTCGAAGGCGAGGAGATGCGCGTCAGCGAGGAGGGATTCCGCGGCGGCGACCGCACCAGCATCGACCTGCCACGGGCGCAGCGCGAGGTGCTCGAGGCGCTCCATAAGGCTGGCCGACGCGTGGTGTTCGTCAACTGTTCGGGCTCGGCCATCGGACTGGAGCGCGAGAGCCAGTGGGCCGATGCCATCCTTCAGGCATGGTATCCCGGCGAACAGGGCGGCACGGCTCTGGCCGATGTGCTCTTCGGCGACTACAACCCCTCGGGCCGACTGCCGGTGACGTTCTACAAGAGTGTCAGCCAGTTGCCCGACTTCCTCGACTATCGCATGCGCGGGCGTACCTATCGTTACTTCACGGGCGAGGCGCAGTATCCCTTCGGCCACGGACTCTCCTACACCACGTTCAGCTATGGTCGCCCGAAGTACCGCAACGGCAAGCTCAGCGTCATGCTGACCAACACCGGGAAGCTGGCTGGCACGGAGGTGGTGCAGGTCTATGTGCGCAATCTGGCCGACCAGGACGGACCGCTGAAGAGTCTGCGGGCCTTCCAGCGCGTCGAACTGGCTCCGGGCGAGCAGCGACTGGTTGAAATCCCGCTGCCCCGCGAGTGCTTCGAGGGATGGGATGCCGCGACCAACACCATGCGTGTCGTGCCCGGTCGCCATGAGGTGATGGTGGGCAGCAGCAGCGCCGACAGTCAGCTGCAGCGCCTCACGGTGAAGGTGAAGTAGTCAGTATCAGACGTTTTTCGTGACAATTTGTCATAAATCTGTCATGATTTCAGCAGTGGCGTGTCAGTTGGCACGCCATTTGTTATGAATTGGGTGTAAGTCTGCGAAGTGTGTGGGCTTGAATAAAGAAAAATTAAAAACAAAAATAAAAAATAGTACAATTATGGGAAAGATTATTGGAATCGACTTAGGAACTACCAACAGCTGCGTTGCCGTTTTCGAGGGCAACGAGCCAGTAGTAATCGCCAACAGCGAGGGTAAGCGCACAACACCTTCCGTCGTTGGCTTTGTGAAGGACGGCGAGCGCAAGGTGGGCGACCCCGCCAAGCGTCAGGCCATTACCAACCCAAAGAACACGGTCTATTCGATCAAGCGTTTCATGGGTGAGACCTATGAGCAGGCCCGCAAGGAGGCTGAGCGCGTGCCTTACACCGTGGTGAACGAGAACGGCTATCCGCGCGTCGACATCGAAGGCCGCAAGTACACGCCGCAGGAAATCTCGGCTATGGTGCTGCAGAAGATGAAGAAGACCGCTGAGGATTACCTCGGACAGGAGGTCACCGACGCCGTCATCACCGTGCCTGCCTACTTCTCCGACTCTCAGCGTCAGGCCACGAAGGAGGCTGGTCAGATTGCTGGACTCAACGTGCAGCGTATCGTCAACGAGCCTACTGCAGCCGCTCTGGCCTATGGCGTCGACAAGGCTAACAAGGACATGAAGATTGCCGTGTTCGACCTCGGTGGTGGTACGTTCGATATCTCTATCCTGGAGTTCGGCGGCGGCGTGTTCGAAGTGCTCTCCACCAATGGCGACACTCACCTCGGCGGCGACGACTTCGACCAGGTCATCATCGATTGGCTGGTGAACGGCTTCAAGGCCGACGAGGGCATCGACCTCTCAAAGGACCCGATGGCCATGCAGCGTCTGAAGGAGGCTGCCGAGAAGGCTAAGATTGAACTCTCGTCGACCACGACCACCGAAATCAACCTGCCCTACATCTCTGCTGAGGGCGGCGTGCCTAAGCACCTGGTGAAGACGCTCACGCGTGCTCAGTTCGAGCAGCTGGCCCACTCGCTCATCCAGGCTTGCCTCGTGCCCTGCCAGAACGCTATCCGCGACGCCAAGCTCTCGACGAGCGACATCGATGAGGTGATCCTCGTGGGCGGCTCGAGCCGTATCCCCGCCGTGCAGACGCTCGTGAAGAACTACTTCGGCAAGGAGCCTTCGAAGGGCGTCAACCCCGACGAGGTCGTGGCCGTGGGTGCCAGCATCCAGGGTGCTATCCTGAACAAGGAGGGTGGCGTAGGCGACATCGTGCTGCTCGACGTGACGCCGCTGACACTGGGTATCGAAACCCTCGGCGGTGTGATGACGAAGCTCATCGACGCTAACTCTACCATCCCCTGCAAGAAGTCGGAGACCTTCTCGACGGCTGTCGACAACCAGACCGCAGTGACCATCCACGTGCTGCAGGGCGAGCGCCCCATGGCAGCCCAGAACAAGTCCATCGGTCAGTTCAACCTCGAGGGTATCGCTCCTGCACGTCGTGGCGTTCCTCAGATTGAGGTGACCTTCGATATCGATGCCAACGGTATCCTGAACGTATCGGCTAAGGATAAGGCCACAGGCAAGGAGCAGGCCATCCGCATCGAGGCTTCCTCTGGCCTGAGCGAGGACGAGATCAACCGCATGAAGGCTGAGGCCGAGCAGTTCGCTGAGGCCGACAAGAAGGAGCGCGAGCGCATCGACAAGATGAATCAGGCTGACTCGATGATCTTCTCCACCGAGACCTTCCTCAACGAGAACGGCGACAAGATTCCTGCCGACCAGCGTCCCGCCATCGACAGCGCCCTCCAGCAGCTGAAGGATGCCCACAAGAGTGGTGACGTCACCGCCATCGACAGCGCCATCAACAACCTCAACCAGGTCATGCAGGCCGCCTCTGCCCAGATGTACCAGCAGGCCGGCGGTGCCCAGCCCGGTGGTGCCGGCTTCCAGGGTGGCCAGGGCTTCAACGGCGGTGCCCAGCAGGGTCCCCAGAATGGTCCCGATGACACCGTCCAGGACGCCGACTTCGAGGAGGTGAAGTAAGACTTAGATTGTCAACAATAATTATCGGAAACCAAATCCGTGTAGCTCACCGAGTTACACGGATTTGCCGTTTTAGATAGCAGGGATTCCTATATGAATTTGTGGAACTACAATGGGAAAAGTCAAACTGCATAGCACTTACACCCTCGCTCGGCCCGAAGGGACGCTTGCGTAGTGAAACGGAGCTAGAACTATGAACTGAAAAAGGGTGTCACCTATCACCTTTCGCCTTTCTCCCTGTCATTCAATCAATTACGCGGTGATACCTTTTCCAAGGGTGTCACCGCGTAATCATCAGTCTGCCAACACATTACCCCAAAAGTGATAGGTGATACCCTTTTTCAATCTTTTTCTCAGTTTACAGTCATCTGAAAAAGATTGGAAAAAGGTTTCAGGTTTCATAATCCGTCCAACTTACTCACCACCAGTCCTTTACACGATGAAAACCTTTAGCAAGGGTTTCATGCTGCAACCCACTGATTACCAGCCGTTAACCCGATTTATGAAACCTGAAACCCTTTTTGCAAACCATCGGAATCATTTGCGGCAACGTGTATTTCAACGGATGCTTGCGGACAAAAGGTGTACTTTACGTCTTTCTCATCAAATTAATCGTGTCAATGAATACTGTTATTAAGAGCATTTGTCCGAGTCTTCCAAAAAAATCTATTAAATTTGCAGTCGCCATGGGAATGGGCATTTGTTTGTAACTATTTGATTATCACCTATAAAGTTACTAAAAATATTCCATTCCCACAACTTTTTTAACACTTTTCTTACGTTGAACTCACGTTATTTTATTATATTTTTTACTCGTCCCTTTTTTGTGGAAACTTGTGTAAACATTATGAAGATTTACTGATAATATAGATGTCTGCTAATTTCTTATTGACGCTTATATCGTAATCAATAACACCAGGATCTAGGTATTTTAGCATATCGTTTGAGAGAATGTCCAGATGAAGCAAATGCTCTTTCATCTCTTTTTTGTCTTTTTTCCATTTTTCCCTTTCCTCTTCGCTTGCCAAAGGGCGGAAGCCCAACAAGAGTTTCTCTGTATTCCATCTGTTATGTTCTGTTCGTTGCATATCATCTTCATTTCGGCTTAGTGCCGACGCTATATCTTCTTTTGAAATCTGGTCTGCTGTATTCAGCCCTAAAAGGCGTAGTTTGTAGAATAGCATATTAGCACAATAAATACTAGACCATTTGTGAGCGATTTTAAGCTGGTTCCAAGCGGTTTCCACATCACTCTTATTATAAATGCTTATATTTGTATCATAACATGCGTTCACAAGTTTACCATAATCCTCGTGTTTCAGGTGACCATAGAAGCACTCCGACATAATCCCGAACGGACGTATGTTTTCAAATCCATTTTTTTTCATTAGCATATTCTCCTTTAGCGGACTACCTTTCTGACGAACCAGTATCTGATTTGCTTGTTGAATAACCATATCAGATAACGCCATACATTTTTCAGTGTTGCGCTCTGAGTTTTCGCCACAGAACGCAATATTCAGAATAGTGTTTTTATCTTTACAGCAAATATCCAAGTATGTCTCTATTTCCTCATCATAGGACTCCCCTTTTATGAATTCCCACTGTATGTCCATAAAATTGACATCGCCAAGGAATCCCTTATAGGGTGACTCTGAGTCTTCGTCTGTCATTGGATCTTTCCAGTTGAATGAACTATCAAGGCATTCTTTTTTATCGACAAAGCGCCACCTGGCCAAATCGAATAAATGTTTGTAGTAACCTCTGAACTCTTTTCCTTTTATTTGAGCCTCAGAATCTATAAAAGAGATTTTAGAATAGGTCTCAAATTGTCCTTCTTTGTAATTCGGGAAATGTAGTATGTGGGCTGCATTTACAGCCAATGTCTTCCCCATTTCTGTCATTCCAAAGATGACCAAATGTACATGCTTTTCACTATTTCTTGTTATGCCATCCCCATCAAGAGACTTAAAGGTCCAAGATTGCTCTTCACCATTGATGGAAATGTAATCAGAGGGAATAGTTGCTAAAGCCTCTTGAGCCCAGATTTCATTGAAATTGAATGGCAGGAAATCTATCCTTTCTTTGATTTGTTCATCTATATCAACAGACTGAAGAATGCTAAACATAGTCTGCGATTCAAGCAAAACATGACACTTAACTTTTTCTCCTTTGATAAGAAGGGAGAGATTTTTCAAGCAATCCATGCTTTTCGCATCATGATCTTCCTCATCCTGCTCTCCCAAAATATAGATTTCCTTTACATGATTACAACATTTAAGACGCAGTAAGTCGTCCTTAGTGTTCCGATCGCCATTCATGACTATGAGTTTTGTTTCAATCTGATGGCTGACATTAGCGTGAATCCAATCACGCACATCCTCACTATTGTCATCACACATTAGGAGAATATACGAATCCAGATGATTTTCATGGATAACTCCTAAAAGCGAAGGAACTGTTTGGTTTAAACCTAGAATTACGACATGGTTACTCACATCGTAGTTTGTTTCTCCTTTCTCATAACTTTCCACGCGCCGCTCCAACACATTGCTGATAACAGATATCAGCATTCCACTGAAGACCACAAGTCCCAAGAGTGAACATAATATCACAAATGGGGATGACATCGCGCCACTACTTGAGCCAGGATCCATCAGAAGGAAAAAAATATCATACCATCTGCCCTGACTATCTCCCTTCCCAGGTAGATAGAACATTTTGATATGGCTAAGAAAAATCAAAAACACATATACAACCACCATAATGGCTAACAACCATTTGATTTGCTTGCCCAAACCGCTTGAGAACGATCGGTCAAAAATCAGCTTAAAATTCTTTTTGAAAATGTACATGATTAATAAAGATTTGATATGGATTTATAAAAAGCTATTCCTTTTTGACGATGTCGAACCCCAAAGACAGAATATACTCTAGCGTACCGAAAGCAGTATTTCTATCATATGCCTTTTCCTCCTCAGAAAGTTGTTCATAAGGCACCAAACATGGAGTCTGCCGTTTCGTGTCATCTCGAACTTCCCCATAGGTCCATCCTTCTTTCAAACGATTGTAGGCCCATACTTCATGCACATTCTTGGAAATGGCTTCTGCTAATTCCATCAATTCCTGAGGTAGTACCACATGGGATGTGTCCGCCGGATGAGGTGTATAATCTTTTCTGTCCATCTTTTTTTATACTCCAAATTTACCATACCTACCGCCAACATCCACATGATGATACCAAATCTTACGGCTCAACCATGTGAATCCGTTGTTCTTGGTGATAATTGCCAAGTCAATTGGTCCGCCTACACCTTCCTCACTAAATGTCATATGTCGTTCAAGACTAGTCATGGCTATCAGGTTTTCTGCTAGTTGCGCCATATCTTGCAAATCATAGTCACGGAGCGTTTTCAGCCATTGCTTACTTGATTGCCCCATGAGTTTTTTATCGAATCTCTCGAAACTATGATATAAATCTAAACATTTAACTTCTTGGAGAATACCTGAGAATTCTTCATCTTGCTCTTCACCACAAACACTTTCTTGAAGCATCCTGTCAAACTCCATATACATCTGCGAACCCCGCTCGCAAGCAACATTGTTGAAACCGGGATTCACTCCTGTTAGTAACGACTTCATAATATCTGTCTGCGCAAACGGGCATATGGCAACGGGCTTGTCAGCCGAGACGTGCACAATGTCTTCATCCTTGACATGATAGCATACACGTCCATCAAACCCCTCATTCACGTTTACGCTGATAAGTGTCGGATAGTCTTCATCTGCTCCAAAGCCTGTGAACACCAGTGTTGCACCCTCATTTTCTGAACGAGTCGTAACATAACACAACAGACCCGCCACCAAATCATCACGTATGGCTTGGTATACTTCAACTGGATATGACAGGAAATCATTATCTTCTAACTGCTCTTCTATAAATTCATCTACAACCGACGATGTCTTCTTGGTAAATTGTTCCAATGTGTAATCCACAAACATTGGGCATTTTCCAAATTGTTCCATTGAAGCAATGCTCTTTTTAATCTCTGACTTGAAAGTCTTGATAATTAACTTGACATTTTTGACCTCGCCCTCATCGTTAATGTCTATGAAAGGAACATCTTCTCTTAGCACTTGAAAAAAGTTGCAGAGTGAATATTTCAAGAATCTTTTTTCGTAGATGTCCGGGAAGAAAACCTTTTCAGAAACCATATACGAAAAGAAATCATCCACACATGCTTGCACTGTGGGCAATGACACTTGCCCCCTTTTCTGCCGGTATCGTCTGATGATGATATCCCAGGGTGTTCCGAGGAACATGCCAGATCCGCATATCATCACACTAACAGGCTGTGCAGATGATAGTCTTAACATCTTATTTGCCGAATTGGCTATCTTGCGATTTCTGTCGCGTGTCATCGTCACCGCACTGTCAGCTGCAATGGCAGCCCCACGAACATTTAAAATTCCAACTAATGCTGTCATAATTATATCCTCCTTCTGATATTATACTCCATACAAACTATGCTTAATCCAAACTACGCCTTCCACTCTGGTGATAACGGCTAATTCCTTGGTGTTTCTGAGAACGCCATTTCCTCCGTTCTTCAGGTGAATCAATTGGTCGTTGCTGTCAACAAACATCTCTGCAACTTTTACCAAGTCTTCTATATCGAAAGATTCGATAGCAGTGAACAGGTGATTTTGGTGTACTCCCACCATCTGCCCTAATTGATTGGCATACTCTTGCCTTTCATCATAAGCCGAGATGAACCCATTGACAGCCTGCTCATACCGAGTACCTTTGAAAGCATCAGCCACACGCTGTTTGTAATTCTTGAAGCATTCCGCCTGTTTTTCTATGAGTTTCTCACGTATCTGCGTGTTACATCCCAAGAAAACGGACTCCAAATTCTCAAAATGGCTTAGGATAAAGAAATTGGAATCATCCTCATGACTGATGCTAAACTCGATATTGAAATCGCATTTGAGTTTCTTTTCTGTGCTGTCATATCTCACCATGATGTCCACCGCAGAGGGAAAGATATCCTCGGTGCCATAGCCCAAGAAGATGTTATTACTGTCATCGTCAGACAGATGTTCCCATTTGTTGTTTCCTCCGACAGTCAACAGAAAGTCCGCAAAGTCGTGTACATAGTCCACGAAGTTCTCATGTAAAGCGATGTCGCCTCTCTTTAAAAAAGCATTAATAATGGTGTCCCATGGAATAGGGGAGTAGGAATTCACAGCAACCGCTACCGGTTCCCGCTTCGATAGGGCATATAGCGTCATGTCGGTATCTGACGCACATGCTATGCCCCTTTTGTTCATAAATGCTACAAATGATGTGTTCATAGGATATGTTATTTGCTGTTATTGGTTTGATGACTATGAATATAAGACAGATATTTACGATATGCTGTTATCAGCTTGTCATGTATACCGATATCAAAGGCTCTTTCAAAGATGGAATCTCTCATTCAGCAACTGTAGAAAAGTTGTTTCAACCTGCTCTCCAAGAACTTCAGGAGAACTATAAGATGCAATTGGGTATCGACCGTCTTTCTTAATGGTTTTTCTCAGCCTAGACAAATAATCTGTTTCTTCTGGCGTATCATCACCCGTTTTGAAGTAGAAGAATGCGTCAATGGGATTTTTATGCTTTAGAACTCCATACTGCATCTCCAGTTCCGTAATGCTCAGTTTGCCATCAATATTCTCAAGGAAAGAGCCGTATTTATCTTTCAGATTCTGGTTCTTGAAGAGTTCTTCCTTTGTTGTGCAGGTACCATATCTCTGGCTAATCAAACCGATAAAGAATGGCCTTGAGTTCTGAATCTCATCCAGACATATCTCAACGACCTTTCCCTTTTTAGCATCCTCTTCAGTGATGCCCCATCTCAAATCGATGGGAACCACTGTGACGTCATTCTTCTTCGCTTCAGCTTGTAGCCGTGGAAATACCTTCTTAATCAGAAATTCCCACTCGCCCTGCATATCACTGAATGTCGGACTGATAAAAATACGAATCTCTCTATTGTTCTGATATACCTCCATTTTCAATCGATTCTTTAAGTGCAGCAATCTTTTCCTCAATTTTACGAATCACCTTTGGGGAGCCATTTTGTTCTTTGAGCAACTTTAACCGTAATTCAAACTGCTCCAGCGCTTCTTTATTTCGTCCAAGACATTGATAAATGTTGGCTAGGGTGTCAATAATTTCTGATTTGTTTGGATATGCTGCTACTGCCTTTTCTGCCCATGGTAATGCTTCTTCATATCGTCCTAAAAGAAAAAGAGTCCATGCGGTTTTATTGTATAATTTTGTGTCGTCTGGATTCTCTTTAAGTTTAGTCTCGATAATTGAGATAGCTTTTCTGCAATATTCTAGTTTCTTATCGACATCTCCGATGTCATTATATAATTCTGCAATAGCATTGTATGAATCTGCAGTTTGGATGTCTTGTTCCCCAAGAATATCTTCACGTATTTTTAAAACTTTCATATAGTATGTTAATGCATCATCATAATTATCCTTTTCTTTGGCGAAATAAGCAAGACTAAAATATGTTGGAATTAAAGAAAGATGTCCATCTCCGTAGAGTTCTTTTTTCATTTCAATAGTCTTAAGAAATGCTTTAGCAGATTCTTCCTCCATATTCAATTTGTTATAAACAATTGCGATATTGTTTAGAGTCTTAGCTAGTTCAGGATGTACTTTTCCATAAATAGATAGTCGGATGTTTAATGCTTTTTTATAAAAATCAAGTGATTTTGCAAGTTCCCCTTTCGCACTATATACTCTTCCTAGATTGTGACATGACATAGCAACATCCGCATTCATCTCCCCATACTTTTCTATTCTTAACTGTAATGCCTTATTACCATATTCAAGTGCTTTGTCTAAGTCTTGTTTTACCTCAATGCCCTCATCATAGTACCGACCAAGTATTTCATACGCATCAGCACTATCAAACTCAATAGCTTTTTCATACCATGCAATACGGTCGTCTATAGTAAGTTCTGTAGCAAAGAGTCCTTTAACATGGTCTACAATATAATTCCGAGCATCTATATTCCATTTGTTTGCAGCTTCTTTAAGACAAATAAAGGAGAGTTTTGTATTGGGATCATGTTTGGAGGTTCCTTCATACAAACCCTTCCCCCATGCATATAGAATACGCGAATCATCTTGCTTTTTTATGTCATCTTCCTTGAGATCCCAAAGATTCTGTTTGGTTGTCCATTTGATGCTGATATATTTCTGGCTGTTTACATCAATACTCTCTGTGATTCGTTGTTCTTCACAAGTATCATTGTTGATGCAATAGAAGCGATGCTCTCCACATCTCTCTACAGGATGACGATAGGGATGATCCTCGTCTATGTTACTATTTAGTGTACCTATTAGATTTCCACATTCAAATATGTCACATTCTCCATCACTATAAAATAGAAAGTCAGCAACTCCTTTGCCTCTAGCTTGTGAAAGATAGAGATTTCTTGGTTTTGATGCTAGATACTCTTGGTCAATAAGATACTTTTTGTAAAAATCCTCAATATCAGCTATGTCTAATGAAATAGCATTTTGAAGACACAAAGCTTTCATTTCTTCTGGTAGCACTTCGGCGTCAGGCATACTATATCCTTCTAGCAAAAGTGGAATAATGCGTTTTTGCTTTAAGAGGGAATGCATGACTTCCATACAGAACCAATCCGTTTTATATGTGTCTTTTATGTCGCTGAAACATGCCTTAAGAGAATGGTCATCAAGTAAAATGAAAATATCTGTTGCATTCTCAATTTGTTCAAACAGTTGTGTGTTAAATTGCCCTTGGCGTATTTCCTTCCGATCAAAGAAGACAGAATATCCTTTTTTTGTCAAGAGGTCGTATAGATAAGCTGCGGTAGCGCTGCTACTTCCACCTCGTTTATAACTTATAAAAATATCGTATTTCATTGAATTTTAGTTGAAATTATTAATGATTGAAGATTAGAACAGATTGCCGAATGCCATCCGGTCGTTATCGAGTTCCTCTGATGAGGCTAGAAATATCTTGATGGTTTTCATCTTCTAAAAGCATTTTATCATTATTGTTTTATGAATTCTTTTACCTCTTGGATGTATTTAAATGACTGTTTTATGTCTTCGTGATCAGAAGGAAGTATGGCCTGGCGTATCTCCAATGCCTTTTGGTAATGGACAAGTGCCTCTGCATATCTGCCAAGAAACTTTAGGGCATTTGCAATGCTGTTATGGCAGAATGCGACCTCAACATGCAGCTCTCCATATTCTTGTGTGTAGATTGGCAATGCTTTTAAACAATAACAAAGAGACAGCTCAAAGTCATTGCTTAATCGGTAAAATATACCTATTTGTTTATAACAATTTGCTATTTTTACATAGGATTTGCTTGGTGATTTGAGTAGGCAATCAAGAGAAAATAAAAGATATCTGTTAGCTTTTTCAAAGTTACCCATACAATAATATACCATACCAATGTTGTAGTAAGAATTGATTGTGTCTGGATGCTCTTGCCCAAGGACTTTCTCTTGGATTTCTAAAGCTTTGAGATAATACTCCAGCGCTTTCGGGTAGTCTTTTTTATTGTGACAGACTAAACCGATGTTGTTGTATGAGACAGTAGTGTTCGGGTGCTCTTGGCCAAGGACATTCTCCCGAATTCCCAATGCCTTGAGATGATACTCTATTGCCTTCGGATAGTCACCCATATCGTTGTAGACAAGACCGATGTTGTTGTATGAGCAGGCAGTATCGGGATGTTCTTGGCCAAGGGTTTTCTCTCGAATTCCCAATGCCTTGAGATGATACTCTATTGCCTTCGGGTTGTCGCCCATGCCGTAATAGGCTAAACCGATGTTGTTGTATGAAGTGGCGATGACAGGGTGCTCTGGGCCAAGGATCTTCTCTTGGATTTCCAACGATTTGTAGTAATTCTCTAGCGCCTTCGGATAGTCACCCATTCCGCTGTAGGCTTGACCAATGTTGTTGTATGAGCCTGCGGTATCGTGATGTTCTTGTCCAAGGACTCTCTTTTCGATTTCTAATGCTTTGAAATGATATTCCAAAGCCTTCGAATAGTCGCCCATATCATTGTAGGTCACTCCTATGTTGTTGTATGAGCTAGCGGTGTCTGGATGCTTATGTCTAACTTTCTCTTGGATTTTCAATGACTTGAAATAATACTCCAACGATTTCGGATAGTCGCCCAAATTTTTGTAGACCGAACCGATGTTGTTGTATGAGCAGGCAGTATCGGGATGTTCTTGTCCAAGGACTCTTTCTCTAATTCCCTGCGCTTTGAGATGATATTCCAATGCTTTTAGGTAGTCGCCCATATCG
>OCVV011205855.1_pt1 | contig 14563 bp, 11 predicted proteins | sample 1539721 | NCBI WGS metagenome assembly OCVV01 (sample SAMN02144230, study PRJEB22623) | gut metagenome | biome: sheep rumen | host: Ovis aries | place: New Zealand
TCGAATAGCCTTCAGAAAAGCTTGAGCAGACAAACAAATCCGCAGCCGCAAGATAGGAATACGGATTGGTCTGGTAGCCGAGGAAACTGACAGTATTTCCAAGCCCGTGCTCATCCACATAGGCGGTCAGGGAACCTTTTTCCGGTCCTTCGCCGAGGAGAAGCAGCTGCAGAGGATAGCCTTCCTCATGCAATCTGTTAAAAACACGCAAAAGCCGGTCAAATCCCTTGACCGGAATCAGTTTTCCGACAGCGATCAGCTTGAACCGATCTTCCGGCAGCGTCTCTGCCGGAGGAAGCTTTGAGAGCTCACAGACCCTCTCACTGTCATTTACATTATACAGCACTTCCGTCGGAACCCCGACCGGCATAACATGCCGAAACTGCTCCAATACCGTATTGGAAACCCCGACGATACGATCAAAAAGAGAATAGCACCGCCGCGCTTCTCTCCTGCTCCGAAATGACGCAGAAACCTGTTCCTCCGTCATCTGCATGCTGTGGATCCAGGTGATTCGCCTGGTATCAGCATTCTCGGAGCCGCTGATAATGCGGGCATCCGGCCCCTCAAGAAAAGCGATCTCCACGTCATACTGATCTTTGATAAACATCCGGTGAAGCATATGCGGGGAAAAAAGCTTCATCAAATGCGAATTTCCCGGAATCATTCGCGGGAACACTGCGCGAAACTTCACATGGTCCTGCAAAAACTGCTCATTCACACCGCCGCCGAAAAGGGCAAGGACCGTGACGTCAAATCTGCCCGGATCCATATGATTGACAAGGTTTACCAGGACCTTCTCGGCGCCGCCCTGGCCCAGATCATGAATAAAGAACAAGACCTTCATAGCAAAATCTTTCAGGTACCGTGTAATCTGCGTCTGTGCAGGTAATCATAAAGCGGCCTCGGCAGAAGCCCGAGCACGATCGGGCGAAGCGACAGAAGATAACCGTAAACGGGAAGCTTCAGTTCACGAACCGCGAGTGCGCGGACATAGGCCTCATTGACGCGGGAAGAGAATGTCCGTCTGTGATAGGCGTCTCTGTTGTCCCGCATTTGGTAAAGGGTCTCGTGGATATTTTTTCCCCGAAGCCCGGCCCTGTACATTTTGATCCAGAGATGGTAATCCTCCACGCGCAGGAGACGGGAATCTTCCGTGTAGCCGCCTACGGCGTCATAAGCTTCCCGCCGAACCATGCAGGGGGCATGACAAAACGGAGTCCCCTTCAGGAAGTCAATGTTACGCGGATAAGTCGGGTGTGAGATTCTTCCCCAGATACCGCCTTCATCAAAATAGGCCATATCCGTGCTGACAACGGAAATCTCCGGTTCTTCAGCAAAGACCTGTAATTCCCGGGAGAAGCGTTCCGGACTGCACAGGTCATCCCCATCCATGCGGGCGATATAGCGCCCTCGCGCTGAATCCAGACAGCGGTTCAACGTATGATTCAGCCCACAGTTTTGCGAATTTTTCAAGAGAACAACACGATCCGGAAAACGCTGCCGAAACCCTGACAGCACCGCATAGGTCTCATCCGAAGAGCCGTCGTCACAGGCAACCAGCTCCCAATCAGACTCAGTCTGTGCCTCGAGGCAGGCCAAGGCCTCGGGCAAGGTCTGTGCACAGTTATAGGCCCCCATAATGACGCTGATCAGAGGCACGGCATGTTGTTGAACCATACTGTATTACCTGCTCAATTTTACACAAGATTCCAAGTCCTGCACTGGATGTAGAAAAAGACAGAGTAGATGCCCACAAAGCCGGCATCTACAAGCACGGCGGAAGCCGAATCAAACACCTCGGTAATAAACCAGGGAATCAGGATATAGTTAGCCAGACTGAAATAAATGGGGATACGTCCCACCAGGACGCCGCTGGTAAAGTGACTGAATACATAAAAGCCCGCTGCAACGATGGAGAGATTTGCGCAGATATTGATCATCGGGTCGTTCTCCCGGTCGATATAGGGACGAAAGATCCACGCCATAACGGCAGGGACAGAATAAAAGAGTACACGCATGATATTCGTGCCGTCATCGTTTACGAAAAAGGTAATATCGTTGCTGTATACGGTATCTTCCATGGCATCTGTAATAAAGCCGCTCACACGGTCCAGGAAGAATACCGACGCAATCACAGCTGCGATAAAAAACAAGGTCCTGACATTCCAGGCCCTGCCGTTGACAATGAAAATAAACGGAAGGAACACCAGGGCACTGATGTGAATCTGGCTGGCCAGAAGCACAACAAGAGACATCAAAATATATCGTTTTTCAATTAAAAGCGGGAGACAGGCAAAAATAATCGCCGCAGCAAGAAATTGCCTGGAGCCGTTGTGCATCCAGGACAGGTAGTCGGTTGAAGCGATGAAGAAGAAGATGCTGAGCCAGAAATTTCTGGAGTACCTGCGATAGACAGCAGCGAGGCATCCGAGCTGAAACGCAGCAACAAAAAAGAAAAAAGAATAGCGGGACTTGGAAATCAAGGATTTGAAAATGACCTCAAGCGCCGCGTAGCCCCGGTCCTTCGTCTGACTGGCCACAAAAGAATACAGACTGCCCAAGGAACCCGGTGCGCTGTCGAACATGCCGATATAGTTTGCCGTATCGCCCCAGCTGGTGGTTCTCCAGCCGGCCCAGATGATATACGGAAGGATCACAATGAGGGCGGGAATCCAGTTCCAGCGTTCAACACGCTCTCCGAGAACATACTCCTCCTGCTTGGGAAAGAAGGCAATGCTGATCCCGCCGGAAACAAACATCCATATCAGCAGCCACCAATAGTTTCTTAATTCCATATGCACTCACCAATGTGCGAAGCCGCACAGGATATACAAGAATCGTCATTGCGAAGATTGTCCGGCGCAGTCATCAATCAAATGATAAAGCTTCTCTGCAACCAGATTACAATCATACTCGCTGACGTCGAAATGGGACAGGCGATTTTTCAACCCGTCATCATGGATCAGCTGCCGGACGCGCTCAGACATTGCATCCACGTCATTGATCGCGACCAGAAATCCGTTTTCGCCATCTTTGATGATTTCCCGATGTCCTCTGTTGTCGGTTGCGACAACCGGGAGCCCGCAGTACATTGCTTCCACCACGTTGATTCCGAACCCTTCTCGAATGCTGGAAGCCGTGCAGATATCCGCGGAGCACAGGAGCGCGCCGATATCGTTTCGCCATCCGAGCAGGCGGACATAGTCCTGCATTCCCTCTTTCTGCACGTACGAACGAATGATTTCAGAATGCTCAGGGCCGGGAAGAAGAAGGACAACATCCTCCCCTTCTTCTCTCAGTTTCTTCAAAACGTCCACCAGCATCATTTGATTCTTGTTCGGAACCAGTTCTGCAACATAAATCAAAGCTGTGGTATTGGGATCGATCCCCAGAGTCTTCCTGTATTCTTCCCGGACCGCTGCCGGATTCTCCAGCTTGAGGCGTTCAAAACTGACGCCCACCTCAGGTACCAGTTGGGTACGCATCTTCTGATTGCCGCTCATCAATTCCTGGACTTGCCGATAGTCGTCCTCATTCACGACAAAAAGAACGTCCGTACTGTAGGTCAGAAGCTTTTCTGCGGGATAATACAGAAGCCAGTTGAGCAGCGGTGCACCACGATAAAAATGCAGACCGTGGGCGCAATAGATCACTTTCGTTCCGTGTTTTCGCGCCTTCCGGGCAGCCAGACGCGCAACAAGACCGCCCACAGGCGTATGGCAGTAGACGACGTCATAATGTCCGGCCTCAATCACTTTGCGCAGCGCGAAAATACCGTCAACGGTTTTCCAGGTAAACGGACTGCGCTTCCAGGGCATCGAAAACTGATGATCGCAGTAAGGAACCGCTTCATCCCCGGCGCTGGCGACATCGACCGTCCAGCCGTGTTCTTTGAACACACGGATGGTAGGAATATGAAATTTACAAATATGCTCCTTTGTGACATTCGCCACAAACAATATCTTTTTCATTCCACTGCCTCGAATTACGCTGGTACGGGAAAACGTGTGTTTTCGCTGCATGCTCTAACCTGCACAAAACAGCTTTCCCTATAGCTCGTCCTTACTGTTCTCGGTCTTGGCAGGCTGCTCTTTTTTTGCAGAAGAAGATTTTTTGCTGCTCCCCCTGCTCTTGCTTGAGCCATAAGAGTAACCGTACCTGTTTCCGTATTTATAACCGTATTTATATCCGTATCTGTAACCGTAATACCCGTACCCTCCGGAACGCGTACTGCCGGCATTCAGGATGCATCCTACGATAGGCGCATCGCTGTTGCTCAGTTCCTCCACGCCCTTGAGGATATAGCGGCGTCTCGCATAGTCACTCATAATAACATAGGCGACTGCGTCCACATGGCGAACGAGCATCATGGCGTCCACCAGCATGGCGGAGGGCGGCGTATCCAGAATCACGATATCCGCCTGCTCGCGCAGCTGAGCAATGACATCACTCATCGCCTCGCTGCCGAGGATTTCGACCAGGCTGGACTCGCGCTTACCTCCCGGCAGGAGCGTTAGCCCAATGCTGTTCTTATTCCGGTCTTTGACCTCATAGAGGGATTCGGCAAGCGTGGCATTTCCCCGCAGGACGGAAATCAGGCCGGGGAATTCCTGCTTCAAATTGAAGATCTCACCCACAGTAGGATTGCGGAGGTCGCAGTCAACAAGAATGACCCGCTTGCCTTTCAGGGCAATGGAAATGGCAAGGTTAGCTGCAACGGTGGACTTGCCCTCGCCGGAAATAGAGCTCGTCACCATCAGGACCTGTTTATCTTCCAGCTGTCTCTCGAGACGAGTCCGGACAAGGCGCATGGCTTCAATATAGTCCGAACGGTTCGTATCGTACAGGATATTGATTTCCTTGCGCGCATTCTTGCGGCGTTTCTTCACCTGGCTGAACGGCAGCGTACCCAGGCAGGGTACATTGATAAGCGACCGCAGCTCAGATTCCGAGCGAATCGTACGAAACGCCACCACATGCAGCAGGATGAGTGCAAGGCCGACACCCAAACCGATGATCGCGCCGCGGCGCACAGAGCCGCGGATCACGGAGGAGCGGCCGGTATCCTCGGGAATACCGCTGTCGTCGATCACGGTGAGCTCCGTCTGGCCGACAACATACTGAGCAACCTCAGGGTAATTCTTCAAAACTGACTGCAAAACGTCATAAGCATAATTTGCGTTCCATGATGTCACACGGATCGTAAGAAGGTTGGTACCGCTGATACAGGTAACTTTCACCGATCCCGGCACGCTGTTCATATTCAGGTCCGCTGCAATCACGTCCGAAAGAGCGCCGCTGGTCAGAATATATGGAAAAATCAGTCCCATCTGCTCGGCAGTATTCCGGTTCGCATAAGCCCCGCCGTTAACGATCTCCACAGATACTGTAGCTTCCGCAACATAGGTCGGAGAATAGCTGGTGCTGCTGCGAAAATAGAAAATACCGGCAAAGAGCGCCACCGAAAGCAGGACTACCCACCAAAGGCTGCGCAGCCGATGAAGGAAGTCGTTCAGGAAGGAAAGGATATCCAGTTTTTCAAGCTGCGGTGCAGCGGTAGAAGGTGTTTCGTTCATTACTGTTCCTCACTCTAAGGCGGATACCCGTCTTAATTTGCGCTCTCCCCGTACTTGCCGTAACTGCCGTATTTGCCGTAACGGCCATATCTGCCGTAGCTGCCGTAGCGGCCGTATCCGCCATATCCGCCGATCACACGGCGGGAGCCGGGCAGTGTGCGGACCATGTTCAGAATGCAGCCTGCAAATTCAGCGTGGCAGTCTCGAAGAGAATCAATGGCATCATTCAGATCCTGCGCCAGAACCAGATCATAACTGACAACCAGAACGCTGATATCGGACATATCAGCCAGAACCTCCGCATCAGCCATCAGTGACATGGGGGGCGAGTCAATGACGATATAGTCAAAGTACTTCTTCACGACGTCGATCAGTTTCTTCATATATTCCGAAGATACAATATCCGTCGAATTGACGAAGTTATGATCGTTCAAAAGCAGATGCAGTCCCCTGCCCTTGTCATATCGAAGCGCTTCTCCCATACTGACCTTTCCCATGAGCAGGTCACCCAGGGTGGCGTTGAGTTTCTCTCCCGGTTCAAGGAACAGCGAATTCTGGGTGGGTCGGCGCATATCGCCGTCGATCAGCAGAACTTTATAAGACTGCTTGACCAATGAAAGAGCGAGGTTGGCGGAAACCGTCGACTTGCCCTCATGTTCGCGAACGCTGGTGACAAGAATGGTTTTCGCCTCAGTCTTATGCGCTTCTCCGGAAACATGGGCGGCAATCTTCTTATAGCGCTCCACCAGTTCAAAGGGAGCGGTCAGATCCGTAACCAGGTGCTTGTTCTTTTTGTGCCGCAGGAAATCGCTGAACGAAGTATATTTGGGATCATAATACAGCATACCGAGCGATTTGGCGTCCAGCTTGGTCTCCAGATCCTTCTCGCCTTTGATCGTCTCTTTTCGGTAAGAAAGATACATGAAGGCCAGCGTCAGAGCCAGCGCCGTCAGAATAAACGCGCGCAGAGACTGGCGCGCCGCGGAAAACGATGCATCAGCGCCGGTGGGTACCGGCGGCTCCTGGAGTACCTCCATCACCATGTCCGTGGACACGTACTGGGTCAGATCGGAAATGTTGGACATGATGGAGCGGATGATCATATAGGTGTTGCGGGGCGTGTCCGCCGTCACCTTCAGAGTCATCAGGTTCGTCCCTTTGATAACGCCGGCGTTTGCCGTCGCATTGAAGGAGGACATGCCCAGATCCTTGCACACTTTTTTCTTCAGCAGGTTGCTGTTGAGAATATTGGTAAAGCTTTTTGCCATCGTCGAAGCCGCGGAGAGATTGCTGTAGGCATAGTTGCTGGATGTCCTCGAGGTGACAACAAAGGTCGCAGTGGTACTGTAGGTGTTGCGGAAATCCGCGCGAACAGTCATATTCATGATCATGGCAGCAGCCAGTGCGCCGAGCACGATCACCCAGAGGTTCCGCAGCGCGTCCCGCAGCATGCTGTAGAGATCAAGCCTGTCAAGAATCGTTGTGAAGTTTTGTTTGCTCTCGTTCATATTCAATCCTCCACAACCACAACCATGCTGGCCGTGCCCTGTGCGGTTCTGTTCTCTCCGTCCGCATTCGACTTATACAGCTGATAGGTGGCCGTATAAACCCCGGGCGAATTGTAATTGACGGCGCTGTCGCTGACGCGCACATCGGCGGACGTATAGTCTTTGGAATCCTCAAAGCTGCGAACGTTCCCCGCAATCCAGACACCGCGCAAATAGTTGTTGTAATCCGGGCGTTCCCCGGTCTTTACATAGATAATGTAATTATTCAGAGCAGGTGCTGGAACGCTGTAACTGTTAAAGTCCTCGAAAAGGGCCCAAAGCTCCAGCGTGGAAGTATCGCCCGCGCTGTTGGTAACCTGGACGTTGACGCGCTGCCTGCTCGTGGTATTGCCGGTACTCTCCGTGTCGCCGAAGGTGATTTTGATCTGCTGGGTGATATTGCCGTCCAGGCAGTCGTAAGCGGTCACGTATTTCAGGTAATTGTTGGTGGAATTCCCGTTGACGAAACGCATCGGCTGGCTCATGGCAAACCGGGGGGAATAATAGTCCGTATAGGTCAGGTTGCGTGCGGCGATGCCCACATTGTTATTCTTATCAAACGCGGCATAGTTTACGCGCAGCGTCCCTTTGGTAACGAACTTGGTCTTCGACACAACGACGAGTGTGCCGGAAACATCTCCGTCAATGTTGTCGCTGGCGGACATACCTGCAAGGAGCTCAGACTCATCCGAATTCACACTGAGGTACAGTGAATCCGAGTCGGCATGGAACACCGGCGCAGTATAGTCCGACAAAATATAGTCGCGAACGCTGGTGAAAGAAAATACCACGAACACAACTGCAAAGAATATCACGATGGCGAAACGCAGATTTCTCACGGAGTAAATCCCCCTGCAAAAATAATCATTTCATAGCTTACCGAAACGGAATCGGTTCGTAACCCAGAATCTCGCGCCCCTCCAGGATGTGCGCCGGGTTTTCCTTAAGGAGAAGATCCGCATAGTCTTCCCCGTATTCTTCCTCCAGAAAAGCCCGAATATCCAACATGTAGGTACTGCGCTCATACGGGCGATGGGCGTCGCTGGCGACGCAGGCGCACAGTCCATGAGAGAGGATCCTGTTTGCCGTCTCTCTCACGCGGGGGCCAAAGCGGCCGAGAAGGCTTCCCTTGTTGATCTGCAGCGCATACCCGGAAACGCAGAACTCATAAGCCAGCCCGGGGTCATCCTGGATAAAGAAATATCGTTCCGGATGGGCAATAACCGGCTGATACCCGAGGTCCCTGCATTTGCGCAGGATGTATCTGCAGAAATCCGGATCCTCGTCAAAAGAAAATTCCGTCAGGAAATACCGGGTATCGTTCAAGGTCCAGACTCTGTGCTCCATGAGCAGCTCCGGCAGATCCTCGGTTGCGAAAATCTCCATCCCTCTGCAGAGCCTGATTGGGATCTTTGCCTCGGCCGCAGCAGTTTTCAGGCGTTCCCACAGACCCAGAAGCGAATCATCGGCGTAGTTGTCATACTCGTCAGGAATGTTGCAGTGATTGGTTGTCACAAGCGTATGCACGCCGCTCTCCGCCGCGATCCGGAGCATCTCCAGCGACATTTCCATGTCTTCGGATCCGTCATCGATCCCGGGAAGCACATGCGTATGGATATCGATCATCCGTACAAACTCCTATGCTGCACTAAAAATCCATGGCCATCCGGCTGGATTCTTCCTCGCTCAATTCCCTCACCTGGGTATTCATTACCCGATACACCCGCTGGCACATGTTCAGCACTGTCGGGCGGTGAGTCGTCACAATGCAGGTCTTGTTGGGTCTCTGCTGTATAATATTTCGCAGGACCTGACGCTCGGTTGCGACGTCAAGCGCGGAAGTGGCCTCGTCCAGCAGGAGGATCGGCGCGTCGCGCAGGATTGCGCGGGCGATGGCAACACGCTGTGCCTGGCCTTCCGAGAGCCCTCTCCCCCGCTCGCCGAGTCTGGAGTTCATCCCATCCGGCATTCTGGAAACGAAGTCCCAGGCGCAGGCCATTTTCAATGCGGCTTCCAGTTCCTCGTCGCTCGCGTCTTCCCGCACCATGCGCAGGTTTTCGGCAACCGTACCGGATAAAATTGCATTTCCCTGCGGGACATAGGAGAAAAGAAAGCGGCTGTCGGCGTTCATATCCACTTCCGTGCCGTCCGCAGCGCGAAGATACACGCGTCCCTCCTCCGGGTGGATCAGCCCCAGAAGCAAACGGATCATCGTGGTCTTCCCCTCACCGGAAGGGCCGACGATCGCGACGATCTCCCCGGGCCGCGCAAAAAAGTCGGAGTCGGAAATCACCTGTTTCTCCTCAACATAGGAGAAATCCACGTCCCGCATCCGGACTTCAAAGCCCTGCTCCGCCTGAGACGCAAGCTCCGCGCTCTGCGGATTATGACGCTCACGGGGAAGATCGATCAGCTCCCGGATCCTGTGCGCCGAGACAGAGCTGGTCAAAAACGAGGGAATGATGCTGACCACGCTGCTGAAGGCAGACGACAGTCTTGCGCGCTGTTCCAGGAACAGCGTCATCGTGCCGTAGCTGATCTGGTGGCCCCAGAGCAGGAACAGGCAATAACCAAACGCGGCATACTGGACGATCATTCCCAGTACCGACATGAAGATGTTGGTCTTGATCGTGAACAGATTGTAGTCCAGGCTGATACTCCTGAGCTTCTGCTGCCACTGCCGCAGCTTTGCACCGTAGGCGCGCATGATGCCGAAGGATTTGATGGTGTCGAAATTGTAGAAGGTTTCCACTTCAAAACCCATCATCTGGCTCCCGGTTTCCTTGACCTTGCGGGAGTACTCCCTCTGCCTGCGGATAAAATACTTGCTCATGAGCAGCATGATCGGAGCGCTGGCAAAGGCCAGCAGGCTCATGACCTTGTTATAGTGCCAGATCAGGACGAAGGTAACAATGAAGTTATATACCGCAATGATGATGGACGGCAGCCAGCTGATGGCATTTTTGCTCACCGTGCTGACGTCGCTGTTGAAGCGGTTGATCAGATCGCCGCTGCTGTAGGCGTTCATCGCTTTCCAGTCCACGTCGATGATCTGGTCGAATATATCCGCCTGAATGTCATTGTTGATATCGATGCTGAGCTTGGCACTGATGCGGCTGATGATGTTGGAAAAGGCCAGGCTGAAAAGCGCGCTGCCCAGCATGATGGCAATCATGATGCCAAGCTTGCTGGTCTGATAGCCGGTGATGATATCGATCGTATATTTGCCCGCAACGCTGGCAACCAGCCCGAAGGTGGTGCTGAAAATGCCGAGCAGCGTATAAAACGTGATCGCAGCCTTATAGCGTTTGCTGTAGGAGAAGATCCAGCGCCAGTCGGCAAGGATCTCGGAAAAGGTGCCGTCCGCCAAGCGCTGCCGCAGCGTATGAAGCGACTGGAAAAAGGCTTTATTCTCCTCATTGTATGAATCAGCCATTTCTTCCTCCGCAAAATGGGCAGAATAACCCCTCTCATTCCATAGCTATCGGTTTATTATACCAGCCTTGGATTAAAAATGCAACAAACAGAAAGCATTTAGTTTTACTTCTTTTACTAATAATTTATCGCCCCCGAATCTGCCAAAACACACCGTCCATTCCGCCATTGTTCCTCCCTTTCGGGCGAAAATACAATACTTTTTATAATAGACAGAATATCGGTTGACTATGAATACAGAGAAAAGATATAATTTGTACAGAATCCTGCTGATCGGAGGGGAATGTCTTGCAGATTGCGGTCATTGATGACGAAAGCCCGGAACGGGAACGGATCCGCTCATACCTGAATCAATACAGCGCAGAGAACGGCCGCGTTTTTCAGGTGCTCGAATTTTCCAGCGGCGATGCCCTCCTGGAAACTTATCGGAATGAATTTGACATTCTGATCTTTGATATCGACATGCCCGGGCTAAGCGGTCTGGAAACAGCACGTCGGATCCGCGAACGGGACGCGGACGTCATCATCCTCTTTGTCACCAACATGGCTCAGTATGCCATTAACGGTTATGAAGTCGATGCTGTGGATTATATCATCAAGCCCATTGGTTATTTTGACTTTGCCATGAAGCTGCAGCGCGCGCTCAATCGCGTGAACCGGCGGCAGAATAAGGTTCTGCTGATCGAAAGCTCAGACGGAATCGTTCGGCTGCGCATCTCCGATCTCAGCCATGTCGAGGTCATGGGTCACTATCTGATTTACCACACAAAGGGGAAGAGCGTGAAAGTACGCGGCAGCATGAAGCAGGCGGAAGACACGCTGCGCCCTCATCAATTCTGCCGGATCCACAAGTCCTTCCTTGTCAATCTTGCCTGTCTGGACAGCATTTCCGGCAATAAAGTAAGCGCTGCGGGTGAACAGATTCCTCTGGGCAGGGCATACAGGGAACATCTGCTGCAGGAATATATGAGTTATCTGCAGAATTAGGAGAAGATGGCATGATACAAGGTTATCTGGCATATCTGGATCAGCTTCGTTACATAGCCGGATTTCTGATTGCTCTCTTCACCCTCTGCCACGGTATTTTGCCGCCGAAACCGCGCTGCGGCCTGCGCATCACAGTCTCCTGCCTTTTTGCCGTAGCGGCTGCGCTTGCCCGTATTCCCTATTGGGCCCTGGTGTCCCGCTTTGATTCTCCTTTCCTTCTGGCCCCCTACTGGGTGCTTATGAGCTTTCTGCCCTGTGGCATTGTCCTGTTCTGTTATCAAAGCAATGTTCCCGGAGCTCTGTTTCGAACAATGCTTACCGCATTTGTGGATAACTTTTCCACCATTCTGAGCTATCATCTGTTTGTGCTCTGTCTTTTCCCGGGCTACCCGCAGGAGCATCCCGCATTCTATACCTTATTAGTGGTCATCCTCTATTGCTTCGTCCTGCTTCTCAACTGGGCAATTCTGCGTCCCATTCTTCTGAAAGATGAAAGCGCCTGCTATCTGAAGCCCTCTAAAACAGGCCTGGCCTATCTGATCACCTATCTGTTCTACATCTTTATGATTTCCGCTGGTAAATTCTTCTGTGAATCTTTTCTCTCTCCGATCTCCGGGGATGCGGCCTATCACTCGCTCTACAGCGGTCTCGTGTGGTTCATTGTCCTCTTTCTTCTGCTCGTCAGCGTGGCCATGACCACGATCATGGTCGCCGGCTATAGCGCTCTCACGCTGCGCAGCGAGCAGCAGGCGCTTCAGCAGATTCTGCGGGAGCGGGAATCTCAGTATGAGTTTTCCCGGGAAAACATTGAAATGATCAATCGCAAGGCCCACGACCTCAAACACCAGATCCGTGCGCTCGAGCAGGTCTCCGACGAAGAACGCCGACAGCAACTGCGCCAGACACGCAAGGCCATCGACTTTTACGATGCGGTAGTCAAAACCGGGAACGAGGCTCTGGATACGCTGTTGACCGAAAAGAGTGTCTACTGCAGCAATCGGAGCATCCGTCTCAGCTGCACGGTCAGCACAAAGCAGCTGGAGAAGATCGGCGTTGTGGACCTCTATACCCTGCTCGGCAACGCCATTGACAATGCCATCGAAAGCGTGGACCGGCTGGAAGAGGAGAAGCGCGTGATCAGTCTCACCATACGCGACCAGGGGAAGATGCTCTATCTTCAGGTGGACAACTATTATGAAGGTGTGATTGAGATGGAAGAGGGGCTCCCCCTTACCACAAAAGAGGACAAAGACAACCACGGCTACGGCGTCAAAAGTATGCGAATGATCGTGGAACGCTACAGAGGAACCATGCGTATCAACACCGATGGCCAGATCTTTTCTTTGCAGATCCTCATTCCATAACAAATGTCGTTTATGCCCATTTGAAACCGTTCGTGCCGCGCGGCTTGCGCGGCACGACTTTTTTATTTATAGTATAGTCAGCGCAAACTTTATATTATGAGGAAAGGAACGAGAAAATGAAAAAAAGCAGTCACATTTTCAGAGGTGCTGCCGGGATTTTCCTGGCACTGCTGGTCATTTTCGGAATGGTCAGCAGTATCGCCAACAGCTGGGCGGGGAAAGTCAACGAGTTGCTGGGGATCGATCAGGCGACGATTACCCGAAGCAGTGACGCGGCGGACTACCGTTACACCTCGGAATACGGCTCCGCTTCGGAACTCATCCAGGCGGAGATCGATCTCTGCACCCGTCTCTCCGCCGAGGGCACCGTGGTTCTCAAGGGAACGCCCGCGCTTGGCGGGGCCAACGTGACCCTGTTCGGCATGCGCAGCGGCGCGAAGATGCAGTTCGGCGGCTCCATGGGCGAGCTGGTTGACGCCTCCAACGTCGTCACGCTGGGAGAGGCCATGGAAGCCAACGGCTTCTCAGTCAATCCCCTGATGATCCAGTTTTATAAGGATCAGGAGTCCAATTACGCGCCCACCCGCGGCTCCGGCGGCAACGTCATCGGCTCCTACGAGGACCAGGGCTCTCAAATCGGCGAAGTTCCCGTCAACGAGTATTATGCCGGTCTGCTCGACGGCTACAAGGACGCTGCTGTGATCGTCTTCGGCCGTGACGCAGGCGAAAGCTGCTGCTTCTACCCCGGGCTCAACGGTCTGAGCAAGCCGGAAGAATTCTCCAACAGCCCCACCGGCAACATTCTGAGCCTGTCCAACGATGAGCGCGATCTGGTCGACTTCGTCAAGTCCCAGGGCTTCAAGAAGATCGTTGTGCTCCTCAACTCCTCCACCTCCATGGAGATCGAGGAGCTCAAGCAGGACAGCGCGATCGACAGCATTCTCTGGATCGGCAACCCCGGCGCCTACGGCACCTACGGCATCGCCAAGCTATTAAGCGGCGAAGTGCTCCCCTCCGGCCATCTGCCCGACACTTTTGCGGTAAACTCCGCACTCTCCCCTGCCGCGCAGAACCTGGGTGTCTTCGTCTTCGCGAACACCGGCGATATTGAGACGACCACCAACAATGCTCTGCGCTCCGACTGGTATCTTGTCGAGCTTGAGGGCATCTACAGCGGTTACAAGTATTACGAAACCCGCTACTATGACAGCATTGTGGGGCAGGGCAACGCCTCTGCCGCCTCTGCCCGTGAAACGGCCGACGGCAGCAGCACCTGGAACTACGACAACGAGGTCTCCTACGGCTTCGGTTACGGTGTCGAAGGCTCCAGCTTCTCCGAACAGATCACCGATCTGAACATCGACTGGAGCGGCGAGACCGAATCCGTCGCCACCGTTCAGGTCACCAACACCGGCGACACGGCTGCGAAGCACTCCGTGCAACTCTATGTCTCCGTCCCGTACACCGACAATGACAAGGCCAGCGGCCTGGAAAAGGCGGCCGTTCAGCTGGTGGGCTATGCCAAGACCGGCGAGGACTCCGAGGCCACCTTCCGCGACGTGGTCCTGCTGCAGCCGGGCGAGAGCGAGGATGTAACCATCCGCTTCAACGCCCGAGATTTCTACAGCTACGACAAGAACTACGCCCATGA
>OCVV012881143.1_pt1 | contig 14560 bp, 12 predicted proteins | sample 1539721 | NCBI WGS metagenome assembly OCVV01 (sample SAMN02144230, study PRJEB22623) | gut metagenome | biome: sheep rumen | host: Ovis aries | place: New Zealand
CGCAGGTCGTTCCGACCTACGGTTACTGAGCGATGACGCCTTCAGCGTCAGAGGGTTACGCTATCCCAATATGATGGGAAAGTTTAGTTAAGAATGAAGAATGAGGAATGAAGAATTATAAAATGAAGAATTAAAAATGAAGAATGAAGAATATATTTTACCCTGTTCACTTGATGAGTAATTTTCATTCTTCATTCTTCATTTAGTTAGCGTAGCGCACATTGGCTACGCCGAGCTAAAGGTTCTTCATTCTTCATTTTTCATTCTTCATTTAAATCTATGATAGGAACTTAATCAGCACACCTGCTGCTACAGCCGAGCCGATAACTCCTGAGATGTTCGACGACATGCAGTAGTTGAGTACATGGTTCTTTGGGTCGTACTTCGTAGCAATCTCGTTGCACACACGGCTTGCCATTGGCACAGCCGAAAGACCCGTAGCACCGATGAGTGGATTGATTTTCTTCTTCACAAAGAGATTCATCAACTTCACCATGCTGATACCAGCAGTAATCGACAGTGCGAAAGCAAGGAAACCACCAATGATGATGCCAATCGTAGTCCAGTTCAGGAATGCCTCAGCCGTCATCGTTGCTCCCACGCAGAGTCCGAGGAATACCGTTGCCGTATTCATGATGGAGTTGGAAATCGTGTCGAACAAGCGACTTGTGTCCGAACCAATCTCCTTCAGCAAGTTACCAAACATCAGCATACCAATCAGGCTGACAGCCGTTGGCACGAAGATGGCAACAATCGTTGTCACAGCGATTGGGAAGATAATCTTGATGACGCGCATGTTCTTGATTTCGTTCTTTGCAGGGAACTTCTTGTCCTGTTCCTTCATGTTAATCATCAGTTCCTTCTTCGAGCAAGTGAGTTTCACTACCAAAGGAATGATGACTGGCACCAAAGCCATGTAGCTATAGGCAGCAATGGCGATAGGTCCCAACAAGTGAGGAGCCAACTTGATAGTAGTGAAAATAGCCGTAGGACCATCAGCACCACCGATGATACCGAGACTGGCAGCTTCCTTCAGTGTGAAGCCCATCAGCACGGCACAAATCAGCACAAGGAAGATACCAAACTGAGCAGCAGCACCGAAAATCGCCAAGCGCAAGTTGCGAAGCATTGGGCCAAAGTCGGTCAGCGCACCCACACCCATGAAGATGACTGGAGGCAAGAAGCCCGTCTTAATCAGCATGTAGTAGAGGAAATTCATCAGTCCCAGGTCGTGAGCGATGGCTGGCAACGACATTTCCCAAATGATGTAAGTCACTCCGTCCTTCACGATGGTGCCATCCTCAGCAGCTTGCAGCACACCCATGTCGCCACCAGGGAAGTTGGCGATGAGCACACCGAATCCAATCGGGATGAGCAGCAACGGCTCGTAATGTTTCACAATGCCCAAATACAAGAGCAAGAAGGCAATGAGATACATCACGATGAACGACGGGTCAGCAATGATGTTGCTGAGCGCCGTCATTTCATATAGTTTCTGAAATATTTCAACCATTATTAATCAAGGTTTTTGAGTTTTTAATCAGGGATTTAAAGGATTTAGAAGGATTTTCGCTTACTACGATGTTCCTTGTTCTTTGTCCTTTGTACTTAATCAAGGATTTTGAATAGCCCCCTCCTGCTCCCCCAAGGGGGAGTGAAGAGCCATCCGGACGGCTTCTCCTCCCCTTGGGGAGGTTGGGAGGGGCTGCTGTTCATTTTTACTTTTATCATCCAATTTTCATGATGACATCGTCTTCTTCCACTGAGTCACCCGAATTCACGAGGATGGCTGTGATGACACCGTCGCGGTCAGCCTTGATGGCGTTGTAAGTCTTCATCGCCTCGATGTAACCTACCACGTCGCCTTCCTTCACAGCGTCACCCACGTTCTTAGGCTGTTCGTTGCTGTCCTTCACACGGTAGAACTTACCTTCCAGCGGAGCCAGCAAGTCTGCACCTTCGCCAGCTGGAGCAGCAGGAGCTGTGCCACCAGCAGCTGGAGCAGGCACCTCACCGCCGTATGCAATATCCACCTTGTAGTTCTGCCCGTTCACATTCACTGTGATGCTCTTAGGCAACTCGACAGCACCAGCAGCAGGAGCATTCTTGGCAGCCTTGCGCTTAGCCAAGTCAGCCTCAAAGTCAGCCTTTGCCTTACCACTCTTGTATGCCTCATACTGAGTTGGGTGCATCGAGTACTCGAAGAGTTCTTCATCATCCTCACCGAGTTCCCAACCCTTCTCCTGCATACGCTTGCGATAGTCGTCCAAATCGTCAGGGTAGTTCTCCTGAGGGTCTGTGTCGAGGAATTGGCGACCTTCAGCCTTTGCCATTTCCACCAGCTCTGGAGCCACAGGACCAGGCAGACGACCAGCCTTGCCGAGAATCATGTCCCAAATCGTGTCGGCAATCATCGACCAGCGTTCCTTACCCTTCTCCATCTGAATCACATTCATCAACGCCAGGTTCTTCACGTACTGGCTGAACGGAGTCACCAAGCAAGGATAACCCACCTTTGGCCAAACGTATGCCACCTCGTCGAACAGCTTAATCAGCAGCTCGTCGGTCGAGAGTTCCTTCTCGCCATGCTTCACCTTCCACTTGTTCAGCGAAGCAAGGTTTTCCTCCAAGTCGGTCATCAGCGAACCCATCATGCCACCAGGCAGTCCTGGCTTCACAAGCAACGAGTTGTTGATGCGGTTCAGTTCAGGGCAATAATAGCCAAGAAAGTCGTCCATCATCTCCTGAATCTGTGAGCGCACCTCCATGTAAGCCTCCATGTTGATGTCCTTCACCTTGAAGCCAGCGTCCTTCAGCATCTCCTGCACGGCGATGATGTCAGCATGGCCTGTACCCCATGCCAATGGAGCCACAGCCGTATCCACATAGTCACAACCGTTCTTGCACACTTCCAGAATGCTTGCCATGTTGAAGCCAGGACCCGAGTGCGAGTGATACTGAATCACGATGTCCTTCTTATATGCCTTGATGCCAGCCACAATCTTGCCCAATGAGTCAGGGCGACCGATGCCAGCCATGTCCTTCAGACAGATTTCGTCGGCACCAGCATCAATGAGTTCCTTGGCAAGATTCACATAGTATTCCACGGTGTGGATAGGCGAATGTGTTATGCAGAGCGATGCCTGAGCAATCATGCCCGCAGCCTTCGCATACTTGATGGAAGGAATGATATTGCGCGTGTCGTTCAGACCGCAGAAAATGCGAGTGATGTCAGTTCCTTGCGCCTTCTTCACCTTGTAGAAAAGCTGACGCAAGTCCTTCGGACATGGACTCATGCGCAGTGCGTTCAGCGCACGGTCCAGCATGTGCGTCTGAATGCCAGCCTCATGGAAAGGCTTGGTCCACTGACGCACAGACTTGTTCGGATTCTCACCATACAAAAGGTTGACCTGTTCAAAACCACCGCCGTTTGTTTCCACGCGGTCGAAGCATCCCATCTTGATAATAGCAGGAGCCACCTTTACCAGCTGATCTACACGAGGCTGGTACTTGCCAGCACTCTGCCACATATCGCGGAAGACCAGACTAAATTTTACTTCTTTTGCCATCTTAATGATATATGATATTATTGTTGTTGTTTCTTATCAGTACAAGTTTGTACTTCGTTGTCCTTTGTCCTTAATCAGGGATTTAAAGGATTTATTGGTAAGTTAAAAATTAAAAATTAAAAATTAAAAATGCCATCCGGAACTATCGCTTCACGCTTCACACTTCACGCTTCACGATAAACACAAATCAGGGATTTAAAGGATTTAAAGGATTATTAGAGAGTTAAAAATTAATAAGTTTTATGTCTAAGGTCTGAGGTCTAAGGACTAAGGTCGCCTTTGACCTTTGACTTTCGACCTTTGACTTTTTTAATTTTTAACTTTTAATTTTTAACTTACCAAGTTGTTCCTTGTCCTTTGTCCTTTGTACTTGATTTAGACTTTCTCAATCTTCTTCACTTGTCCTTTGCCACCCGTCAACTGGTTCACAGCCGCAGCGATGATTGCCTTCGTCTGTGCATCCACTGCCGATGCGCCACTGCTCATCACAGCCATTTTCTTCTGAGGAACCTGTTCTGCTGGTGCAAACCTATTCACAAGAGCTATCAGACCCTTGCCCAAGTAAATCACAATCAGCAGAATCAGAAACACTGTCAACATACCCACAACCAAGAGTTGGAGGGCTTCAACCATACCATTTTCCATAAAGCTAATATAGTTATATGTTCATTAATGATTTTGTTAAAAACACTCTTTTTACATTTCCCGTCCCTTCCATGCCATCCACCGACGCATGAAAAGTTCTTGCAAATGTACTCAAAAATCAGAATATGATAAAACTTTTCCCTTACTATTTTATCCATTCACTTAAAAAAGCGATATGCAACGCCCGCACCTTCGTCAAAGTGAAAACGAAATCACGCCACTCGAAACGTGAACTTTCGCCGTTGGGGAATTGCACCTGCGCGATTGGGGACGTACTCATGCGCGAGTGGGGACTAACTCAAACGCGAGTGGGGACAAACTCAAGTTCATCCCCATTAAAAATTCAGACAATCCCCAATGGCATGGATTCAATACGTAGAACACGTGTTCTCAGAGTTGAATCTGCGGTACGTAGAAACAGACGAAACGCTGTCCCTGCGTTAAATGTTCTTAAATATTTATTTTCAGCAAGGATTTTTAGATTTAATTAGATGTTGCAAGGCATGTTTTTACATGCGAAAGTGTTAATTTTGCAGCCGAAAAAAAATAAAGACCAAAAAATATACTATGGCAGAAGCTATTGACATTCGTGAACTCAACGAACGTATAGAAAGAGAAAGTTCTTTCGTAACCAATCTGGTAACGGGTATGAATCAGGCAATCATCGGACAGAAGCACCTGGTGGAATCACTCCTCATCGGTCTGCTGTCAGACGGCCATGTGCTGCTGGAAGGTGTGCCAGGACTCGCCAAGACGAAAGCCATCAAGACGCTGGCAGCTCTCATTGATGCAAAGTTCAGCCGCATCCAGTTCACTCCCGACCTTCTCCCTGCCGATGTAATCGGTACGATGATTTACAATCAGAAGGAAAGCCGATTCGAGGCAAAGCAGGGACCTATCTTCGCCAATTTCGTGTTGGCAGATGAAATCAACCGTGCGCCAGCCAAGGTGCAGAGCGCACTCCTCGAAGCCATGCAGGAACGCCAAGTGACGCTTTCGACAACGACGTACCAGCTCCCTGCCCCATTCCTCGTGCTCGCCACGCAGAACCCTATCGAGCAGGAAGGTACGTACCCTCTGCCTGAGGCTCAGGTGGACCGTTTCATGCTGAAAGTGGTCATCGACTATCCTAAGTTGGAAGAAGAGAAGAAAATCATCCGACAGAACATCGCTGCGGAGAAGACGGTGATTCGTCCTATCATGGGCACAGGAGAGATTGAGTCGGCTCGCAAGGTGGTGAGCCAAGTGTATCTTGACGAGAAGATTGAGCAATACATTGCCGACATCGTGTTTGCAACTCGTTATCCAGACAAGTACGGCCTGAAGGACCTGACGGGACTCATCAACTTCGGTGCATCGCCTCGTGCTTCCATCAACTTGGCTCTGGCTGCCCGTGCCTTTGCTTTCATCAAGCATCGTGGCTACGTGATTCCAGAGGACATCCGCGCCGTGGCTCACGACGTGCTCCGTCACCGCATCGGTCTGACTTACGAGGCTGAAGCCACGAACGTGACGCAGGAGGAAATCATCAGCAAGATTATTAATAAGGTGGAAGTGCCTTAATGCAAGACACAGAAGTGTCTTGAACAGTAATAATAAAGAAAATGAGGAATGATGGATACTGAAGAACTACTGAAACGCGTGAGGCGCATCGAGATTAAGACTCGAGGACTCTCCAGCAATATCTTCGCCGGCGAATACCACTCGGCATTCAAGGGCAGAGGTATGGCTTTCAGCGAGGTGCGCGAATACCAGTATGGCGACGACGTGCGCGACATCGACTGGAACGTGACGGCTCGACTGGACAAGCCATACGTGAAGGTGTTTGAAGAGGAACGAGAGCTGACGGTGATTCTCATGGTCGATGTGTCAGGCAGTTTGGACTTCGGTACGTCGCAGCAAACGAAACGCGAGATGGCAACAGAAATTGCTGCCACTCTTGCTTTCTCTGCCATTCAGAACAACGACAAGATAGGTGTGATTTTCTTCTCGGACAAAATTGAAAAGTTCATCCCGCCCAAGAAAGGACGCAAGCACATCCTCTTCATCATCCGCGAACTGCTTACCTTCCAGCCCGAAAGCACCCGCACGAACATTGGCAACGCCGTTGAATTCATGACGAACGCCATCAAGAAACGCTGTACGGTGTTCTTACTGAGCGACTTCTTCGACCCGAAGGACTATTCTCAGCAACTCATCATCGCGAACAGGAAGCACGACGTGTGTGCCCTGCAAATCTATGACCAGCGTATGCAGGAAATCCCAGACGTGGGTCTGATGAAGGTGCGCGACACGGAAACGGGCAACGAAATGTATATCGACACATCGTCGAAAGCAGTACGCACGGCTCACCACGAATGGTGGATTCAGAACCAGGCACGGCTCAACGAGGTGCTCACCCACTCCAACATCGACTGCACGCATCTCCGCACCGACGAGGACTACGTGAAAGGACTGATGGGACTGTTCAAGCGGAGAGGGAAATAAATGAAGAATGAAGAATGAAGAATAAAATATGGAAAATAGGATTGCTTCTGCTGGTTCTTTGCCATGCCATGACTGGCAAGGCACAAGTGACGGTGGAAGCAAGACTTGACTCCAACCAAATCTACATAGGCGAACAGACGAGCATCCTGCTGGAAGTGAGCGTGGATGCCAACCAACGAGTGGAACTGCCAAAGTTCGACTCGCTGCAATTGATTACGCCTGGCGTAGAAGTGCTCCGAACCACCAAGACGGACACCAACCAGCTCAACAAGGGTCAACGCATGACGCTGTCGCAACGATACTACATCACCTCGTTCGACTCCGCCATCTATAGCATTCCACCGCTGAAAGTGAAGGTGGATGGTAAGGACTACGAGACGAAGGGACTGGGACTGAAAGTCTATACCGTGAACATCGACACGCTCCATGCCGACAGCATCTTCGGCATGAAGGCTGAGATGCGCCCACCATTCGAGTGGGAAGACTGGAGTTCTCTGCTCTGGCTCTCTCTGCTGGTGTTGGTACTGACGGCTCTCCTCATCTACATTGCCATTCGACTGAAGGACAACAAACCAATCATCCGACGCATCAGGGTGAAACCTCGTCTGGCTCCTCACAAGGCTGCCATGATGAAAATTGAGCAAATCAAGGAGGAGAAGATTTGGCAGAAGGAAGACTCGAAAGAATACTATACGCAGTTGACTGACACGCTTCGCCAATACATTAACGAGCGTTACGGCTTCAACGCCATGGAAATGACAACCAGCGAAATCATCGAGCACCTGCAAGAGGTGAACGACGAGAATGCCATTGCCGAACTGCGTGAACTCTTCGAAACGGCTGACTTGGTGAAGTTTGCAAAATACAGCACGCTCATCAACGAGAACGACCGCAACCTTGTGAATGCCATTGAGTACATCAACAGCACGAAGAAAGAGGAGCCTGTGGTGCAACAGCCAGAGGAAATCGTCATCGTAGAGAAACGATCGAAGGTGGCGAAAAACGTACTGCTGGCAAGTATCACTGCTGCATCTATCGCCCTGCTCATTGCAGCCGGCTATCTCATCTACAGAATCATTATGCTCAATGTGTAATCTCTGAGCACTTATCAATCATTAACGCATGGAATTTAAGAATCCATATTTTTTCGCTCTGCTGGCATTGCTCATACCTTATATAATATGGTATGTGCTGCGCTACAAGAAAAGTTTGCCAGCGCTGCGAATGCCCGAAATAGCCAAGTACAGGTTTGTGCCTCGTTCTTGGCGCATCTACCTTTTGCCTGTGCCTTTCTTCCTACGCGTGTTCACCATGATACTCGTGATTTGCATCTTGGCTCGTCCGCAGAGCAAGCACACATGGAGCAACACCGACGTGGAAGGAATCGACATCATGCTCTCGGTGGATGTTTCCACGAGTATGCTGACAGAGGACTTCAAGCCAAACCGCGTGGAAGCACTGAAGGAAATTGCACAGAAATTCGTGGACAAGCGACCTAACGACAACATCGGCTTGACCTTCTTTGCTGGCGAAGCCTACACTCAATGTCCGCTCACCACCGACCACGCCGTATTGATGAACCTCTACAACTCGGCTGACAACAAAATGGCTGAAAAAGGCATCATCGAAGACGGTACAGCCATTGGCGACGGCATCATGAACTCCCTGCTGCGACTGCGAGAGAGTCCTGCCAAATCGAAAGTCATCATCCTGCTCACCGACGGTGTGAACAACTCGGGAAACATTTCCCCTCTCACCGCTGCCGAAATAGCCAAGAAGCAAAAGGTGAGAATCTACACCATCGGTATCGGACGAAACGGCATGGCTCCTTATCCTCTGCCTACGGGTGGTACGGTGATGCTGCCAGTGGAAATCGACGAGCAGACCATGACGAAGATTTCGGAAGAGACAGGAGGACGCTACTTCCGCGCTCAGAAGAACGACGAATTGAAAGCTATCTATGACGAAATCGACCACATGGAGCGAACGAAATTCAGTGTGCGCCAGTTCAGCAAGCGCAGTGAACTGTATAAACCTTTCGCTCTCGCTGCACTCGTGAGCCTCCTGCTCGAAATTCTGCTGAATGTATTCGTCTTGAGACGTTTGCCATAAACAACGACACAGAGTTTTTCTCAACAACTACCATGTTTAGATTTGCACAACCCATATTTCTATATCTCCTGCTATTGATTCCCATTTTGACAGCAGCCTACGTCTTCATCAACTTTCGGCAAAAGCAGAAACTGAAGAAATTCGGCAATGTTGACATCGTGAAAGGACTCACCGTTGGTGTGTCACGTTTCCGCCGTAATGTGAAGTTTCTGTTGCTCATGCTTGCCCTTGCACTGATTTGCTTCCTTTTGGCTCGTCCACAATACGGTACCCGCAACGAGGAAATCAAGCGGCAAGGCATCGAAGCCATCATTGCCGTCGATGTGTCGAACTCAATGCTTTGCCAAGACATCAAACCAAGTCGATTGGACAAATCAAAAATGCTGGTAAGCAAACTCATAGAGCAACTGGACGAGGACCGCGTGGGACTCGTGGCTTTTGCAGGAACAGCTATCACGCTGCTGCCTGTGACATCAGACTACGTGAGTGCCAAGATGTTCCTCGACCAACTCAACCCTTCCACCATCTCCATCCAAGGCACCAATATGGCTGAAGCCATTGCAAGAGCTACGGCTGGATTCTCGGACAACAAGATGGTGGGCAAAGCACTCATTCTCATAACCGATGCTGAGGACAACGAGGAGGGTGCCGTGGAAGCAGCAAAGGCTGCTAAGGAAAAGGGCATTCGCATCTTCGTGCTATCAATAGGTACGGAAAGCGGTGGACCTATTCCGATGGGCAATGGCTACAAGAAGGACAATGCGGGCAACGTAGTCACTACGAAACTCAACGAAGCAGTGGGCAAACAGATAGCCAAAGCAAGTGGTGGCGTTTACATCAATGTGGACCAGACCAACCAGGCACAACGTCTGCTGGAGAAGGAAATCGAAACGATGCAAAAGGACGACTTTTCTTCGTCGATGTATTCCGAATATGATGAGCAATTCGTGGCTGTGGCTATCCTGCTTTTCATCACTCTCCTGTTAGAGATGTGCATCATGGAAAAGAAAAATCCTCTGCTCCACAACTTCAAGCTCTTCAAGGAACAAACAGAAGGTGGCAAATAAAGTGCAGAAAAAGGACTTCTGCTTATCTCATTCTGAATCAAGAAGATATGTACCTTTAAGTAAACCAAATTATGCAAAGATATATCACATTTGTCATATCACTCCTCGTGTGCAGCATGGCATGGAGTCAGAGCAATGAGCGCGACTTCATTCGCATGGGCAACAAATACTTCCGTTCAGGTCAATACCAAAAGGCTGAAACGTACTACCGCAAGGCGATTGACAAGAAGCCAACAATGGAAGGCTACTACAATCTGGGCAATGCATTGGCATTTCAGGAACAGGACTCAACCGCATTCGAAATGTATAAAAAAGCGGTGGCAGAGCCTTCGGATAACACGCTCAAGAAATCGCACATTTACCACAACATGGGCAATCTGACCTATGCGAGCGCACTTCGAGAAATGAATACGGGTGGACAGAATGCCAGTCAGGGTTTCCAGCAAGCAGTTGACCTCTACAAAAGCGCACTCCGACTGAACCCGAATGACAACGAAACACGCTACAACCTGGCTATGGCGCAGCATCAACTGAAGAAGAGCCAACAAGGTGGTGGCGGTGGAAACAACGACAAAAACAAAGACAAAGACAAACAAAAGCAAGAACAACAAAAGCAACAGCAACAACAGCAGCAACAACAGGAACAGCCACAACAACCTCAGGCTCCAAAGCAACCAAAGAAGGACGAAATAGACGACAAAACCGCTGAACAGTTGCTTAACTCTGCTCAGCAAGACGAAAAGAATGTGCAGCGCAAGGTGCAAAAGAATCCATCGAAGCGCAAGAGTCTGGAAAAGGATTGGTAAATTCTTCCCCACTCTCATATTTGCGCAAGCAACAACTTCACTTTCTTTCTCACATTCTAAAAACCACATACACATTATAAATATATAGAAGATTCATCAAGAAAATGAAACGGCTCAGTGCTTTCATCATAGCGATTCTACTTCAATCCTCACTCTTCGTTCTGAGGGGATTTGCCGAAGATGTCACCATCACGGTGCAAGCCCCAACCACCATAGAGGCAGGTGACCAGTTCAGGGTGAGGTTTACCATCAGTTCTCAAAACGTATCAAACTTCAACGCTCCCGACTTCAAGGGATTTGAAGTGATTTATGGTCCTGCGACTTCACGCCAAAGCAGCATACAGATTATCAACGGACGGTCCTCGCAAAGCAGTTCGATTACCTACACTTACGTTCTGCTCGGCTCAAAGCCTGGAACCTACACGTTGAATCCTGCTACAGCCGAAGTGGGAGGAAAGACTGTGAAGTCGAAACCCATGAAGATTCACGTCACCAAACTGGGACAAGGTGCAGCAGCAGGAGCACACCAACAGACGCAGAGCAGCAGTTCGTCATCGTCGGGACGCTCTTCGAGCAACACTTCCGACAACAGCAATAGCATCTCATCCAATCAGCTATTCATGACAGCTACAGCCTCCCGAACAAACGTGTTCGAGCAGGAAGCAATACTCGTGACATACAAACTCTACACACTGGTCAACCTTACTCAGCTCGACGGTAAGCTCCCAACTCTCGATGGTTTCCAAATTCAGGAGATTCCACTTCCACGAACCAAGGAATTTTCGTTAGAAACCTACAATGGCAGAAACTATCACACCGTAGTGTGGAGCCAATATGTGTTATTCCCTCAAAAAACAGGAAAACTGACCATTCCGTCTGTTACATTCGAAGGCGTTGTGGTACAGCCTAACAGATCGTTAGACCCAATTGATGCCTTTTTCAATGGCACAAGCGGAATGTTGGAGCTGAAAAAGAAAATAGTTACACCTGCCCTCAATATCTTTGTGCAGCCATTGCCAACGAAGCCTGAAGGCTATTCGAGCGCTGTAGGTAAATTCAGCATTTCGTCTTCCATCAACGCAAAAGAAGTGAAAACCAATGATGCCATCACTATCAAAATCAATGTGAATGGTACGGGTAACATGAAATTGATTGGCACACCAGAATTGGCATTCCCGAAGGATTTCGAAACTTACGATGCCAAAGTGACCGACAATTTCAACCTCACTCGTGCAGGGCTTTCAGGAACAAAAACCTTCGAATACTTAGCCGTGCCACGCCACGCAGGTACTTACACAATTCCTGCTGCCAAGTTTGTGTATTTTGACACCGAATCAAAGTCTTACAGAACCTTGACAACGGAAGCTTATACCGTGAAAGTGGCAAAGGGCAAAGGGAATTCGGCACAGGCAGTAAGCGACTTCACTAATGGAAAAGAGGACATTGAAGAACTCAATCAGGACATCCGCTTCATCAAGACAAACAATGTGACACCAAAGAAGCAGAATTTCGATTTCTTCACCTCTTGGAAATACGCATTGTGCTATGTCATTCCGTTGATTGTCTTCCTCGTTATCGTCATCTTGGGAAGAAAACGCATCAACTCACTCTCTGACATTGCTGCCACTCGTGGAAAGAAGGCAAATAAGATTGCACAGAAACGACTCAAATTGGCTGACAGTCTCATGAAAGAAGGAAAGCAGAATGAATTCTACGATGAAGTACTGAAAACTCTCTACGGCTACATTGCGGATAAACTGAATCTGCACCAGGAAAATCTGAACAAAGATAATGTGCAGCAGGAGCTTCTGTCGAAAGATGTGCCACAGGACATCATCGACCAATTCATCACTACGCTCAACGACTGTGAGTTTGCTCGATATGCACCAGGTGACTCCAATGCCAACATGGAAAATATCTACGAAAAGGCTATTTCTATCATTAGCAAAATTGAAGAAAACATAAAAAAATGAAACAGGCTATTTCTATCATATTACTCTCCTTGCTCTTCACATCCACTTCGTTTGCACAGAGCAAAGCGGAAGCCGATTCCCTTTATATCAAAGAGAAATACGAAGAGGCAGCCAAGATGTATGAGAAAATTCTCTCTACACAAGGAGAAGCAGCAGAAATCTACTACAACTTAGGCAACTGCTACTACAAACTGGAAAACGTGCCCTACTCCATTCTCAACTACGAGCGTGCCCTGATGTTAAGTCCTGGAGACGGTGACATTCGTACCAACTTGGCATTGGCTCGTGCCAGAACCGTTGACAGAATCACTCCAGCGTCGGAAATGTTTTTCATTACATGGTGGCACAACATTACGAACAGCATGAGTATCGTTGCATGGATTCGGTTTGCCGTAACATGCTTCATCCTCATGCTTATCGGCATCTTGGCATATATGTTCCACACCAACCTGAGAATTCGGAAAGTGGGTGCGTATGGTGCCATCACCTTGTTTCTTCTAGTCATCTTAGCCAATCTATGCGCCTTGACGCAGCATCAATTTTTGGCAAAACGCTCTTACGCCATTATGATTGCTCCTGCAACCACCGTGAAAAGTTCGCCAAGCGAAAGCAGTACCGACCTTTTCATTATCCATGAAGGCTCAAAAGTGGAGATTCTTGACAACACGATGAAAGGTTGGCGAGAAGTGAAGCTGGAAGAAGGTAAGCAAGGATGGGTGGAAATGAATTCTATGGAGATGATTTAATGTAAAACCAACTCGGAAAGGGACCAACACATGATGCCATTAGATATCATATCTTTTGACCAACAAGCTACATTGGCTGTCAATGGTAGTAATTCTTTGTTTTGGGACAATGTCATGTACACTGTCACTGACACATTCTCATGGTCGCTGCTCATTGCCATGCTGATTTATATCCTTTTCAAGAACACACAACTCAAAGGCACCCTTTTTATCCTCATTACCATCGGGCTGATGATTTTCGTAGCCGATAGAATTTGCTCTGGCATGGTGAAACCGATGGTGGGAAGATGGCGTCCAGCCCAAGACCCCGAACTCATGTATCTTGTGGATATAGTGAATGGATACAGAGGCGGACGGTTCGGCTTCTTCTCGGGACATGCGTGCAACACGTGCTGCATGGCAACGTTTTTGGCTCTCCTATTCCGCAGTACACGCCTCACGTTCATTCTCTATTTCTGGTCATTTACAACCACCTACACTCGCCTCTATTTGGGTGTACATTACATTGGCGATGTGACCGTCGGTTTTATTGTGGGAGCCACCATAGGAGTCCTTTTCTATCTACTTTACTATAAACTCCATCAACGCTTCTTCAAAGCAAAACTCATATCAGAACAGTTCACCTCAACGGGATTTTTAAAAAGTGACATCAACAGATTCATAGCAACCGTTTTTGTCAATTATATCCTCGTTATCACGATTGCACTAACAAGGGGTATTAGTTAAAAGGCACTTATTTTTCCATTTTTCATCAAAAAAAACACGGAAATATTTTGTCAGTTCCAGAAAAAGGACTACCTTTGCACTCGCTTTCGGAAATGAAACTCTAAAGCCAAAGAAAAGCAAGAGCATTTCTAAGAAAACAAAGGGCGTTTAGCTCAGCTGGTTCAGAGCATCTGCCTTACAAGCAGAGGGTCGGCGGTTCGAATCCGTCAACGCCCACAAATCATTCAAGATTCGGCTCGTTAGCTCAACTGAATAGAGCATCTGACTACGGATCAGAAGGTTATAGGTTTGAATCCTATACGAGTCACTTCAGCAGAGGCTGATGAACAAAATTGTGTAGGGCATATTCCAGAGTGGCCAAATGGGGCAGACTGTAAATCTGCTGGCTTTCGCCTTCGGTGGTTCGAATCCATCTGTGCCCACACTTTT
>OCVV011300719.1_pt1 | contig 14553 bp, 12 predicted proteins | sample 1539721 | NCBI WGS metagenome assembly OCVV01 (sample SAMN02144230, study PRJEB22623) | gut metagenome | biome: sheep rumen | host: Ovis aries | place: New Zealand
TTGCGTTGTTCCGTAGTTTGCGTAGTTGCGTTTCACCCTAATAGTGGCAATAAACGTGCCAACCCCAAAATCTCTGCCAATTTGTCCACTTTTCGTGACAATTTGTCCACTTTCATGCCAATTTGTCCACTTCTTCCATAATGTTGTATTTTTAGCGTTCGAAGAGCCGCAAAAGGAACATTTTCTTCCTGCCTGCTTCGCCGGAATAGGGATGTTCGCGGAGCGGAAGGTTGAAATGCGTACTGCCTTTGAGGACGGTCTGCGGGTGTGTGAACTCGCGGAAACCCCATTCGCCGTGGTACGCGCCCATGCCGGAATGGCCTGTTCCGTTGAACGGCACGCCTTTGACCATCATATGGATGCAGACCTCGTTGATGCAACCGCCGCCGTACTGCTGTGTCTGCATGACGCGGTTCGCCCAGCGCATATTCTTCGTGAAGAGGTACATAGCTAACGGATGTTCGCGGTCGGCGATCACATCCATCAGTTCATCCACCTCCGCGTCCTTGAACGGCACGATGGGCAGCAGCGGACAGAAGAGTTCGTGCTGCACGATCTGTTCGTGGATACCGACCGGGTAGATCATCGTCGGGGCGTACTTGCGCGTCAACGGGTCTCCCTTGCCGCCGAACACGATACGCTCGCGGTACTCGTCCGCTAACTTGGCGCATTTGTTATACGCCGCCTCGGTAATCAGTTTCGGGTATTCGGGATTTGTCTCGGCATGTTCGCCTATTTGCGCAACAAAGGTTTTTTTCAACTCCTCCAAGAATGCTTCTGCCACCTCTTCGGCAACGGCTATCTGGTTGATATTGATACATATCTGCCCAGCGTTGGTCAGTTTGAAGAAGGCGATCTTGCGGGCTGCATCTTTGAGGTCGGCATCGGCTCGGACAACACACCAGTTGCCTGTCTCGCCGCCTAATTCCAATGCCACCGGCGTGAGGTTCTTCGCCGCCTCTGTCAGCACATGCTTGCCCACTGCCGGAGAGCCGGTGTAGAAGATCTTGTCAAAACGTTGCGCCAGACAGACGTCCGCCACGTCATGCCCGCCGTCGATCAGTGTTATGTACTCCGGCGGGAACACTTCCGCGAAGAAACGTTTGAGAACCGCCGTGCAGGCAGCGGACTTGGAACTGGACTTGACCACCACCGTGTTGCCGCCGCACATCGCTGCGGCTACCACGCCGATGGTGAGCAGAATAGGGAAGTTAAACGGACTGATGACCAGCGAGACACCGTACGGCATCTTATAGACCTTGGTCACGATACTCGGGAAACACATCAGTCCGCTGAAATGCCATTCGGGGCGTGACCATCGGCGCAAACCGCTGATCATCTCGTTGATCTCCACAATAATCGGTCCGACATCGCAGAGGTATGCCTCCACTTCGCTGCGGCCTAAGTCTTCCGCGAGAGCCGCAGAGAACTCGTCCGCATGGGCAATCACCGCTGCTTTGAGGCGTTTGAGTTGCTGAATCCGCCATTTAACCGGCAAGGTCGCGCCTGTGCGGAAAAAACGCCGCTGCGCGGCTACAATCTCGCGAATTTCATCTTCGGAATTTGTATTTTGTAATTCGGAATTCGTAATTCCCTCAAGCACCGCCTTGATATCTTTTTCGCTCAACGTCACAGGAGCCGAGTAATTGATCGAATCGGCGGCAATCATAGGAATGAGTTGCTCGTGGTCGCAAGAGCGCACAGGCGACGGAATCTGGTCCATTGAGCAAGTGTGCATCAGCTCGCGCACGGCTTGCAGGAAATCCGGCACGCCGCAGTACTTCGCAATCCGTTCGTATTTGGTCTGACATGCCTCTTTCTGGAATTCGAGTACCGGCATCAGCATGAGCGAGATAGCCTGACCATGAGGCATGTGGTATTTGGCGCCTATGCTGTGCGCGAAAGCGTGTACGTAACCGGCTAACTGCGTGTTGATGGCGTTACCGCCGTACATTGCCGCACGACACATCGCCAGACGCGCTTCGTTGTTCTCCGGCTCACGCAACACAACCGGCAGGTTCGCAAAGATCAGTTTGATGCCCTCCAACGACATCTGCATATCTTCTTCATCCACATCCGTATCGCTGATGGCGCCCTCGATGCAATGACTGAGAGCATCCATTCCGCAAGCGGCTGTGACAGACTGCGGGGCATGAATCGTCAGTTCGCTGTCGTGGACCACATGCGTCACGTTGAGACCGATAAGCACGGTGGAACTCTTGGCGCCCTGGTCGTTCGTCACCACGGCTCCAACGGTCAGTTCGGCGCCTGTTCCGGCAGTCGAAGGTACCATGATCAGCGGTAAGGTGCTTCCGGGTACAGGCAGGAACTTCAGCAGCAAGGCTTTGACCGGCAGATGAGGCATCTTCACACCCGCGGCTATCATCTTGCAACTGTCCATCACACTTCCGCCGCCGAGGGCGATGATGCACTCTGCGTGGCTCTCTATCGCTAATTGACGACCTGCCTCGATGATGGCTATGTTCGGTTCGGTATGAATATCGTCATAGACGGAGTAACTTATTTGCGCCGCTTCTAACGAATCGGTAATCGCTTTGGCATACCCAAGTCCGCTCAGTGTGCGGTCTGTGACCAGCAGCACATGTTTGTATCCGGCTTTTCGGCAGATCTCGCCTATCTGCGTCCGCGCTGCAAGGCCTTCCGTCACTTCCGGTTCCGGAAGAGGTATCGTGTGGATCACTTTGCCCGGCAACCGGTGAATCTGTTTTCTGAAATAATAGGTATTCATAGTGTGTAATATTTTCTTCTAATACGCGCAACACACGCGTAATATTCGCTAATTCCGTTTGGTAAGAGTGCCTAATTGTTCGCCCATAAGCAGGTGGTTGCTGGTGGATAGGCTGAATTGTACATCTTTTAGTTAATTTGCCTGCAAAATTACAAAAAAAATCCGAATTATGCAAGTTTCCTGACATAAAATCTTGATTTTTCTTACAAATATCGAATTTTTCATGTTCCTTTGCATCTGTTTATAAATCGGCTATCTTCAACACAGGATTAACACAGGATTAACACAGCATTAACACAACATATGCGGACAATCTACACGAAATCTCCACAACACCTCACGCTCTCGACCGTCCATCCGTCCTCACCCAACTAACCTCAGAAGCCATCTCCACCATCCTAAAATCCACATTCCTGCGCGATTTCTGCAAATAAATTTGCATATTCCAAAAAAAAGTTGTACCTTTGCAACCGAATTTGAAAAGAGAGTAAAACGACATGGCAAAATCGGTCATAGATAGAATAGAATATCTCGTTCTGCTGGTGGCGGAATTCGCCCGCCTGAACAAGCTGTCCGAGGTGCAATCATACCGCTATCTGCAGCAGTATGGGGCTATTTGCAAGAAGAAATAGATAAATAAAATAAACCGTCCCTCTCCGAGACGCAAAACCACAAATAATGTATCGACCAATCTTGACCGATCAAATAAATAACGAAAACAATTACCGCCTATGATAAAAAACGATTAAAAGGCAATATACATAAAATATAGCGTTGCGCTGAAACTTGGTACCTTAGAAACTGGACACTTTTAAGAGTACAAACCGAGGACAAAGCACGATGCTCACGTTTTCAGCGTGGGCTTTGTTCGGTAGATATTGGTTTGTACAGGTAGTCCAGAATTCCTTAAGGTACCAATGGAAGCGATACGAAGTACCGCGCTTTTTTATGTGCCTCACCGCAGATTCATGGTACTTGACGGAGTATGCCGAAAATACGATAAAAAGTAGGCAAATACACAGATTATTAAACCGAAGGGGCGACGGGATAGAACAGCTCTAAAAATAATGAAAAAAGTATTATTGATATTAGTTGCAGCATTTGCTTTATCATTAAATGCTAATGCAATTGTATTGCGCGGAACGCACAAAGTTTGTGGAAATGGCGCAGAATTAACATTGTATTCTTCTGGTAGAATGGTTTTCTGGAATGATAGTCATTCTTATGAAGGAAGTTATACTATCCAAGATGGTTATTTACTTTTGCTGGATGAGAATGGGAAACAAATCTACGCATGTAAATATGAATACAACAGCAATACAGGTAAACTGCTGTGGGTGAATGTTGGAGGTGTTACTTTAAGAAAATGTTAATTAGGGGATTTATTTGAATATGAAATGTCTAAAACGCTTATCAATCTGGCAACCATGCTATTAGCTATATTTCTGCTCCTACTATCACTATATATTTACGTGAGTAATAGGGATGGAGATATGGCATTATACTCATGGCTTGGAATGGATTACTATAATGATTCTTTTAATTTCATTAGAAATCATTCTATCCATTTACCTGCATGGGTAAAATATAATTTAACAGATGGTCTATGGATGTTATCGTATTTATTGTTTATGGAAGGTTTTTGGACAGGAGATAAGCGTATAAAATGGATGTTTTGTATTCCGATAATTTCTCTCGCACTTATTTTGGAAATATTGCAATTCTTGGGATATTTTCCGGGAACAGGTGATATTTTAGACATAATATTTTATATAGCAGCTATTTTGCTATTTGTATTATTAATCAAATTAAAACAAATTTATTATGAAAAAGACAATTAAAATGGTATGCTCCTGCATCGTGGCGGGAATGTTTGTAATGCTGGCATTAGGATGTGCTTCCGTAAAAGGATGGCACAAAGGTCAAGCAGACTGGATGCGTGTAATGATTCACGAAAATTTTGATTATGACAAAGCCTTCTCTACGGCTCTGGATTTATTAACAGAGAAGTATGAAATGGAGATGATTAACAAAGATGGTGGTTATGCACGTTCTGCATGGAACTATTACCGTAAGTCGAATGGCATGAGTGACAAAAAATTCCGTGTAAGAGTTACTCTGAAATTCAATCATGACCGAACCCAATTGTCGGTTAAAACAGAAGTGCAGAAATTGATTCGCGATGAATGGGTCAACGGTTACAGCGATGTAATTGGACGCCAAGTCCGCGATGATATACAAGGTGTTCTGCAATAATGTAAATATTATTTCGGGCCTATCGGTACTATTTAACTCTCGGCACATTTGCCGAGCCAATAAACACTCCAGCCTGCTTCCAACCCAAGCAGGCTGGCTTTTTCTTCCTTTCTCGGCAAATCAGATTTGCCGCTCTTATTTCGTCTGTTGTGCGGCTATGATATAGCCGCCCTTTCTTGATAGTTTCACTAGATACTATCGGGCTTTCTGTAGCGTTCATTGTGCGGCATACCATGCCGCTCCTTTCTTCGTCTATTACGTCGGAATTTAATTCCGACATCGGCTCTGCCGACATCTGTCCACGGTGTTCTGTGCTCGCGAGTTCTGCGAGCGAGATAGATTCTTCTCACTTATTCGGCATTTACCTTTCCCCTTGTACATTATACGTTGCTCCATTGTACCTTATATAAAGTTGTCCGTTACGGAGCACTTTTACTCCCTCTCCTTAGGAGAGGGTTGGGGTGAGGTCTGTGGTTTGTCTACATTTCGGTCAATTCCTGGAGGCATGTTCCGAGACGTCTATCTGCTCGGAGCGCGGGATCCATTCGGAATAGACCTGCGCGGCTGTCTCTGCATCGTTGCGGGCGATGGAATGGAGGTAGTGACAGACGGGTTCGCCGGTCTCGTTGGGCAGCAAAGTCAGGCGGCATGTGAGGGTATCTCCCAAGAAAGTCTCTTTGAGCCAGTGGATGGCCAGGCAACGGATAGCGTGCGCGTCCATGAACGCTTCGTCTGCCGACTGCATGGCGATAGAGAGGTACGTGCGGTTGTTGACATGACCGTTGAAATCGAGGTTAATGGGGTTCACACGGTGCTCGATCTGCTGGAGCGGCGTGCCGTCAGTCGGGAATCGGCGTTTCTTGTGGGTCTCGGACGTGACTTCCGGCAGGACAGGTATCTGCGGCTGGAATGGAGTCATGGGCGCAAGGCGGTGTGCCTCTGTATCGAGCAGCGTCCAACAGCCGTAGCCATGCGCCACCTCCACGCCATCCGCCCGATGCACGCGGAACTCGGCATACAGCCGTAGTGCGCTCACTTCGCTGTTCCAAACGGTCACTTGAATCTCGTCCGACCAAAGTGCTGTCTGCTGTTCAAACCACGCGTTGAACTCCGTTATGACCCAGATGCGATTCTGTTTGACGACATCAAAAGCCGCCAGATGGAGGCACGACATATAGCGCGCCCAACAATCCTGATAATAGAGCAGTACGGCATTGGGCGTCATTCGGTAACGCGTGTCCATGTCCGCTGCCGTGAGGGAATAATTGTGTGTATATTGGTCCATATTGTTTATGAATTTAGTTCGTAATAGCCTGTGAGAAGATGGCTGTAGTAATGGCGGTCGATCTTCCCGACGATGTTTATTTTCAGATGTTCCTGCTCCAAACGGTATTTCCCGATCCGCAGGCCGTCAGGCAGGAAGTCCGTCATGGTCTCTAAGGCTTCCGCCGATGCCATTAAATTCGGGAGGTTGGCGGTCACGCCGGCCATGTCCGCCGCGAGCAGAATATAGATAAACTCCGGCAGAGAAGGACCGAAGAGCAGCAGTTCATCGCCCTCTTTGAGCCCCATTCCTTTTATAACGCGCGCCCACAGGCGTACATTTTCTATAAATGTCTTGCGGCTGACACGGCGGCCGAAATAGACCAGCGCATCGTGACGGTTCTTGTCAGAAACGATGCCGCGTTCCATGAATTTCCACAACGTCTCAGTATTCATCTCTTTTGTGGCTGATTTCTGTCGTCTCCTATTTTACTGCTTTGTATAAACGTTGCATGCTTTCGGGGTTCTCCGCAAACGCCATCATCACTTGTGACATAAACGCTATGATAAAATGAGGTTTCATGCCTCCCATGGATGCAAAACGATTCGCAGGGATATTCAGCATGTGTACATTGGGATTTTGACCGTTGTTGCTGATGGCGAGGTATTGGTTATAGGCGTATTGGTAAGGAAGCATTTCGTCTGTCGGGCAATGCGCGATGTAAATAGCGTGCTCGGGAGTCCAGTTACTCATGTCGTTATGCACTTGCTGACATTCCAACCACGCTTGTATTTTCGGGCAGTTCAGATCCACCTGTCCGTCCGGCGTAAGCATATCCGGAGCGACCAAACCGGCATAGGAATCAAGCGTGTCCGAAAGAGGAAACATTCCTTCCGGGATGTAATGACATACAGCATCAAAGAAGGAGATCTCCCGTCCGTTCACTTGGAACTTGGTGTCATTCCACCATTGCGGCACAAATTCCTGCGGTTTGTAACCGCCTAACTGCTCCGGAGTAAAGGCTTTGAGATACCCCACCGAAGTAACCGGTTTCAGCGGAAAATCCTGTCCGTTCCGGTAATTGAATTTCGTTAGCTCGGGCATGATGGTAACACCTTCCGCGATGTAAGAAGCCCGCAGTCTCAATGCCTCTTTGAACCATTGCGGCGCCTCGGTATCGTACCATTTGTCGAAGTACAGCGTGGGCATAGCGCCTTGCGAACTGCCCCAGTTGGTGGTGTAACCGTCCGGCGCAAGCGTTACGCCGTGTTGGCGCATGATTTCCAATGCCGCTACGGTGCAATCGGCAAGCTGGCGAGCCATCTGAACGGCTGATCCGCCGCCGTCGCTCTCGATGCCGTGGGTGACGCCCCATTTCTGCAAATCCGGCTCAATAACAACCGAATCCCACATCACTTTGAGCGGGACGTACATCAGATTTTGCGAGGGCGCCCAGGAAGGATCGAAGAACGCCTGGTGGGTATGCAGCGAGATCGTCCTTGCTTGGTGAGGAATACACGCGTCCCTGTTGTTCAGGAAAGTGACGCGGCCGGACAGAATAACATCGCGGCCGTCCACCGTCCGGCTGCGGTATGTAAACGTGTAACTCTGGATCTCCCAGCAGCGTTTGGCAAACCATCCGCGGCCGCACTCTTTCGCAAAAAGGCGGTTCAGCTTGGATACATGCAAGAAAACGGCGGTGGTAGTAAGCATCTTCATTCCCCACGGGGCATAGGGCTTGATGTCCTTCAGCAGTTTCTTGAAAGACGGAGAGCCTAATGAATCCGCAAACTGGCCCGGAGAGTAATGATTTTCTGTGAGAACGGCTACCAGCGTTTTCTCTGACAATTCCCAAGGTTTAATAGAATCCGAATAACTCTTTCCCATATTTCATATTCCTTTTTAGCGCGCTAACAGCCTGCAAAGGTACTAAAAAAAATCGAATTGTGCAAATTTATTTTGCGTTGGTACTTTTTTTGAAAAAAAATACACGAATATTTGCATATGTCAAAAAATTTTTGTAATTTTGCAGGCTGATTTGTTAACATGGAAGAAAACGGGCTTATATTCAGATGTTTTGCGAGCGGTAGTAGCGGTAACTGCTACTATTTGGGTACGCGTGAGCGGGGTGTCCTCATTGATGCGGGCATTTCTGCGCGTACGATACAGAAACATCTGCGCGAGATGGGGCTGGATTTTCCGAATATCATGGGCGTTCTGGTCACGCACGACCATGCGGACCATATACGCGCGGTGGGTACTCTGGGCGAGCGCGTACACCTGCCGATCTATACCACGGCGGAGATTCATGAGGGAATAGACCGCAATTACGGCGTGCGCGAGAAATTGCGTACCAGCCGGCGCTATTTCAAAAGAGGCGAGGAATGGGAACTCTTCGGCATGAAAATCAATACCTTCCATATCGAGCACGACTCAACGGACTGTCTGGGGTATTGCATCGATTACATGGACCAGCGCTTTGTGCTCATGACCGACTGCGGGTCCGTCAACGAAGAGATGGAAGCGTATATCCGCACGGCAAATCACTTGGTGATCGAAGCAAACCACGACGAGCACATGCTGCTCAACGGTCCTTATCCGACCTATCTGAAGGAGCGTATCCTCTCGCCACGCGGTCACCAGAGCAACGATGTCTGCGGCGAACTGTTGGAGCGGAACTGGCATCCCGAACTGAGAAATGTATGGCTTTGCCACCTGTCGCTGGAGAACAACGACCCCGAAGTGGCGTATCGGACAGTTGCATCCTATCTGGAGGAGATAGAGATCATGCCGGGCCAGGACATCTTCCTCAAAGCCCTGGAACGCACTACACCAAGCCCGACTTATGTGCTGAACGATAAAATCATTGAATCATAAATTGAAATCATAAATTGAAATCTTAAATATCTTTTTTATGGAAAGATTAGTTATTATACCTACTTACAACGAGAAAGAGAACATTGAGGCGATTATTACGGCGGTAATGGAGTTGCCGCTTGAGTTCAATGTGCTGGTAATTGATGACGGTTCGCCGGACGGAACTGCCGGGATCGTGAAAGAGCTCATGGCGGGCAAATACAAAGGCCGCGTGGATTTGGTGGAGCGTTCGGGCAAACAGGGACTCGGAACGGCGTATATCTGCGGTTTCAAATGGGCAATCGAGCACAAAGCCAATTATATCTTTGAGATGGATGCCGATTTCAGCCATAATCCGCAGGATCTGCTCAAACTGTATGACGCTTGTGCCAACCAAGGAGCAGACCTCGCTATCGGTAGCCGGTATGTCACCGGCGTGAACGTGGTCAACTGGCCTATGGGACGTGTGCTGATGAGCTATTTCGCTTCCAAGTACGTGCGGTTTGTATTAGGCGTGGATATACACGACACCACCGCAGGATTTGTGGCGTACAAACGGCACACACTGGAGACCATCGAGTTGGACAAGATCCGTTTCAAAGGATATGCCTTCCAGATCGAAATGAAGTTCACCGCCTCCAAATGCGGCGCAAAGATCATCGAAGTGCCTATTGTGTTCGTCAACCGGGTTTTGGGTACCAGCAAAATGAGCGGCGGTATCTTCTCCGAGGCGCTCTTGGGCGTTATTCGCCTCAAAATCAGTTCTTGGTTTAGAAAATATCCGAAGATTTAGTTGAAAGTTGAAAGTTTAGAGAAGTTGAGAGTTTATGAGTTTAGAACAACAAATAACTGAATTGGCAAAGGCGGCTGTGAAGTCGCTTTACGGCATAGAGGCAACGGATGAGCAGATCCAGTTGCAAAAGACCCGTCCGGAGTTTGAGGGAAACATCACATTAGTGGTGTTCCCGTTCGTCAAGCCGGCTCGCAAAGCGCCGGCACAAGTGGCTGCGGAGATCGGCGAAGAACTGGTCAAAAGCGACATCGTCTCCAAATACAATGCGGTACAAGGCTTCCTGAACTTGTCCATCGACGATGCTTTCTGGATCAACCAACTGGAAGCCATCGACGCCGACGAAAAATACGGAAACTACGTAAGATACGGAAATAACGGCGAACAGCCTCTCATGATGGTCGAGTACTCCTCGCCGAATACCAACAAGCCTTTGCACCTCGGACACGTCCGTAATAACCTCCTCGGTTATTCGATCGCCAAGATCCAGGAGGCGAACGGATGGAAAGTGGTGAAGACCAATATCGTCAACGACCGCGGTATTCATATCTGCAAATCCATGCTCGCATGGCTCAAATTCGGCAACGGGGAGACCCCGGAGACTTCCGGCAAGAAAGGCGATCACCTCATCGGCGACTACTACGTGCGTTTTGACAAGGAATACAAGGCGCAAGTAGCCGAACTGATGGCAACCGGCATGGACGAAGAGACCGCCAAGAAGGAAGCACCGCTGATGAAAGAGGCGCAGGAGATGCTGCGCAAATGGGAAGCCAATGACCCCGAAGTGCGCAGTCTTTGGGCGAAAATGAACCAGTGGGTCTATGCCGGATTTGACGAGACATACAAACGTATGGGCGTTTCGTTCGATAAGATTTATTACGAGTCCAACACCTATCTCGAAGGCAAATCGGAAGTGGAGAAAGGACTTGCTTCCGGTGCGTTCTACCGCCGTGAGGACGGGTCGGTCTGGGCGGATCTGACCAAAGACGGTCTGGACGAGAAACTGCTGCTCCGTTCGGACGGAACATCGGTCTATATGACACAGGATATAGGAACCGCCAAACTGCGTTTCCGGGATTATCCTATTGACAAAATGGTCTATGTGGTCGGCAATGAGCAGGAATACCACTTCAAAGTGCTCTCGATCCTGCTTGATCGCCTCGGTTTCCCCTTCGGAAAAGAGCTCGTCCATTTCTCATACGGCATGGTGGAACTGCCGAACGGCAAGATGAAAAGCCGCGAGGGAACGGTGGTGGACGCGGATGATCTGATGGACAAAATGGTGGAGGACGCCAAAGAGATCTCGAAGGACAAAGTAAACACGCTACAGGGGATCACCGAAGAAGAGACAAACGAGATCGCCCGCAAAGTGGGGCTCGGGGCACTCAAATACTTCATTCTGAAAGTGGATCCGCGCAAAAACATGCTCTTCAACCCCGCTGAATCCATCGATTTCAACGGCAACACAGGTCCTTTCATCCAATACACCTATGCCCGTATTCAGAGTGTGCTGCGGAAGGCGGATCCTCGTGATCACGAGATCTCGAGATCACGTGATCTTGAAGAAAAGGAACTGACCCTCATCCAACGCTTGACCGAATATCCGGCGGCTGTTCGCACGGCCGGTGAGGATTTCTCCCCGGCGGTGATCTGCAACTACGCGTATGCCTTGGCGTGCGATTTCAACTCGTTCTATCATGATCTCTCGATCCTGAATGAAAAAGACGGGCAGAAACGTGCGTTACGTTTGCTGCTCGCCAAGAATGTAGCTAAAGTACTGCAAAGTGCGATGGCGCTCTTAGGCATCGAAATGCCTGATCGAATGTAAAATAGCGGTGATCACTCTTCCGGCGGCGCGACGGATGTCCGCTTCCGGAAGAGCACCTTTCTTATACGCTTCCAAGATTGCTTTTATCTCTTTCTTTCCGCCCGGCATGATCAAATCCACGCCGGCGCTTATGGCTTTGGCTTCATCCGCACGGTCTTTGCCCGTGGACATCCAGTCGGTCATAACTACTCCCTCAAATCCCCATTCCTTGCGCAGTAGTTCAGTGCATAATTCTGCACTGTTGGCACAATACACACCGTTCACCTTATTATACGCGGTCATGAGCGCGCGCGGGTGGGATGCCTTCACGGCGATCTCAAAGCCCTTCCAGTAGATCTCACGCAAGGCGCGTTCATCCACTTCGGAGGAAACGGTATAACGCTCACTCTCCTGATTATTGGCGCAGAAGTGTTTGATAGTGACATACAGTCCTTCTTTCGCTTGTACGCCTTTGGTTACTGCGGACGCCATCCGTCCGGTAATGAGCGGATCCTCGCTGTAATACTCGTAGTTACGGCCGCAGAGCGGGTTGCGGACGATGTTCATCGCCGGCGCCAGCCAGAACGTCACGCCGTACTCGCTCATCTCTTCACCCACGGCTTGGCCCATCTCTTCCGCCAACGCGGTATTCCAGGTCTGAGCGACCATCGCTTCAATGGGGAAACCGGTGACGAACTGGTATAATAGCTCGCCTTTCTTGGGGTCGCCTAATACGAACCACCGCAGCAGGAAATGCGGGAAGAACTCATAGATAGAGATGGAAAGGTCGAGCGCACGGATGTCTCCGTCAGGGTAGAGTACCGCTCTTTTCTCCAGACGCACACCGGCTGGACCGTCGCACATCTCCACGTTCGGAATACCGCGTTCGATATAGGCGGTAGTGGTGTGTCCCACGGCGCCGGGCGTGCAGAAACCGCCTTTCTCACCCGACATGCCTGTGCCCGCGCAGAAACGCACGGCGTCTTCCGGCGCAATACCCTCCATGGCTTGGACGGTCTCTTTCGGGAACGTCTCTTCCGAAGGCGTATAATCCATCTCGCAGGGCGTCAAGTCCTGCTCGTTGAAAGACAAAACAGGAACGTCTTCAGGGATAGCAAACACGTTCACATGGCTCATTTGGGTCACTTTGGTGCTTGGCACGCAGAGATTCTTATGCTGCGACAGAACGATCCGTTTCGATAGGCGAATACCCGCAACCGGCTTGGTGGCGCGCGATGAGTTTCCTGCTAACACCAAGTACTCGCCTTGCTCTACCACCGTCTGTGCCTCTGCCTCGAGGTAACGCGATAATTCCTCTGCGCGGAATGTGAGGGTCAACTCTTGGGCCTTGCCCGGCGCTAAGAGAACCGTCTTGCCGAATGCTACCAAACGCTGGTATTCAACGTCCTGACCCGGGCAACGGACATAAACTTGTACCACCTCTTTGCCCGCTTCTTTGCCGGTATTGGTCACGCGGACGTGTACCTGTACTTCGTTGCGGACCATCTCCGCTTGCAGCGGTGCTGTCTCAAAAGTTGTATAACTCATGCCATAGCCGAAGGGGTAGCGCGGTGTGACCTCAAAACTGTCATAATAGCGATAGCCGACGTATATACCTTCTTTATATTCCGCGCGCACGGGATCGCACGCGAACTCGTCTCCGAATGGCACATCGGCATAGCGTTTAGGCCAAGTAAGCGCTAATTTGCCGGAAGGGTTGCTTTGGCCGGTCAAAATAGCCGCAAGCGCGTTACCGCCTTCCATGCCCAATTGACCCATATACACCACGGCATTCACGCCTTGCATATCCTCCAAAGGAGATAAGTCCACCGGGCAACCGGTGTTGATAACCAACACAAAACGTGCAAAATGAGCGGCACAGAGACGGATGTTGTGTTCCTCCGTACTATCCATGCGGAAACTGCCGGGTTTGTCCGCTACGTCGTGTCCTTCGCCCGACTGACGCGAGAGCACATAGACGCAGGTGTCCGTATCGCAGGAAGAGACTTCTTCTTCGCTCAGCAGATCACCTGCCGGAAAACGGTATTCCGCCGCCATCAGTTCGTCAAAGACATGCGCGGTCGGCCACCATAGTTTGCGTCTCACTCTGCGCAGAAAATCCTCCTTGCCGCTTTTCCAGAGACGGTCATAGCGTTCGATCCAATGGTGTGTGAGGATCTCGAAACCGGCATTCTCCATGCCTTCCAAGATGGTTACATTATGGCGCACATTCACTTCTCCGCTGCCGCTCCCGCCTTTGAGCGTGTAGAGCGCACCGGCGCCATAGAGCGCTATTTTACAGGGCGCAAAAGGCAGCGTACCGTCGTTTTCCAACAGCACGATGCCTTCTGTAGCTATGTCGTACGATAATTGTTGATTACGCTTTTCTCGTTCCGTTACGAGGTCAGATAGATGGGCTTTTGTTCTCATTTGTACCTAATTTGGCTGCAAATTTACTACAAATTTTGCACATATGCAAGCGTTCGGGCATTTTTTTTGAAAAAAAAGCGATTTATCGCGTATTATTAGGATATAGGGCGGCTGTCGGGAGCTTGCTCACGAAAAGTTGTCCTATATCCTAATAATGCAGGGATGTTAGTCCCGTTTTCAAAAAAAATGCCCGCCCCTGTCCATATGTCCGGCAAAATGCGAACGTACCTTCGGCGGGAACCCGCTTGCGGGAGGGCCGAAATACTACTTTTTTCTTAAAGAACTCATAGATGTCCTCCCTGCACTATGTAGAAAAATCGTCAATACCTGTGTGTAAAAATTGACGGACACCGGGTGTGACGGCCAAAAAAACTTTGCACTTCGTAAATTTTTGCACCTAA
>OCVV011357567.1_pt1 | contig 14552 bp, 5 predicted proteins | sample 1539721 | NCBI WGS metagenome assembly OCVV01 (sample SAMN02144230, study PRJEB22623) | gut metagenome | biome: sheep rumen | host: Ovis aries | place: New Zealand
AAAGCGAAGCTTTAATTAATAAACTAAATGATTTATTTGGTGATAACAAGATGAGTCAATGTATTAATGTTATCAACCAGTTATTACAAAGTTAAGGAGGACTATTATGGCTAAAATTAAAAAAATAATTATATTTTTATCAATATTAATATCAGTTGTAGTAGGAGTTCTTATCTGCTTTTTTACGTTAAACGCTCTAGGGAAGATTAAAAATGGGATTAATCTTGAAATTAAAGTTAGGGATAGAGAAGTTATTTATAATGGTGAAGTTCAACGTGCCAATGATTATGAAATTGTATTAGGACTTCTTTCTAGTGGAGATATTATAGAAGCTAATTATATTGATGGAGCTAGAGATGTAGGAACATATACTACAACAGCTACTTTTAAAGTGTTACATGGTAATACTGATGTAACTAATAACTATAACATCAAAGTTGATACTGGCAAATTAACAATTTTAAAGAACAAAATTACAGTTTCTAGTCTAAGTGAAGTATATCCTTCTAGCGAGATGATAGATGATATATCTTTATATGTTTCAAAAGGTTCTATTAGCTTAGATGAGCATTTAGTTCCTTATGAAATTGATAAATATATTGACGGGGAAGATTTCTATAATGTTGGTGCTCATGTATATGACAATTTAGGAAATGACAGGTCATTTAATTATGAAATTTCATTTGAAGCTACAAGGGTATTAAAGAAAAAGCTTATTATAACAACTCAAAGTGAATCATTCACTTATGATGGGCAAGAACATTCTAATACTAACTATATTACAAGTGGATTAAATAAGGGTGATTCCTTGAGTTTATTAAATGTTAATCCTACTAAGGTATTAACTTATAATGCTGAAGGTTATGTAAATGAACTTAGAGAAAGCGAAGTAGTAATTGTTGATTCAAAAGGTAATGATGTTACAGGTAATTATGATATCGAAGTTATCAATTCGGGTAGATTATATATTAATCCTTTGACTGTAACTATTACGACATCTAGTGAAAATGTTATTTATGATGGCGAGAAACATCAAGGTAGTTATATGGTTGATAACAGCTTATTTGAAGCCTTAGTCAATTCCATCGAAACTAAAATATATGTAGAAAGTGGTATTTATTTAAATAGTGTTGAGATTGTCGCAAGTGAAGATTTGTTAAAGAATTTCGATATTCATTATTCACTTGGTATTATCAATATCATGAAGAAAAGGGTGGATGTATATTTACCTACACTTATTGCAAATATTGGAGACACTAAAGGAGACATTGAACAAAAATTTAGTGTGTCTGATGTAGTAATTTCAACTTATGATTACGATGTCATTGGTTCAATTAGCGCAGTTGTTGCAGATATTTCTTATTCAACAGCAGGTACATATACCTATGGTGGCCAAATATTAGATGAAGATGTTTTAGCTAATTATGATGTCATCATTCATCAAGGAAATATCATAGTTAGGTAGATGTAAAAAAAGAAAAAGGAGGTGATTATATGAGATATGCAATCTATAAAGAAAAGATGCTAAAAAGAAAAAAGATTAAAGAAATTATTCTTAAATTCAGATGGTTAATATTGGGTGTATTTGCTACACTTGTTTTAGCATTTATTATATTTAATACTTTATTTGGAAAAGTAGATAATATAGTTATAGATTCAGTCACATATGGTACTCCTTTTGAGCCGAGAGCTAATGTTAAGCTTAGTAAAGTTTTAAGATATGAATATAAAACTAATAACAGCGATTGGACAACTGAAAAACCAAAAATGGCAGGTAAATATTTTGTTAGAGCTATAAGTAGTGGTCTATTTGGTGAAAGAAGTTCTGCAGAAGCTTCTTTTGAAATATATAAAAAAGATTTAACAATTGATGTAATAGATACAGAAATCACGTATGGATCTTATCCTAAATCAAATATAGATGGACTTTTAAGTAATGAAAATATTACATTAAGTTATAAATTTTCAACATTATCTACAGTTAATAGTGTCATTAGCTTAACACCACAAGGTGTAGTAATAAAAGATATAGATGGAGATGATGTAACTGATTGTTACAACATTGTCACAAACGCAGAAAATGGTAAAGATATCACATTTAAGAAATTAGATGTTACACTTACTCCTGATGCTACTGACGCTATATATAACGGAAAGCCTTATGAATATAACAACCAATATAGTGTAACTTATAATAGTCTAGGATATGATGATACTATAAAAGTTACAACTAAGATATTAAATAGTAAAGGTGTTGAGGTTAGTGAAGCAATCACTCCTGACACTTACACTATTCTAATTGATAAAATTTATTTAAACGACCAATTAGATACTACAAATTACACAATTACTAAAGAAACTAAGTCGTTTGTAATATTTAAAAGAAGTCTTAAGGTGGAAGCCATTGATTTAGAAAAGACATATGATGGATTGAATGCTACGTATGATGTTGATGATATAAGCATTCTAGAAGGTAGCTTGTTAAGCACTGATAAGATAAAAGAAGTTGTCAATAACAAAGATATTTTAAATGCAGGATTTTATAAATCTGATTATCATCTTGTAATTAATGATATTAATAACAAAGATGTAAGTTCTTATTATCAAATTGAATATCAAGAAAATGATATTGTAGTTAATAAAAGAAACTTAAATGTTCGTTCACTAAGCGCATCAAAAGTTTATGATGGTACACCATTATTTCAAAAAGAATTTGAATATAGTGGGTTAGTATCAAATGAAAGTATCGATATTGATACATTTGAAGAAATCACAAATTCATCAATTAAACAAAATGTTATAACAGTAGTTACTACTAATAATGATAATTATAATATCAATTACACATACGGAACCCTTAATATAACAAAAGCTAAGTTGTCAATAAAGCCAATTGATTATGTTAAGACTTATGATGCAAATACATTTGATCTAGTTGATTCAAATTATGAATTAGTGTCAGGTACACTATATAAAGATGATGCAATATCGACTATAAATGTGACATCTAGCAGTATAAATTTTGGCAGCTCGCTAACTAGTATTACCAATGTCACATTTACAAATGATTCAAAGAATAATTATGATATCACTTTATTAAATGGTAATCTTAAGATTGAAAAAGCTATAGTTAACATAAAACCTCAAGATGTCACTACAACATATGATTATAATTATTTTGAATATAAAGGAACTTATCAAACCGATGATTTTATTTCAAGCGATGAGTCTAATTTGACTATTAATGTAAAATATTATAAAGATGACAAAGAAGTTAGACCAATTCATACAGGTACATATCAAATAGTGATTGATAATATTATAGAAACTAATGATTATCATAATTATGATTTTATATATGGCACATCTACATTAACTATAATAGCTCGTGATGTCGATGTAAAAATTGCTAAACAAGAAGCCATTTATAATAAGCAAGTTCAAAATTATGATATGAATAAAATAGAGACAGAAACTAATATTAAAGATAAATTCAAAGTATTATCTTCTACAATATCAAATTTTGTAAATGCTGATGTATATCAAATAGATATTCTAGATTATATGCTTATAGAGACTGATACAATGTTTAATACTGATTTAAGTATTAATTTAGTATCATCAACATTTGAAATATTGAAGCGTGATGTTACAATTAAAGCTTTAAAAAAGGATGATATTACATATGATTCAGAAACTCATGCATTTGGTATTACGGATTATAGTATTGTAGCTGGTTCATTTGTAGATGATGCAGATAAAGCGGAACTCATTGTAGAAGTTAAAGATAAAGATAATAAAGAATTAATAAATAGTGATAATTACAATATGGTTGTGACATCAGCTAATGTTATGAACAACTATAATGTGATTATTAGTGATGATAGTGTTGAATTTAATATTTTAAAAGCCGTTGTTAATATCTCTTTAGATGATGAAACTGTTATCTATGATGGATTAAATCATGAAGCTGATAATTCTTTATTTAGTTTAAGATTAGATAATGGTAATACGAGCTTATATAATGGCGAGATGTTATCAATTAATATAACATTAGATTCTAAAATGAGTCAAAGAAACAGTGGTATTTATCAAAAAAAGATTAATTCTTTAGCTTTAATAGGTGGAAATGAATATTCTACATTAACAAATTATGATTTTATCTCAAACAATGATTCTACATATACTATTTCTAAAAGAGAAATTGATCTTAAACTAGAAGAAGCTACATTTAGTGTATATGATAAGTTGTTAAAGCCAAATCTTATTTCTACATTGACAATGGATTCTTCACAACCTGGATTTGTTGATATTGGTTATCAATATACAACAAATTATGAAGAAGCATATAGTTTAGAATCTGATTCTTTAATGGATTATTATTTTGATAATCTTCGTGTTGGTGTATACAATCAAGAAATCAATGATATCAGTTTCATAGATTATGATTTAATTAATAATTACATTATTAATAAAAAGGTGTCTAACCTTAATATTGTAAAAAAAGACATTACAATCACTTTATTAGATAAAGAGGCTACTTATTCTAAAGAAGTTGTGGCTAAAGATTATGATGCTTATACAATAAGTGATATGCCAAATGGAAAAATAAGCGGTCATGACTTTGTTGTTAAACCTGATATTAATTATTATAAAGATGGTGTATTAGTTAATCCTATCAATTGTGGATATTATGACATCAAAGCTAGCATGTTAATTGTTTTAGATATTAGTCACCAACCAATTCTTGATTTTTATAATGAATCATTTAATATCACTTATAATTACGGAAGATTAAATATTAAACAATTAGATATTACAGTAAAGGGTGTTGATCAAATTGTTTATTTCAATAACACTTATCAAAGCCCAACAAATGAATTCATTTATTTAAGCGATAATAAATTTATATCTTCAACACCAAGCTTTATTGTGACTGATTCATTTATTGATAGTGGTGTTTATTATTATTTAATTGAATTTGATAATTTGGATAATGATTTAATTAATAATTATAATTTAAACATTGAATATGCTAAATTTGAAATATTAAAAAGAGTTGTTGAAATAACACCAAGTAATCAAAATTATATTTATGACGGATTAATCATACATGATTTGACAAATGATTATGTTGTAAAAGACGTTTTGACATCAAATGACTATATTAATTCTTTACCTTATGGTGAAAATTTAGATATAAATGTAGTTTATAAGTTAGATAATAAGATAGTATACCCAATAAATACTGGTTTATATATTATTCAAATAGAAGATGTGGTAACATCATCTACAAATTATGAATATATATTTAAAGAAGCTACATTAAATATTTTAAGGCGTAATTTAACTATTAGTGCATTATCTTTGTCTTATGCATTCGATGGTTCGTTTAATAACACACATTTTAATTATGTTGTCACTTTTGATAATGGAACTCCTGTTTATAGAATAGGTCAAAGTGGTTATCCTGATACAATAGAAGCTACATATCAAATTAATGAAGTAAGTGAGAGAAGTGGTGTTTGTTATTATAATATTATTTCATTAAGTGATTTATATAATAATTTTAATTATACAATTGATTTAACTTTAAAAACTATAGAAATCACAAAGCGAGATATCTATATAAAGCCTGTCGATGTGTCTTCAATATATGACGCAAAAGTTCATAATCATAATGCTTCATTTGAATATTATGGTTTATCACTTACTGATTCAAATCACAAGGTTGTTGATGGATATGATATAAATATTTTAGTGACAAGTGAAGAAATAATACATGCTGGTAGGTATGAAATTACAATAAGTTCGCTTATTTCAAATAGTGATCTTTATAATATAATTTCGGATGTAGGTTATTATAATGTATTACCTCGTGAACAATATATTAGCTTAGTTGATATGCCTAGTGTCGTTTATGATAAAGAGATTCATAATAATTATGATGTCACAAAATATGAAATATATGATAAGATTTTCAATCGTACATATGATTCGACATTTATGGATGGTACATATGCAAATATTACTAAAATATCATTCTTAAAAGATAATAATGTTGTGATTCCAAGAGATGCAGGTAATTATAAAGTTAGAATAGATGAAGTAGAAGAGGCTAATGATTTTAAGATAATAATATTAAATGAAGCTTCTTTTGATATCTTAAAGAAAGAACTAAATGTTAAATTATTAGATGAATCAAAAGAATACAACAATGAAGATATTTTTTATTCTTCTTCACCAGAAATCCTAAATACTGATATTTATCCAGAATATATAAATCTTGATTATTATTATGAAGATTTAAAAGGTACAAGGTATCAAGTTCTTCGTGATGTTGACACATATCTGGTTAAAGTTTTAAGTTTTTCAGCATTTGACAATTATGATGTAACTAATAATTATAATCTTTTGGTAAATGTTCCTAATATGACAATTTATAAAAAGATTGTGTTTGCAGCTCCTACTGACAAAAATATTGTATATGATGGAAAAGATTACATATATGATAATGAATATTATTTGCTAGATATAAATGATTCAGTATTTGATTGTCCATTACCAAAAGCTTCTTTTGTTGTCACATATAGTGGCTTATCTCAAGTTTCTATGATTGGTATTTATGATATCAAATTTGAAAGTATTATCCTTGAGGAAGTAAATAAGAATTTAGATATTAGAATATCTAATAAAATGGCTAAGCTTACTATTTTAAAACTTGAACTAGTTGTAGAAAGTGAAGAAGCATATCAAATTACATATGGTGATATTTTAGAATTTAACCCAAATATTTATGCTACAAATTCAAATGCTTCTTTTACTGGAGATATTGGCTACAATCTTTTAAATAATGATAACATTTATTCGAAAAATGAAATTCTTGATGCAGGAACATATATTATTAATTTTAATGGATTAGATAATATTTATATGAATGAAGCATTATTAGATAGTGCTTCGTACAATATTTCTTATAAAAATAGACCTATTTGTCAAATTGATAAAAAGGAAGTTCGAGTTATAATTACTAAAACTAAAGAAGTAGAATATAATAAATCTAATTTTAACGATCAAATTGATAATATAGAAATAAATGGTGTTATAGATAAAGATATTAATAATGTTTCATATAATAATTTAGAATTTTTATATGAAGGATTAGTGACAAGAGATATCATCCATAGTGGAGATTATTATCTTAATAATATAGATATCAATTATATAAATTATCATATAAGTTTCTTAAATAATTATTATTTAAGTAGCATAGATTCAAATGTATTAATGATTGTTAAACAACATCAATTAGAAGTTGAATTTAAAAATGTAGTAAATGAAGTTGTGTATGACTCTTTAAGACATAATATAGAATTTGATTATATTGTATTAAACAGTTTACCATCTGATACGGTCACTATATTAATTAGTGATAATACATCTGATTTTGTAGATGTTGGCGAATATACTGTCGCATTTAAATTAGAAATATCAAGTGACATTTCTAATTCATATGATTATAGATTTGATGAAACATTACTTTATACAATTAATAAAAGAGATATTTTGATTAGAACAGAAGACGCAAATGTTTATTACAATGGTAACACTTATACATTTACAAATCCTAATGTTTTAGGAATTCAAGTAAATGACAGAGTGGTATTTAAATCAAGCTTTGTAGATGCTGGTAGCTATTCTAATAAGCCAGATGAATTTTATATTTTAGATGATGATAGAAATGTTATTGATAATTATAATGTTTTATTTGAGTATGGTACTATAAACATTTTTAAACAAGTTTTTAATGTCTATACTCATGATACAAGTTATGTTTATGATCCTCTTGTTCAAGCAAAGGTTGATTCATTTAATTTTGAAGTGGCTAACAGTAATTATAGTTATCCTGAAAGTACAAAATTTAATATTTCTAATAATGTATTTGATTTAAGTGTTGATGCTTATGCGATTAGATTGGTCGGAACTTATTTAAATGAATTTAATATTCATATTAGGCAAAATGAGGTAGAGGTTACAAATAATTTTGAAATATCTTTTGTAGAAATTGGTACATTAACAATATTGAAAAAGAATATTGTAATTACATCTCAAAGCTTATCTAAAGTCTTTGATGCAAGTGATGTTGATCTTGGTTCATTAATTAGTATAAAAGATGAATTCAACAATCTTATTCTTGATAAAGTTGAATGTGAATTTGAAATTTATAGAGATAATATATTGGATAGTAAAGTTGTTCATTCTGGTAATTATAGAATCAAAATTAAAGGATTTAAAATCTTTAATTTTGATTCTATAGAAACAACAAATTCATACAACGTTTTAAACGAATTAGAAGATATTATTGTCACAGTTTCTAAGAGGAATGTTGTTGTTGGTACTGACTCAAAGTCATTCTTCTATGATACATTTGATAAGAAATATGAAATGGGTCTAGTAATAGATATGATATCAAGGGATGTCCTTAATATAGTTGATGTCAATTTATATGATTATGCAGTTCTAAATGCTTATGATGATGACTCTAATTTCTTATTAAATAATTCTATTAAAAATAGTTGTAAATATGATTTCTTAAAAGACGGTGAATCATATTTAGATAGCTTTAATGTAATTGAATATTTTGGTACATTATCATTCAATAAGAAGTTGGATTTAAAAGTTAATATTGAAGAAACTTATGATGCAAAATTCCATGATTATTCAAGATTAGTTAAATCTAATTTAGTTGAAGTATATCCTGATAAAGAAGATAACATCAATGAAGATGGATATATCGAATTATCAACAGAATTTATTGAGCCACAATCTATTAAAACTTGTGGTACATATAATTTGATACCAGATTTAAATAAAACATATATTCATGTTAATAGTATTAGTATTCCATATAGCTTATATCAGCAAATGGATATTGAGATAAGCCTTGAGATTACGCTTAATGTGAATAAAGTGAAATTATTAATTAAACCTGCAAAGATTGTTTATGAATATCAAAATGAAGATTTACATTATCTAAATCATAATGAATTTACACTCGCAAGCCCGAGTGAGATTTCTAAATTAGATTTAGAGATTGAAAATGAATTATTAGATGGTGATTATTTAGAATTTGAAACATCTCTTTCAGGCAAAGATATTGGTTTATATTATGCGCCTATTACATCATTTAGGGTGTATAATTCAGAAAATTTAGATGTAAGTGATTGTTATTTATTATTAAATCTTGATGAATCATTTAATAATCCTAAATATATTAAATATATGTGTCAGCTTCAAATCAAACAAAGGATATTTGATTTGACAAGCGATAATTCATATTTCAAATATGACGGAATTACGCATTTCTTAGTTAATCCTAAATATGATGAGACTAGCTTATTAGATGGTGATCATGTTGAATATGTTGGATTAACATTACCTGGTGTATCTAATGGCTTTGTGATTTTAAATAGTGATAATGAAGATGTTACTAATAAATACACATTTAAGTATTCACAGCTTAAGGTTTCAAAGATTGGAATTTGTATAGAAACTGCAAGTAATGTCTTTGATTATGATGGAGAGTATCATAATGATCCTAGTTATGTGATGCATGAGCTTAATTCTAAAGGTGAATTTATGGATGGCTTAAGAGAAGGAGATTACATCAAAGTTATGTCTTACAGCAGCTATATAGTAGCTGGTGAATATCAAAATAGATTAAATATTAGAGTGTTTGATATATCTAATAATGATGTAACTAATCTATATACTGTTTATGAGAATATGATTTTAGGAAAAATTATTATTAATAGTGAGGTGTTATAATGGGAGTTTTGAAATTTAGAGAAGAATTAAAAATTGGGTTTAAAACTTGTTCAAAGGTAATGAAGAAAAATAGACTAAAATTTATTATAAAGTTCTATTTATTCAGTCTAATGAATATTATAAGCTCACTATTTTCGTTTGTTTATCCTTTGGTATCGTTAGCCTTTTACCATAATATATTAAATTCTAATAAGAATTATAAATATACTGTGTTGGAATCATTTCATACTTTAGATAGTGAAAAGAAAGTTAAGAAAGCTATTATTACCTGTTTCTTGGCTAAAGTTGTATTAATTTCAATTCTTGTATTAATCGCCTTAATTACATTAGGTTTATTTGGTATAAGTGCTTACCTATTTAAATTAACTAATAGTAATCTAGTTAATTTAATTTGGATTATTCCTTTAGTGATAATGGCATTAGTTTATTTATTATATCTAATTAATTACTTAATTCCTGTTGGGTTAATATTTGAATATGATTCTAGTATTTCTATTAATAGAGCTTTAAGATTAACATTTAGCTCATTTAATCTTAACTATAAAAGTCTTATTTTAAATATCTTATTTGAGTCATTCATTCATTTAATATTTATTGGATTTGTGGCTTTGACATTTATTAATAAATATACAATATTTATTGGAATTTTATTAATTATTATTTATATATTATGTATTCCAAGAATCAGATTTAGTTGTCAGATTGCAAGAACTAATATCAGATTAAAAATTATTTCTATATTTGAAACTAATTTAAATGAATTACATAATGAAGAAATTAATTCATTTATGAATAAAGATGATTTATTTAATGATGATTTCTTTGATGAAACTTTAGGTAAAGAAGAATCTAATAAAGAAATAAATGACAATAATATGGTAGAAAAAACAATTGATGAAAAAAATGAAGGCTTAGAAGAAACCTTAGAAGATGAAAAAACAAATGATAATTTAATTCTTGAAGAGGCTTGTGAAGACACAAAAGATTCAATTGAAGAGATTAGTTTAAATACTAATTCTAATTTGAATAAAAATGATGTAGTTTTAGACGAAGATATTGATACTAAACTTGAAAATCAAGAAGTGTTAGATGATAAATCTGAAGCTTTTGAACAAACTTTAGACTTAACAACATTTGAAGAAAATGAAAAAGTAAATGAAGCTGTAGACGAAATAAAAGAAATAGATGATAAAGATATAAATATTGAAAAGACATCGAAGATGATAAAAAGGGCAACAAAAGAGCCTAAAAAAGTGGAAGAATCCACAAATTCTGTGGAAAAAATAGAGTCTTCAACAAAAAAGACTAAAAAAAGTACATCTAAAAAGATAAAAGATATAAAATTTTCAACTAATCCCGTGGATAAAAAAGAATAGGAGGATGAGATTATGAATTTTTCAGAAATTTTAATTGTGATTTCTGTAATCACATTAGTATTTAGTATAACTATTCAAATCCTATTCAAATTTAAGAGAAATATTTACATGTATCCTTTTAAGAAGGATAAGCTTTATGATTTCTTAAGAGAAGAAGGTTCTAACAATTATTATTATGTAACTAGTGGACTTGAATCTGAATTCTTCCCAAGATATATTTTAAGAAAATCTGTTTATGAAAATTGTATTGTAATCAACTATAAGAAGCATTTTAAAAATATAACTTATTATATTGTTTCTTACAATGCTAAAGGTAAGGTCATTGACTGTAAGCTAGTGAAAGAAACATTAACTAGTCAAACTAGTAGAGTTATCTTACTTAAAAGAGGAGTAGATCAAGTTAATTTACATATCAAGGAAGTTAATGATACTAACATTAATCAAAGCTTTGTATTACCTCTAACTAAAGAAAAGATATTATTGTCTCAAGGTTTTAGATCTCTTGTGATGTTGAGTTCAATGTATATTTTTGCAAATATCATAATAAAGATATTTGCAAAAGATTATTCAAGTTTCTTCTTTGAGACATTCTGGGGACTTGTCGTTGGAATTGTAATTGTTGCGATACCTTTCCTATATTTTGTGGTTTCAAGCTTATCCCTTGTTAATCAAAGCTATCGGGAAAAGAGAGGAGGAAGTGTTACTTATGAATTCTACTAATATTAAAAAGTTTAAATATGCTGATACTTCTAATAATCCTATCTCTTTACTTGAATATTTAATCTTAAATGAAGGTGATAATCCATATATCTTATTCAAGTTTCATAACAACTTGAATCAAGAACTAGAATCTATCTATTTTAGCATACTTGTATATGATAAGAATCAAAATTTAATTGAATCTTTTAAATTAAATGTAGAAGGATTAAGTGTAAAAGCTAATGAAACTTTTATACCTGAAATTAAGGCTAAAATTAATAAAGATGTAGTTAATATTAAATATGAACTTATAAGTGCAACATTTAAAGATTCAATTTATAAAGATAACAAATATTTAAGAAAAGATAATGAGGAAGACATAGTTAAAAAGATTAATGGTAAAAACCAGATTAAAGTTATTGATAGATACAAACACGCTCCAATCAAAGCAATTACAATTTTGACAGGTGTTCTTATGTTTATGTTTGTTGTATTGACAATAGCTAGTGCGTTTTTCTACACCGATAAGTTTGCAAATAAATTTGCGGTTAATGGGAGTGAATATATAGTTTTAAATGATGAAGCTTATTTGGCTAAAGCGCCAAATAATGTTGAATCATTTGAACTTCCTGTAGAAGTGAGCGCTTCTAAGTTCTTTAAAAATAAGACTTATAGAGTGACTGGTATTTATAATGAAGCTTTTAAAGATTCAAATATAAAATATGTAACTTTATCTAATTATGTAAATATATTACCGAGAGCTTTTGTTAATTCTATGATAAATGAAATTAATAATAGTGCTTATATTTTACGTATTGAGGATGAAGCATTTAAAAATTGTGATAATTTAGAACAACTTGAGTTAATTAATAATACATTTATTGGTAAAAATGCGTTCGAATCGTGTGATAAGTTGACAAGACTTATTTCACCTAAAGCTGGTGTAGCAAGTGAAGCTTTTAAAGGAGATAAATTAACTGATTTAACATTTGATAATGTTTTATCAGGCAAACCTTTATATACGATTTTTGATAATCGTATTAAGGATGTTAGTAAATCTATCAATGATATAAAGATTTATATTGCAAGACTAAGGGTTTCTGAGACCTTGATTAGTATTGATTATTTTCATTACACATCTATCACAAGGTTAAATATTTCTACAAAGACAAGTGTTACTTTTGGCGCTCTGTGTAACCCTGACCATTATTTTATTGGTAATGCGAGATATGATCAAAATCATGAATATTTAGATGATATAATTGTCTCTACAAAATAAAAAAGAAGAGGAGGAGATTTTATGACAACTGATGAAATGATTAGATTAGCAATAAGAGTAGTACCAACTATATTCTTTATTCTAGTATTATTATTAACTGGTTTTATAGGGTATAGAAGAGGACTTAGAAAAAGTGCTATCTTATTATTACATGCCGTTATTGGTTTTGTAATATTTACAGGATTATTCTTTATTATATCTAACCAAGAATTCTTTGAATATGATATCGTAAAAATCTCCAATTTCTTTTTAGGAGATGGTGGATTACAGAAATTACTTAATGTTAGTGATAAATTAGATAATCTTGTAGATATAATTTGTGCGAAGGTTGTAAGTGATCCTAATATTTCAGAAATTATTAAAGAAAATGAAGCCTACGTGGCTTTGATTGCAGAAGTTTCATTGCGCTGTGTCTTGGTGTTTGTGCTATACATAATGTATATCTTATCTACATTTGTGATGTACATTATTTATCTAATTTTACATAAAGAGAGTAGATATGAAAAAAGATATAATGAAGCATTCTCTAAAGGTATAGAACCTCATTCTTATCAAAAGAGAAGATATAGTGGTATGTTAATTGGTTTATTTAGAGGATTTGTATGGTCAATTGGATTCTTTATTTTAATTGGTGCTCCAATGTATCTGGTTTTACATAACCCAACTAGAAATGACAAAATTGAAGAGGTTGATAGCCATATAGATTCTGTTGATTTATCAATATATACTTATTTAACTAAATATGACAATCATGGCATTTATAAACTATTGAATGATTTGCAGGATAAGGATGGATTTCCGTATTATCTTTATGTCGCTGATTATGTAATGTCTGGTAATCTTAATGATAAAAATAGTGATATATATCGTCGTATTTATTTATATAGCGAAGTGAATGAGACTATTCAATTTTTAGATAAAGCCAGTGATCTTGTATATGAATATGTAGATTATTCATTTTTTGAGGCTTTAGAAGAAAAAGATAATGATAAGATGTTTAAAGAAATACTTAAGGTGTTAAATAATAGAGAGTTTGAAGAAGAATTTAAATCTATTGTTTATTACTCTAATAAAACACATATTGCGTTGGACATTTTCCAATCGTTTGCACAAAGTATTTTGACTCATGTTGAGGTGCTAAATCTAAATAATCCTGAAATAGAAGAGGTTGTTAATATCTTATTTAAACCAGGATATCATTCTAAAAGTATTTTATATGAACAAGAAAACTTAGATAAAACACTTCCTACAATTAGGTTAAACCAAGTTATCTCAAGAAGTGATTTAAATACGTTTGTAGATATAGCGTTTGACCTCTTAGAATACAGCGATGAGAATAATATTAATAATATAAGTATTTTTTCTCAACT
>OCVV011239334.1_pt1 | contig 14551 bp, 17 predicted proteins | sample 1539721 | NCBI WGS metagenome assembly OCVV01 (sample SAMN02144230, study PRJEB22623) | gut metagenome | biome: sheep rumen | host: Ovis aries | place: New Zealand
GTGCTGAGTGAGTCAGCCTGCCGTTTTCCACGTACCACCATCCAGGAGGATATGGCTTCGTCATAGTTTCCGCTATCGGCACGGGAAGCTCCTCATGTGTGAGCTGTCCGCCTGTGATCGTCCATGTTACGCTCATGATGCCACCTCGATGCTGAATCCGATACCGCTGAGATAGTCAGCGTCAAGCCAGTGTGTTTCGTCCACAGCTGCCACATTGTCCACTGCGATAATATCCGGACCGTGAGCACTTCTGAGGATGGATGTCGCTCTCGTGCCTGATGCACAGCCTACCGTGAACTCCGAATTCGTTGTGATATCCAGAACTGAGTTGTCGATGTAGACTTTAGTGTCGTTCGTTGTCGTCCCAGAGCTGTTCAGTGTGATCGCCAGCATATTGGGCATTTCCGCTTCAAGATATGATGCATTCATCATCTGCGTTGTAGAGGATGAGATATTACTGAACATGAAAATTTGCGTGGCAGTTGATTTGAATCTGATGAAACAGCTCACAAACAGCGGCGGATAGGTCGAGGACGTAAGCGACGAAGTGCCGTTGATATTGAAGGAGCACCGTGTAAAGGCGGTTGCGTAGCCCGAAGCTTTGTAGAAAAGCTCCTTGCAAACGCCCGAAAATTCGCAGTCTGTAAAGGCTGAACGTCTGTCTGAACCTATATTTGAAGTGGACAGCACTGTCTGATATGAGTAGATATTCTTAATTTTTACGTTGCTGAGACTGCCGTAGGAAACCCTTATTATCGCATTCTGACCGACTTCGGTCGAGTAAAGATTTTTGATGGACTTGCCGTCGCCGTCAACGTGGGATGAGATCGTGATATACGGCACATCGCCGTCGGGGTATTCGTCCAGAATATCAATGTCATTTCCCAGCTTCACGTATACGGCAGTTTGCTGAGTGCCCTCACTGCCTTTCAGTCCGAGCTCGTCCCATGTGGTGACTACATACGGATCGTCTATAGTTCCTGTTCCTGTTATGCTCATTCTATTACCTCCATTCCGTCGGGTATCATTATGGAAGTGATATCCGATCTGTTGATAAATACTTCACTGCCTATAGTTCTGACCGCCGTCCCTTCATGGATCACCGGTAGATCCGGATACGGCGATCTTCCGAGATAAGCAATAATGTGATTCCTGTCGATCAGAAATCTCTGATTATCCGGCTGGAACTTCTTTTCTGCGACATTCCAGCTTCCGAGTTCACGGTCGCCGTCAGCAGCGATCGAATACGATACAACAATATCCGAACTGCCGCCGATCGACTCGGGAATAATAACTACATTCTCACGGTATGCCCAGATCACTTTCCCGCTGGCTCCGACAAGAACATCGACCTTTGTAGTCTGAGCCCCTGTTCTGCGCTCATTTGCAATATACATTAATGCTGCTGCAAGCTTCTCCGGGACATTATTATTATATCGTATCCGCATCTCAGTGCCCGACTGCGGTGTAAAGCCGTTATGTACAACATGATTTTCGCCGAGGATATTTCTTTCGGATGTTATATCATTCTGAAGATCGTCCGTGTATTCTTCAAGATCTTTGCCGATCCTGATGTAATCCGTCTCACCTGTGGTATCATTCGGGTCAAGAGCTGCTGCATCAATGTAATGAGCGAGGAATTTCCGCTCGGCTTTTATGCTCAAATCCATCACCTGCCTATTCTATTTTCTCTACTCCGTCAGGAATATAGACCGATATTTCCGCTCCGTTATCAGAGAACGCCCCTTCGCAGATCACCTTTACCGCTTTGTTTCCGAGCATTTCCGGAATTTCTATCACAGTTTTGGTGCCGGTATAGCCTGTTACCTGAGCTCCACTGTCATTAGTAGTATACTCCCAGTCAGTCTCATCATAAGTCAGAGCAGATGATGATACCTCCTGCCCCCATACGGAGCCGCATATCCCTTCAAGTTCATCTGTGCCGCAGATCAGAATATCAACGCTATGTGTGCCTGTAGCGGCCATAAGAGGCAGAGTGAATGAAAGGGTTCCCTGTATCTTCATTTCAATGCCGATCATTTCATTATCAAGCAGTACTTTCATTCTGCCTTCTCCTGATATATCAGAAGTACAGGTTATGAATACAGCTGTCTGCTCTTTGATCTTAAAACTGCTTCGTGCAGCTGTTCTGTAGCCGTCAAACAGCAGGCCTTTATAGCCTTTAAGCGATGCGAGAGCGATATCTTTTGTCGTATTTATTGTTGTGTTGTTGTATACCGAGCCGCCGCCTGAGGACGTTGATGCTGTGATAGCGCTGCCTATTCTCGGCGGACCGCCCGAGACAAGTGTCTGCGGTGCTCTGAATTGCCATGTATTCTGACAGATCATGAACGCCTTTACTCCACCTGAATATCCAGTGAGAAGCACAACGTCACCGACATCAAGAGTAGGATCTCCGTAATAATCGATACTTCCGTAATACCAGCCTACAAGTGAGAATTCATCAGCTATGGGATCAAGTATATTTTTGTAGTAATTTTCATAGTTGCCTTCTTCCATGTCAATTACAAAAACGTTTGACTGCGGAATATAGATCACATATTTTGTAGCGTGTCCTGTACTGCTTACTACGTTATGACCGAACTTATCTGCATAGCCGATGCCGTGTATAAAATAAACCGAACTGCTTACCTGAGAATCAAACCTCTGATCAGCCGGGATAGTTCTTACAGCATCACCTTTGATATTGTATTTCCTGAATTCTATCTTTCCATCTCTCGTCGCTATGACGTAAGCTCCCAGATACTGAGCTATATACTGTACTTCAAGCCAGCAGGTATCAGCAAAGTGCAGAGACACCGGATACATACGGCTTATCTGTGTATCGGGGAAAAGTGCGCTGAGTTCATCGATAGTCTGTGAAAATTCTATATCAGCTTCGTTTTCTATCCTTGCCAGAACCGTTGCGAACTGTATCATGCCCGGATCTCCGCTGTCCCCAAGAGGGACGGCAAGACGGGCTATATGATCATAAGCTGTTATTTTTCTGATCTTGCCTGACTGCACAGGTGCTGAAACTATATCCCATACGCCCATAGGTACCGGCATACTCAGATCTCCGTTATCGAGCTCGACCTGCACCTGAAGCGAGACCTCGGCTCCGATCAGCTGGGTCTCATTAATATTATGCGCTATAAATTCAAATTCAAGGGTACCTATGTAAAGTTCCGAGAGATTGAACGTTTCACTGTCTGTAATGATACGTGTGTCTATTCTCGGAGAACCAAGCAGATTTGTGTCATTCAGCGCAGCAGCTGTACCGTCCGTAAAATGAATGGTTCCGCTTATGTGCTGTAGATTCTGATGTTCAAGGGCTTCACGGAAAGCCTGCTCATTCTGTACGTGATACATAAGCTATACCTCAATAAGGGAAAAGGACAGCCTGTGGCGCCCTATTCCGTTAAGTATGATTTCTGTTTCGTTGATTCTGTCCGAGGGATACATCTCAGCTTCGACCTCAGAGCCGTTGTGCTTGAATGTCACTACAAGCTTTACATCGTCTATCATATCCTCTATAGCGGAGATCTGCTGATCGCTGCCGAGATATTCAAGCTCTATGGAGTAAAGACCACGTCTGATAGGGTATTGCAGGAGTTTACCCGTTTCAGCTGAACGCCCTGTAGAATCGGAATACAGATCGCTCCTTGTAATATTGCATTTGAGCGGCTCTATACACGGCGTAGATGTTGTGCCGTCTGTTTTAGTTATGTTTATTATAGGACCCATGCATTACCCTCCTTTCAATGCCTTGTCACGGTTAACAGCATTGACTGCCACTCTGCCGATCTCCCTGCCGTCGAGGACACAGACCACAGTTATAGGTTTATCGTTTCCGCCTTGCTCACGTATCACCTCACGAACAGCTGTCTTGATACTGCTTACCGGTGACACTATCTCAGGCTCTCGCTTGTTATCGCCGAGAACGGCAAGGAAATTACCGTAATTCGCAGGAACATAGGTGCCCTGTGCAAGATATGGTATCTGTGGGATGTGGACATTCGGAAGGCCAAGCTCGAAATGAGCTCCTCCGATGCCGGGGACATTATCAGGTACGTGAATAGAAAGAGCAGAATTCAGGCCGTTAACAATATTGTTTATGCCGTCCTGAAGCCTCCACATCAGATTATTAAGTCTTTCAATTACCCAGTTTATGCCATCCCTTGCGCCGTTAGCTATATCAGACCAAAGGCCGCTGAAGAAGTCCCTGACTCCTGAGAAAGCATCTTTTACCCTGTTCCAGGCATTGCCAAATTTATCCCCGAACCAGTCGCCGATACCGCCGAAGATGTTATGGATATCATTGAGCCTGTCGGAGAAATAGCCGTGTATGCCGTTGAAAATACCTGTGATGCTGTTCCAGCCCTCACGAAATCTGTCGCCGAACCATGTGCCGACTCCCGAGAATATATTCACGATCTCGTTCCAGCGCTCAGCGAACCAAGAGCCTATGCCCTTGAATACGCTGACAATATTGTTCCATGCAGCTGTGAACTGATCCTTGAACCAGTTCCCCACAACAGAGAACACTTGTTTTATTCCCGACCAGATATCAGTAAACCACTTTACAGCCGTGCTCCATGCGCCTTTGATATTGTCACGGGCTTTGATGAACTGAGTTTTGAACCATCCGCCGACCTCGGAATATACCTTCTTTATGCTGTTCCAGATGTCGGACAGGAACTTATACAGCTTCATGAAGCAAACTGAGATGAAGTCTCCAAACTCGGTAATAACAGCAATAAGTCCGCTGATGCTATTACGCACGGCCTCGCCGATGCTTGCAAGAACTCCTGTTACAGCTTCCCATACTGTTGTTGCAGCTCCGATCAGACTGTTGGATATCTGCTGGAATTCCTCAGCGAATAACTGAGGATTGAAGAACGTGAGTATCGCTCCTGCGACATTCTGAATTACTGTCATGATACCGCTGAGCAGTTCCTGATGCCTCATTATCCAGTCAGCAATATTACTGAGCGCCTCGGAAAGAGTACCGAGAACAGTGACGATAACTCCACCCGTCCAGCTTGCGATCGGTTTCAGGAACTTATCGATGAATGTCTGAGCAGCAGGCTTTAACACTGTAAGTACAGCGTTGACTGCCTTTATTGCAGATGCAAGCAGTTCCAGGAAGGTAGGCACGGCCTTTTCAATCGTCCATTTGCCCAGTGGGAGCAGAACGTTCTCATAGAACCATGCAAGGCCGTCACCGATATTGTCAGTAAGCGGCTCAACAGCTTCAAGGAGTCCGCCAATGCTTTCAAGCAACGGACCGAAGTCCAGTTTCTTTGCCCAGTCAGCAGTTGCACGGGATATACGGTTCGCCATACCAAGAATAGAATTTACTATTCCAAGAATACCGCTGAAAATACGTGTTCCTCTGTCGTTTTCTGTCCATGCTTCGGAAAACTGCTTTCGCAGATTCGTCCAGATATTATTGATATTAGTTAGGATATCAAGGATATTACCGAATATTTCCTCGCCGGTGCCGTCGTTCCATGCGTCTCTGAATGACTGCGAAACTTCGTGTATCAGTTCAAGGAGAGAATTCCAGCGGTCCGCATATGACTGTACAAGAGCCGTTCCACGTCCGCCGTCTTCCCAGGCATTTTTCAGCGTCTGAGCAACATCGCCGATAATGCCGAGGAGATCAGAAAACAGAACAATCATGTTTGCTACGAAACGCTCTCCGCTGCCGTTAGTCCACACCTCTGCGATACTTTCTCCTACAGATGCAAACAGTCCCTTGACCGTCTCTGCTGCTCTCTGAGCGTTCGCAATAAGCTCAGGGGAATTATCCTTCCATGCTACCCTGACGGGCTTCAGGAGCTCGCTGAGCTTGTCTGTCAGCTTATCTGCCGCTGTCTCAACGTCCTTATCAGCAACAGCCGGAACCACCTGCACAGGAACTTTCTCTGCGATCTTGGCAGGTTTTTTCTCAGGCTCTGTCTCGGAAGCTGTTTTCGTTGTTACTGTGTTGATCTGATCGAAGTTTGCGAGACTGTTTTCTTCGATTTCAAGTGACTTCTGCTGATTCTCGGCAGTTTCCTCGACAGCTGTTGTCAGATCTTCCTGATAGTCTACGCTGTCGGAAATATTAACTGCTACAGAAGCTGTGCTTGTATCTTCCCAGCCGAATAATTCGCTCAGAACACTTACCGCAGCCCTTGCTTTTTCAAGCAGGACTGTAAGAGCAGCTGTCAGCTCCTTGACCGCATCAACAGCAATATGAAGTGCAGGCTGACCGACAACAGCTATGAGCTGCCGCCATGTCTCTTTAAGATTTCCGACAACATTTTCCCAGCCTTCTGCTTCACGAGCCGCCTGTCCCGTAGCACCTGACAGATCGTTGGCATCCTTGACCATCTGTAGCAGCGTCAATTGCTTCTGAGCCTCTGAAAGTTCCTTGAAGGACTTGCCGTACAGCTTCATTGCCTCGGCATTTCTGGTGGTTTCTGTAGCAGATACACCGAGAGCAGCATCGTTCATATAAGCACCCTTGAGGAAAGAGCGCAGTGTCTCAGTGGTTTCTTCAAGTGAGCGGTCATAGTATGCAGCACTGTCAGCAGCTACCTGCAAGGCCTCTTCCATCATATTCAGAGCCTGCACAGATTCCATGCCATTCGCCTTCGCAAAAGCATATATCTGCGTTCCCGAACTTTTCAGGCGTTCAACCATTATACCGCTTGCATCCGCCACTCTCTGCATTGCTTCCTCAGCAGATGTCTGTAATATTCCGAAAGTCTGAACAAACTGAGAGTTGGCTGCCTTGACTTCAGCCGAGGTTTCAATGAGTTTTTCGCCAAATGATGCTATTGCTCTGACACTGAAAGCTGCTGCAATTGCCGCTCCAAGTCCACGAAACTGCGATATAAGGCCCTTCAGTCCGCTGCCTATCTTCTTTGTGTCGGTCTGGAACCCATTAGTATTTATCCTGGTATCAAAATTCAGAAAGCCGTCCGCTGCCATAGTTTCACTTCCTTATACGAAAAATGGGGACGTTTCCGTCCCCCTTATCATGGATTTTCTTCCTCTGATTCTGATGCAGGTGTGAATGTCTTGGTAGACGCTGTCCAGGTACCCTTTGTTCTCTCGCCGTCATTGTAGATGCTGAACGGGATCTTCACGCCCGAAGTATCACCGCCCACAGAGCTTGGAGCGATAACAACGTTTTCACGGTAAGCCCAGATAACTGTGCCGTTACCGTCAACCAGCACATCTACCTTTGTTGTCTGTGTACCTGCACCTGTAAGGCGCTCGTTTGCGATATACATAAGCTTTGCTGCAAGCTCCTCAGGTGTATCATCATCAAGGCGGACATAGAAAGGATCCACATCGGAGCTTACATCGAAGCCGTTGTGAATGACGTTATTCTCGCCGAGGATGTTCTTCTGAGTGGTCACATCAGGATTAAGATTCTCGGTATACTCCTCAAGGTCCTTACCGAGGCGCACATAATTTGTAGTTTCGGTAACAGCCGTTGCAGGATCGCCGAGAGGGTTTACGTCGATGTAATGTGCAAGATACTTTCTTTCTGCTTTTACGCTCATGATTATTCCTCCTAATCAAGCAGAGCCTTGAGCTTTTCCTGCTCTGCCAGTTCTTCTTTGGTGTATTTTCGTTTCAGATCCACCATGCCTTTATGGTCACGGCAGAACTCCTGCTCCCATTTTTCAAGCTTTTTGCCTTTTGCCTTTTTCTGGCGGATATGTATCACCTGTGAAAGCAGTCCCTCGCCTATCTCACCGAAAAGCCCGAGGAAGCTCCACCAGTGCATATACGGCACTGAACGGGTCTCGAAGCCTGCGGTCTTATTGATAGCCGGGAAGATAATACGCTCATCTTGCTCCCAGTCTATGATCTTCACAGGACTTATATTTTCCTCGGGGATATCTCCGCCGCCTGCGAACCAGTACGCCTTATCAACTGCTTCCTGAAGATGCTCCTTCGGGATAGATGCAAAATCCTCGAACAGGTTGTTCATGCATATAAGGCACTGCTCCTCAGCTGTCAGTTCCGGATCATTGAAAGCCGCATAAATGTTCAGCATAGTGCGGAAATCGCTGTCGATGGTGTATTCCTTTCCGCCTATTTCAAGACTTTTCGGAAGCTTGCCTATCATGACAAAAGCTGTTCAATAAGCGCAAGTTTCTCAGGTGTGAGCTTGCTGAGGTCAGGTGCCGGTGCGCTTGGCTTCAGATACTTCTGAACTTCCGGACGTGGCTGCGAGCGGTTTTTTCTGATGGACTCGATATCCTCTTTCAGCACAGGGATAAATGCTTCAAAGAATGACTGGAACAGCATCTTATCCTCGCCGACAAGTGTGAAAACATTCGCTCCGTCAAAGGCAGGAGTGCAGACATCTGTTCCGAATGCCTCATTGATAATATCTTTGAGCTCTGTGCTGATCTCAGGCAGCTCTTCAGCGGAAACGCTTTTCAGCCTTTCAACTATTTCGTTTATCCTGACTTCGGCTTCATTGAGACGATTGAAAATTTCAGGATCAAGCCTGATCTTGATAACTCTGTCGCTGTCACCGACCTGATATGTCCTGTAGCCTTCGTCAAATACTATCTTCTTCATGTTACTGCTCCTTTGTGTATTCGGCGATGATCTGTAGCTGATACTGTACACCGTCAAATTCATTTTCCTGCGGAACTGCAATGAGCATTCCGCTTCCTGTTGTTATTTTCGTTATACGTCCGCCATCAATGGAGACGTTCTTCTGCTGTCCAAGCCAGATGCCAAGCTCTGTGAGTGCGGTGCTGTTTGAAAGCCGCTCATAGTCGTTCATGGAGCTGTATGTGGTGTACAGCATAAACGTGTGCTGCCTCAGCTGGTTGCCCAGAATGTCCTCTTTTATCAGCGAATCATCAGTTGACGAAAGTCCGTAGCTTGTGGGTTCGGGATCAGTGAAATCGATATGTACCTCTCCCACAACGTCACTGATCTTCGGGAACTTCATCAACCGTGCTCTTACTGCTTCGATTATGTTCATCCTGCTCTTCCTCCTGCTATTGCCGCAGCTCCTCTCAGTATCGCTCCCTTGTACTGGCGTTTCATCGGCTCGAACCAGAGACGCTGCGCCTGAGAATTTCCACCGTGCTTGTGATTTGAGCGGATATAATAACTGTATCTGCTGTGATCCGCAAGGAAATAAATGCGCCCGGGAGAGACGATCTTCACCGAGCGGAGGAGTTTACCTGCGTTTGGATATTTCGGCAACGCAACAGGTACATAAGGAGTCATGCGCTTGACACACTCCTTATCGATATATGCCTGAGCTGCTTTGAATCTTGCTGTCTGCAAGGCGCCGAAATTTTTGTTCCAGCGGAGAATAGTCCTCATTCCTGCGGCGCTGATGATAATATTGTTCGGCTGTCTCATGCGATCACCTCAATATCAGGCTGCCTGCCGTTATAATGCTGTGATATGTCTTTTATAACAGCAAAATCCCTGTGCTCGCTGCGGAATTCCGCCATACTTTCAGAAGCCGACTGCTGCGTTGATGTATCAAAATCAAACCAACAATCAGACGGAACGATCATATCTCCTGCCTTTGGCACATAATGATCTGTACTGTTTACAGCGTAGATATAGATTGTCAGCTCACCCTTAGACTGCTCTCCTGTTTTAAGTATATGCCGTCCTCTGAGGTCGCTTATGAGAACTCCGCTATAGCTGTGCCTCTGCAAGCTGTCTTTTTCGTAGACGGTGCAGTTTCCGTTAGTGAGCAGAAGTTCTGCCCTTACTTTTTTATTCCAGCATAGGGGGATGTTCTCATCCATGCCCTGCTGTGGATGCCCGACTGTGCGGAAGGTGTTTCCGAAAAATATCACCTTCCTGTCGAGCCAGTCGTGTACATCGTTTTTGGGAATTGCCATAGTAAATGCAGATATCTTATGCCCGATGAGTTCAGTCTCGGAAGGTTCGCCTATAAGGACGTTACTGACGGTTTCAGCTCCGCTTTCGCTTACGAGCTGGATATCAGTTCCATGAATCATCTGCATTGCCGTACACCTCCACAGCTCCGTATACCTGACGTAAAAGGCCTAAGTCCTTCAGTTCATTTTTAAGGTAATAAAGTGACTGTCCTGCATTGAGATAGGTCAGCGATGCGCTGTAGCCGAGAGCGGACTGTGAAGCCTGGGTAACAGCCGGATCTGTATCGGATATGCTGTTCAATGCCCTGACTACAGCCTGTACAACAGTATTTTTCACTGTCAGGGCATAATCTTCTCCACACTCTTCATCAGCTATAAGAGCATCGATATCTGCGCCGTATTTCTTCGCTTCAAGTCTTAATTTCGCCGAAGCTGTACTGAGAAGTATCTCAGCTGACTCCTGCTGCTGTGCCGCCAGACTTATCCCCAGTGCTGTCAGATCGTTTACGCTTGCGTACACTGTTCCCATTGTCTTTTTCCTCCTTGGTTACGGCGGTGCCACTGATATCTTCCCAATCGGGTGATATCAGCTCGGAGGGTATCTCGATCACAGCGCCGCTTTTCTTGTTACGGTAGATCATGCTGTTGCCACGATACGTGTGAAAGATGCTGCATCAAGGATGCCCCAGCCTACGAAGCACTCAGCTCTGAGCACGATCTGGTTCTTACGCTGAAGATCGCCGAGACCGTCAGGATCACCGTACTCGATAATCTTGAATGTCACATTCTCTGCATAACCCCAACGGAATGCATTTGCAAAGTCACCGACAATTGCACGGTCAAGGCTGTTGCCGAATGCAACTGTATTGTTGATATCACAAGCCATACCGCCGAAATTCTCAGGATTTGCGCCGAAGCGGAATTCCGGATAGATCGGAAGGTTTGAATCAGTTGTTTTCATAGCACCAAGAGCTGAACCGAATGCAGGAGCCATTGCAATACCTGTGACGATACCGTCAGCTGCCTGGATAGGAGCAACAGCTGAATCGATATTATCATCGGGTGCAGCTGAGCTGTATGTGATAGTCGATGTTACAGCAGTATCAAAGCAGTTATTACCTACGATTGTTGAAGCAGCGTTATCAGCAGGGTTAACGCCGTGAATAGCTGCGATATCGAGCGCTCTTGCCATCTTCTTTGCAAAGCCATCGCTGAATGCATTAAGGTAAGGAAGCTGTTTCTCCTCAGCCATCTTAACGAATTCATCAGTAACTCGGTGCTGGTAAACAAACTTGATAGGCTTGATAGTAACTGTGCCGAATTCTGCATTACCGGCAGGCTTGTTTTCGCCCTCGCCTACGATGGAAGCTTCACCGTCCATTGAGAATACAAATGTGTCAGTACCTGCGAACGGGATTGGAATGCCGCCACAGAGCTTAGCAAGTGTGGAGTGACCCTTTACCTTGTTGAACATCTCTGTTACAAGTTCGGGCTTAAAAAGTGTACCTGTAGTTGTAGTAGTTCCCATGAGTTTTTCCTCCTTAGTTGTTTCTGAGTTCTCTAAGCATTTCAAGCTTAGCGTTGTCGTTTGAGTTTCCGAAAGGTGTATCGCCTGTTGACTTAGGTGTAGGCTGTACCTTTCTGGAAGTGAAGTATTTCGCAAACTTCTCAGCTTCCTTACGGATATCCTCCTCGGAAGCGCCTGCCATGTTCTCAGCAAGCTCAAGAGGGATGCCGTTTTCAGCGGCTATCTGCATCTTCATGACCTTTGCCTTGCAGACGTTGTTCTCAGCGCTGAGATCGTCACGCTCCTTGGTGAGCGCAGCAGCTGATTCAGGAGAGAGCCAGCCGCTGAACTTCTTTTCAGTCTCGGCAACTGCCGCATCTACCGCAGTTTTTACTGCTGCATCCAGTTCCTCCTGAGTGTTGATAGGTGTGAAATCCATTGATTTTTCCTCCTTCGGGATATATTTCTTTGTAACACCTGCATTTATCTGTGCAGGTACAGCAACAAAGCTCCATTCATAGGCATCGTTTATATCGTCTAAGATATGATGGCACAGCTTACCGCCATACTCCTTGCCCTTAACGTGTGAGCAGCCCTGTTCAAAGACGTTTGCACCGCATACAGAGCATATCTTTTTACGTGCAGAACAGCCGACGCTGACTTCCTTTTTGATGCCTGCGTCGATCTCGTCGATAAGAGGCTGATTGGCAGCAGTCCTCACCATGTATGCCTTGGCTCTCAGATATTTGTATGGACGGCCGTCAGAAGTTGTTTCATTTTCGGAAACTACCTCTGTATCGAATACCCTCGCTTCCTGATTGCCTGCACTGGGGTCATGATCGAAGATGCCTGTCTTTCCGACGTAAAGTGTTTTCAGATCTTCAAGTGCTTCATCGGAAAAACGTTCTCCGTCACGGTCAATCTCGTTATCGCACAGCTTCACAGGGAAGATATACAGCTCATCCTCCGTGAATTCTCTGCGAGTAAATTTGTTGATCTTTTCGATATCGTTCATGTTTACCTCCTCAGTAATAAATTATCTGCTCCCTGACTTCCTTATGACTTGCACAGGCCCAGTGAGCAAGTGATACAGCTTCCAGAAGTGACACATCAGCGCCTTTCAGAATGGAAGTGTAACCATATCCGCCTCCGCTTCCGATGGCTCTGTGTTCGCAGTTGGACGCTGCCTGAGCAAGTGCCGGCTGGCCCCGGTGGCAGATATTGCCCTCAAAAAGGTTCTTCTCAAAAAGTGCATTGGACTGCACAACATCAGCAACCTTCGGGAGGAGCGCAGCACATTTTACATCTGCATCTTCCATTTCCTGTTTCAGGATATCCTGATTGCCTGCACCGTCTATGACTACCTGCACCGCATGAGGATTCCGCAGAAATGCGATCATCCAGCTGTTGCCGTCACGTACTGATCGGCAGTCAATCGCCTCAATGAAGATCTTACCATCCACAGTCTTTACCGCAGCAGCCATTGATACATTTTCAGTGGCCTTTGCGTATTTGATGCCGAAAAATATATTGCTGTCGGCAAGCATAGGAGACTCCTTGATCATGAAGCTGTCCCACTCCTTGCGGCTGATAGCTGATTTCTGCGAGTATGTCAGCCACAGGCCGAGACGTTGAATGTTATCATCTACCTGATCGTCTCCCAGCTCGTCCCTGATGGTACGCTCGCTGAGGATGTAACCCAGTGACGGATTTGTCTCATACCACAGCTCAGGATCATGAGCGTTGGTAAGCTCAGGTATAGACCATTCAGCCCAGCCTGAATCCTCGTTCTTTCCCGTGAGAGTGTTCTGCCGGTACTTCTGGAACACCGAGCCTGATGATACAGCGGTCGGCGGAGTTCCACACATAAGCGTCTGCGGATTCTTGCTGTCAGTGACAACGTATTTGAGGGCGCTCTCCTGATCGGCCGTGTACTCTTGCGCCTCGTCGATGATGAGAAGATCGTAGCCCTCACCCAGACCGCCTTTGCTGGAACGGGTACGGAAGTTTATAACTCCGTTGCCTTTCAGCCATTCGATATGCTCCAGTCCCATCTGCTTGGTAGTCTTGAAGTCCACTCCCTCGACGAAGCCGGCCTTTGTGAGTCTCTCAATGACCTTTTCCCACGCATTGTGTGATGTTGTGGTTCGATGAGCAGTGTACAGCACACGTTCATCGTGAGAAACTGCATATTCCGAGCGCATGATGAGAAGTTCAGACTTTCCGTTTCGTCGGGGTATGCTCCATCCGAACTTCATATGCACCCACAGCCCGTCCTCGTTTACCGCCATGATATCTTCGAGGAGCAGTTCCTGCCAGGGCTGAGCTTTACGGTCGGAGCTGTTGTAGATCGCTACAGCTTCCGTGCCGAGAGAATCCGCATAGGGCAGAACTACCGAAACTGTCGGTTCCTGCCTGCCACGGCGCTTATCGCTCAAAGTGTCTTCCAGTCAAAGGTCTGAGGAAGCAGGCGGTTCGATACGACTTCCGTTTCCTTTGCGAATTCCTGTTTCGGGGTCAGCTTGTCGGATTTCTGGCGGTTGCAGCACATATGTGCAAGCTGTAGATTGCTGATATCCGAGGGATGGCCGTTTCTCGAAACGGGGATGATGTGATCTATGCAGGGCGAAAGCGGATGTGGGAATTTCAGGCCGAAGTCCACAGGCTTTCCGCATATGCCGCAGACCGTCTGCGAGGCATATATTTTCTTCTTGTTGGATTCAAACTGCGCTCTCTGAGTGCCGTTGTGATCGGGACGAAGATTCGGCTTCGCCATGCTCCCACCTCCTTGAAATTGGGTATAAAAATAGCACTTGCCGCCGACACTCATGTCGGTCGCAAATGCTGTTTTGATGTTATTTGTTGATATTTGCTGTTATTTGGGTATAAGAAAACCGCCTTGTTATGGGCGGTTTAGTTATTATTCTTCGTCTAAATATCCGAATTCATCAGACATAGCTCTGTTGTGTTCTTCTTCTGATATGGAGCTTAAATAATTCTCCACCGCTTTATTCTGCTCTTCTGCCGAACCGTCAACAAATGTCATATTAAATTCTTTCACTCCAAATCACTCCTGACTTTGATTTATTCAAAAGGGTTTTAACAAATTTATTTTTTTCTGAATCTGTTCCTGTTTTAACGA
>OCVV011324089.1_pt1 | contig 14535 bp, 16 predicted proteins | sample 1539721 | NCBI WGS metagenome assembly OCVV01 (sample SAMN02144230, study PRJEB22623) | gut metagenome | biome: sheep rumen | host: Ovis aries | place: New Zealand
TGGGACCCGCGCGGCTACGGATATTTCGTCGTGCTGCGTCATGAGAATGGTCTGGAGACCGTCTATGGTCACTTGAGCCGGCCGTTAGTCGATGAATACGAGGCGGTTCCCGCCGGTTATGTAATCGGTTTGGGCGGTAACACAGGACGCTCTACGGGGAGCCACCTGCATTTCGAGATCCGCTATCTCGGTGAAGCGATGAACCCTGCCAATGTGATTGATTTCAGTACCGGCCAACTCAAGAACAAAGACGAGTACGTCATTGGCATCAAAGCGATGAAACAGGCGCGGGCGGAGCAAGCCGCCATGAAGTACCATAAGGTACGCTCCGGCGACACCCTCTCCGGCATCGCCAAGAGGTACGGCACGACGGTCCGCAAACTCTGTCAGCTCAATAAGATAAAAGAGACCAAGATCCTACAGATAGGTCAGAAAATACGAGTGAGGTAATCACTCATGGTGGTACGGCTCGCCCCGAAGAATGGTCATTGCGCGGTAGATCTGCTCGATGGCCATTAATCGTATCATCTGGTGTGAGAAAGTCATCTGCGAGAGGCTGATCTTGCCGTTGGCACGGGCATAGACGGCTTCGCTGAAGCCATACGCGCCGCCGATTACGAGAACCAAGTCTTTGCCCGAACTCATTTTCTTTTGCAGGAAATCCGCAAACTCAATGGAGCGGAACTCGCGCCCGTGTTCGTCGAACAGCAGCACATCCATCGCAGGCGTGACAAAACGCAAGATCGCTTCACCTTCGGCGGTCTTGAGCTGGTCCCGGGTCAGCGCTTTGGCGTTTTTGATGTCCGGTATGACGACCAACTCAAACGGCACGTAGTGCGTGAGACGCTGTTGGTAATCCTCGATGAGGGAGACCAGCCGTGCGTCCGCCGTTTTCCCGATTACAAGAAGGGTAATTTTCATGGCTCCGCTTCTAACACTTTATCCATGTCTTTTCTATATAAGTTAGTGGAGTCGGTGTCATGGAAATAGTAAACGCAGTCTTTGTTCCACGTGAACTTATAGATTGCCATGTGTTTGAAGACCCCGTCAAGGCCGGTGATGCCGGTATAGTAGGTGTGCCCTTCCTCAAACACGCAGGTCGATTGGGTGCCGTCATTCTCGGTCGCTTTCACGCCGTAAAATATATCGGCTGTTTGGGGATGGTCGAACATATCCATTTCCCAGCGGATGAAGAAGGGAAGCGGAGTCCCATATCGGGCAATATCCGAGGTGAGTTCGAGGCTGTCTTTTGTGATGGCAATACATGGATATCCGGAGTTGATGCGGCCGAGTGTATCCACAGGGTAGATATAGTCCCACATACCCCTCACGCGGTACTCAAAACGAACCTCTACGGTGCTGGTTTCCGGGGTTATGACATTCTCCATAACCAGTTTGCCGACGGGTGTCATTGTTTTCGGATCAACCGGGAACGCATATACCCAATATAGCATATAAGGTGTAAGGCCCGTAAAGAAACGGGTGGTTTTGCCGTATTGAAGCGAGTGGCTGGCAAAAGGCGCCACGTTGAATTCCTTTTTGCGCAGCAGACCATTGCGCCAGAGCAAGTACTCTGCGTAGGCGCTATCGAGTACTAACTGCATAAACTGCTTTGGGTTGGTGGTAGGATTGAAATCCACCCACGGCTCACAGATATCAATGAAGTAATAAGCGTCCTTGTTGGTCTCGAACTCGCACTCGATGAAGCCAGAGGACACATTCTTGATTTTCATCTTCACCTCTACATCCTTCGTCTCGTAGTTCGCCTCCGTATTGCAGGAGGAAAGTGAAAAATGAAGGATGAAAAGTGAAAAGACAATAAGTTTTATTTTAGTATTCATATATCTTCCTTTCTGCCTCTTCTTTGGCTAACAGTTGTTGTACGGTATATATAAATCTCAGGCAGGTCAGCACGTGTCCGCCGTAGTGCCCGAAATTATAGGTTATGTTGGCGTCTTTCCAGTGCGACCGGGCACGTGTGGCGTTGGTGTAGGGTACCGTCTCGTCGTCCATCGAGTGCATCATATAGACCGGTGCTTTGGGCTCCCAGTCGTAGGCGATGATGGAGTTCAGGGTCATGGCTTTGTACAGTTCCGCCACTTTTTCAGACGTCTGTTCCATCGCCTCGGCGGTCAGCAGTTTGTGCGTCACTTTGGTACCGATCATTTTGTTGATTTGTGCGGAGGTGAAACGCTTGCTGTTGATCCATTCGTCCATGTGCTCGCAGAGCCATGGTTGCATCATGTCCGAGATCTCTATGTCCAGTTTGTCGCCTTTGATCATGCCCTGCAGAACCAACGGTACGGCGACCGGATAACCGGCTGTGTCGGTTGTGACGAAACGCTCGTAGGTCGCTTGCACATCGTACGGCCCGCCGCCCGCAAAAACGCGGTGGAGCGTAATATGATCAATGTCATCCTCGTCGCTGTAATCGGTCTCTATCAGGTACTGCACCTCCATTGTGGTCGCGCCGCCCTGACTGTAGCCCATCAGATCCAGACTGGGGTCTTCCGCCTTGCGTCCGATAGCCTCCAGCCACGGTTTGACTGCCAGATACATATCCAATACGTTATGCGCCGTTACAGCCATGACCAGATACGGGTGTACCTCCTTTGCTGTGACGCCGTAACCGATATAGTCAGGGATGATAAGGCCGTACCCCGAGTTGACCAGCACGCCCTCTAACGAGAAACAGTTGCTCGGTGCTTCGGCGTTGGAGCAAACAGTATAGTGGCTCACGAGGATCATCCGTTTGGGGGCTCCGTTCTTGGGGAGCATCACTTTGCCCGAAAGGGTGATCGGGTTGCCATCGATGTCTGTGCTGGGGTAGGTGCCCACCACCTCGATGATCTTGTTCTGGTTGCTCCATTTGAGGAGTTCTTGCAGAAATCCTGCGCCCGTAGTGCCGGTGGTCTTACGGATAAGGCGACCGTCCTTCTCTGACTGCTGGTCGCTGACGGCTGACTGCATATACTCATTCACCGGCGTACCGTCGGGCAGGTAGCAGTTGTTCGGCAGACCACTCGACAGGTCGGTCTCGTGCTGCCCGATGACTTGGAATTTCAGACCTTTGGCTCCTTCGATGTCCGTGAAATCGACATATTCGTCTTTCCGGAACTGACATCCCGCCAGTACTACTCCTATGAGCAGTAATAGAATATATTGGAATCGATAATTCATAATCTTCAAATTTTCAAATCTTCAAATGTTTAGAATCGGGCTCCGATGCTAAAGTTGAGCATCCTCGATTTGAGCATATAGATGGCATTGGCGTTTTTGAGGGCGTACATGCCTCCGAAATCGAACGCGCAGAACCACCGCTTGTAGTTGGCGCTCACGCCGACGAGCGTCAGGTTCACCGCTGCGCCCACGGCAGTGTGCTTGCCGTTGCCGTCCACTTCGGTACCGCCGTTGATGTCCATGCCGATACCCAGCCCCGAGTAGATATTGACGTAATCATGGTGGAAATACGTGAACCGTACGGTAGGCATGAACGCGAGGTTGTAGAAATAGTTGTTCTTGTTTCTGGCGAGCTCCACTCCCTGTCCGTTGCGCGTCACGCGATCCCAACCGACCTCGCTGACGTCCAGCATACCACCTAACGAGAACCAGTGGTTGAACCGGTACTGGTACTCCGCCCAGATATGCTGGTTGTGGCGGTAACGCTCCTTGTACTCATACGTGACGGACGCCGGCATGGTCATGGTGATGGAGGTCGGGTTGTGCCAAACCAGACTCTCAAAGAGCTGGTCACCCCAACCGATTCGCACCTCGTTGCGCCAGTTCAGATACGCGAGCCTATCCTCCGCAAACGCCGAAGCCCCGACGGCAAAGAGTAGTGCGATAGTATAAAAAACATGTCTAAAATGCATAAAGATATTTACGATTTAGTCATTTGCGATGTACAGTTTATATCCTTTCGGGCGACAAAGGTAGTGAAATTTTCTGACATATGCAAGAGAAAAGTGAAAAATGAAAGATGAAAAATGAAATTAATCGTGCCCTTGTGGCTAAGAAAAATGAAAAATATTTGCGTATGTCGGAAAAAAGCTGTATATTTGCACAAAATTTAATTCTTATGGACAAACAAGAACTTCGCAAGCTTATTGCAATTTGGTTTGAAGAGGATATCCGCGACGGTGACCACACCTCGCTCAGTTGTATTCCGGCAACTCAGATGGGCTGCCAGCAGTTGATCATCAAAGACACCGGCGTGCTGGCAGGCGTTGAGGTAGCGAAAGAGATCATTAACTACTTCGACCCCGAGTGCCGGGTGGAACAGTTTCTTCACGACGGCGATCATGTGAAGCCGGGCGATGTGGCGTTCAAGGTCTATGGCAAGGAACTGAGCCTGCTCCAGATCGAGCGTACGATGCTCAATATCATGCAACGGATGTCGGGTGTAGCGACCACGGCGCATAAGTATCAGAGCCTGATCAAGGACACGGGCTGCCATGTGTTAGACACGCGCAAGACGACACCGGGACTGCGGTATTTAGAGAAAGAGGCAGTGGCGCTCGGAGGCGGTATGAACCACCGTATCGGACTCTTCGACATGATCCTGCTCAAGGACAACCATGTGGATTTCGCAGGCGGTATTACGAATGCGCTGACCCGCGCACGGGACTACCTGAAAGCCAAGGCGGCAGAAGGAGATGCCGAGCGGTTCCTGAATATGAAGATTGAGATAGAGGTGCGTAACTTCGATGAGATCCGCGAGGCGCTCGCTACGGGTATTCCCGACCGGATCATGTTCGATAACTTCACGCCGGAGAAGACGGGCGAGGCAGTTCTCTTGATCCGCGAGTGGGAGCGGTCAGCCGGTCGTCATATGGAGATCGAGTCCTCCGGCGGTATTACGATAGATACCATCCGTTCGTACGCCGAGCAGGGCGTGGATTTCGTTTCCGTCGGTGCCCTTACGCATAGCTACAAGAGCCTCGACATGAGTTTCAAGGCGGTGAAATAGTAGAAAGTAGAAAGTAGAAAGACCGCGGCAGAGCCGCTCAAAGAAGAAAGGCTATTTTAGCCAGTCTTTGGGCGTAAGTTTGGTACCATCGGGTAAAATGGGTTTCCGGAGAACGGAGACCCATTTTGGTCTGCCAACGGAGTTGTCCTGAGACTTATATTCGTAACTGTTCGGGCAGGGGTTCTCGGGATCAAACTCCGGTCGTTTCCGTATCAATCCGGTGCTCCAGCCCTCGGGATTAAGCACTCCTTCATCCCACGTGGTGTACGCCCAGACCGTCTCGCCCCAACTCCGCCATGGGCGGGCTAAATAGACCGCTGCCAGGTTGACCTCAGAATACAGACCGGCTGCGCCTGACAGACCGTCCTTCGGACTGACAGACCGATTTACTAACTCATCCTCGGTAGCCAAACGTATATGGCATTTGTAGAAGAGCAGACCGCGGCTGCGGGGCGTGGAGTCGGGTGCTTGGTCTCCGCCGGAACGACCTGCCGCAATATAGCACTTATCGCCCTTCTCGCCGTTGATATTCGCCACAATAGTAGCCCTGTTGACGCTCATTGCCATCGCTCCGAAGATAAAATCCACACCTCCTTGCAAGATTCCTCCTTCCCAATAAATAGTGGCTCCGTTGGCGCCGTAGAGTACGTCCTGACGCCCCACCGCGCGGCAGTTCTTGAGGTGTGCATTCTTGGCGGTTCCTGCAAAAGAGATCGCGCTTGCGCGCTCGCGGTACCGCTTGAGTTGTACCTCCGTCGAGCCCACCTCTTTCGGGCGGGGCGGCATCACTTTCTTCGGGCGCTCTTTCTCCGTCCAGGGCAGATCGGACTGCGATATATCGACCAGACTGTCGGCGGCTTCAAGGTCGCAGACATAGAGGTTGAAGGAGTTCTCGAAGATGATATTCTCCGCCCGGAAATCGGGCGCTGTGACGAGTACAGATGCGTTCCAGAGACGCGTGCGGCTGCCACCGTAATTGATGGTATTGCCCATACTCCGGTATTGGTATCCGTGGCCGTAGTACCAGGTGATACGCACGGCGTCCGGGTCGCACTCCATGCCGTGGTTACGAAGCGCGATAGAGGGTTTCTTACTTGCGTTCCTGAGCGTCAGACCCGGGATGTCGATGGTCAGTTCCTCGCGGTACGTACCCGGTGCGATGAGAATAGTCGTTCTCTCGCCACGCGCGTTATAGACGGCACGCGCACTCTCCAGCGCGTCGTTGATCTTCTCGCCCGGATGAACATGCAATATGAGGAAAAAAATAAGTGCTAACATTCGTCAACGGTCATTTGGCAGGTTTTACAATCAAAACGAAGCGCGAGCACTTTGCCCGTACGCAACCGCAAATAGCGCGGCTCCTTATCTTTCGGATAAGGATTAATCTTGCGACAATGTCCCAACTCAAAGAGCAGGCAGTATTTGCATTCCATGAGAGACCGTCCTTCGGACTGTAGGACCGCTTCGCTATAAGATCGCGTTGCTGTAAGACCGCTTCGCTGAAAGACATATTCGGTCTTTGTTCCTTCAGGGAACGAAGTGAACGGTCTTTGCTCTTTGTTCAAAACAATCCGTCTCCATTCGTTCAGTACACTAATCGGTATAAAGTAGGGCTTGGCGTCAATCTGCACGTTACGGGCGATATAAGGCGTGTCGCCCAGTTTGGCTAACTGCGTGCGGATGGTGTCCAGCGCTTTCTGCGCGTTCCTGGCGGGCTCAAAGGAAAGCCCCTCTCCAACTCTCCCCTTAAGGGGCGCGAGTGCCGGATTGACGGGGGTATATATCAACTCAAAGCCCTCTTCGGTCTCGCGGAAGAGGATGTCCACGGGTATCCGGCGCTCGGAGTGGAGGTTCTTGACGAACTCGACATCGAGGTTCCGATAGAGAGGGGCAGCCCCTTTCCGTAGGTTTTCCCCTGAAAGGGCAAACCTTTTATTCACGAGAATAATGTTTCCATCCACACCGTTTACGTTACAACCTTCGCTGCCTATGGTCAGTCCGTCGCCGTTATGGAGCGTCACGCCGTCCTTGAGCCGCACGCGCAGGGTGTTGCCGCGCGCCTCTAACACCTCGCCGATATATTCTCCGGTCGATTTAGGTGTCTCCCAGTTCGCCATCGGGCGTGTACGCCCATGCAGGAAATAGTCCGTTCCACCGCGGTGGAAAGTCTTCTCGGGGTTGGGTACAAAGGTACGGTTGTAAACAGGTCTTTCGTCTTTGAGCACGGAGGACTGCCGGTGGCCGTCCGAATCGAGCAAGGTCTTTTGTCTTTGAGCGTAGCGGTCTAAAGCATCCCGGTAATAGGCGGTGATGTTCGTCACGTAGTCGGCATCCTTGAGCCGACCCTCAATCTTGAAGGTTGTCACGCCGGCATCGATGAGTTCCGAGAGGTACGCACTCCGGTCCAGGTCCTGCAGAGAGAGCAGGTAGCGTTGGTGGATAGGTTCGCCGCGGTCGTCGAGGACTTCGTTCATGGAACTATCCAGCAGGTCGTACGCCATTCGGCAGAACTGCGCGCACGCGCCTCTGTTGGCACTCCGTCCGGCGAGCACTTCGGATATATAGCACCGCCCCGAATAGCTGACGCACAGCGCGCCGTGGACAAACGCCTCCAACTCTATATCCGGCACCGCCTCATGGATGGCGCGGATCTCGTCAATAGACAACTCACGGGCTAAGACGGCACGTTTGAAACCCAAGTCGCGCAGGTGCGCCACGTGCTCGGGCGTGCGGTTGTCGCACTGCGTGGAAGCGTGCAGACGGATGGGCGGCAAATCAAAATCCAACAAGTGCAGGTCCTGAATAATCAGCGCATCGACACCTATTTTATATAACGCGTGCGCGAGCGAGACCGCCTGCGGGTATTCATCGTCGCGGAGCAGAGTATTGAGCGTCACGAGCACCTGTACCCCGTATGAATGGGCATAACGAACCACCTCCTCCAGATCCTCGAGGCTGTTGCCGGCAGCTTGACGCGCACCGAAAGCCGGCGGACCTATATAAATAGCATCCGCACCCGCCTGCACAGCCGCCCGCGCTACTTCTTTGTCGCGAGCCGGAGCGAGGAGGCTAAGCGGTACATCACAATGCCTGCCGTCACCGACACGTTCATTGAGTGCTTCGTTCCGTATTGGGGTATCTCTATGCATCCTTGACAGATATCAATCACTTCCTGTTGTACGCCGAAGACCTCGTGGCCGAGGACCACGGCCCATTTACGATTTGACGATGTACGATGTACGATTTGCTCCGCTATTTCTTCGAGGGTGACGGAGTTATGCGCCTGCTCCACGGCATAAACGGTGTAACCCTCTGCCTGCAGCGCGCGGACGGCGTCCAGCGTCTCTTTGTAGTACTGCCACTCCACGGATTCTTCGGCGCCGAGGGCGGTCTTGTGCAACTCCTGATTGGGGGGACAGCAACAGATGCCGCAGAGCACGACCCGCTCAATCCGCATGGCATCCGCCGTACGGAATACCGCCCCCACGTTGTGTTGGCTGCGGACATTATCCAGCACGACCACCAACGGCAGTTTGTCCGCCTCGCGGTATTGGTCCACGCTCATGCGTCCCATCTCCGCGGTCGTCAGTTTGGGTGTCTTGCTCTCGCTCATAAAGTAAAGGGTAAATGTACATGGAGGACTTGCGTCTCTTCGTCTATCTCGATTATAAAATCCTCATGGAGCGGCATAAGCCGTCCGTCCTCCAGAGTGGCGAGCGTGTTGATGGTACTCTCGTCCACCCCGGCTATTTTGCCGATAGTCCCGGCCTCGTCGTCCTCCACGGTGTAGCCCACGAGGTCCTGCCAGGTCATCATCCCGTCCTCATCTTCTTGTATGTCCGACCGCAGGACGAATGCCTCTTCTCCCATGAGCTCGGAGATGCTCTCGCTCCGGAACGGCACAAAAAGTCCGTCGCGGCGGACGAACACAAACTCCGGCAAGTCCTTATAATGCGTGCGTTTGAGGACACCGATGGATATCAGTTCTTTCTCGCTAATCATCGTCCTTGAGTTACGGTCAGTTTGCCGTTGGAGTTAACAATAGTCAGTTTGCGCAGGGCTTCTTTGCTGATGCCGTTCTTAGGCAGGGCATAACCGCTGCCGAGCTCGTACTCCTCGCCACACTCGGGGCAGCGGGCGTACATGCCGTCCATCATACATGGGCTGCGTTTGCCTTTACCTGCGCATACCGGGCATCCTAAATCGAACGCCACGTAGCCGTTCAGACTCACATAGACTACTACGCCTCCGTAGCCGTAGGTGTCTATGGCGGAGGGCGGAAGCATGAATTTGCCGTTCTCGAAATAGCCTTCTCTGTTCACGGTAATGTAGGTATTGAAGTTCTCCGGCGTGAAGTCCACGAACACCGCCCGCGTGTCAATCACCACGTGCACGGGGTACGCGGGCACGGAGGACATGAAGGTCGTTCCCTCGCACGCGGGAGTCAGAAGCAAGGAACCGAGAACCAGGACCCAAGACCATATATGTATCAGTCGAGCGTAGCGATTCATCTTCTATTCTCCTGTAAGACCTCCGATGTGAATGGTAAAGATAAGAGTAGAGAAGGGAGGGATATAACTTGTAGTCCCCTCAGTGCCGGAGCCCTCCGCCTTGCTCATGTCGTTGGTGGCAAAAGCGTTGTAGTCATAGCCTAACTTAGCCGGCACGTATAGCTCTATATCGCCGCTGTTATGGACTTTATGGCACCCCTCGCGGAAACCGGGAATCGTGTTGCTGAGGTTGAGCGTCGCGCTATTAGCCTGCTCAATGATATAGCCGTTGATGAGCCGCAGGGTGTAGTCGCAGATGATGGTACTATTGCTGTTGGGACGTGCTTCGCCGGTGTCCTTCAGCGGATCGGCGATGATCTTGTATTGCAGCCCTGTTGAAGAGACCTGCACACCGGGTTTCGTTTTGTTCGCCTCCAGCCATATTTCGTTCTGGACCTTCCAATCCACCCAGTCGTTCTTCTTGCAGGACGGAGTAAGGAATAAGGAATAAGGAATCAAGACTAACAGGATTAGTCGGATCCAAATAGGTCTTTTTTCTATCTTGCTATCCATAATTCGGGATTTAGAATGTTTCTATCTTGATATATCTGGAAATAGAGTTCGGTCTTCTGATCCTGCTCGGGGTCGGTGAAGATCGTGCCGATGGCCTGTTTGGTCTCGACTTTGTCTCCCTGTTTGACGGAGAGTTTGGAGAGGTTTGAATAGACGGTACGGTAGTTACCGTGCTGGATAATTACGGCGTACGTGCCGCCTACCATGAAACAGCTCGTTACCTCGCCTTTATACACGCTCCGGGCCTTGGCATCGGCTACGGTCTGCAGGTAAATACCCTTGTTGTCGATTGTCACCTGCGAATAGACGGGGTGTTGCTGTTTGCCGTAATGTCCGCTGATCATACCTTTCTCCACGGGCCAGGGCAGCCGCCCTTTGTTCGCCTCGAAGCCACCGGCAATCAGTTGTTGCTCCTTGGTGAGCGTGGTCTTGGACGCTTTGTCCGCCTGCTTGCGGACGATTTCGTCAATCTTCTTGTTGAGTTCGTTGACTTTCTTCTGCTTCTGCTGAATCTGTTTGTTGAGGGTTTTCTCTTTGGACTTGAGCTGCGTCAGCATGTTCTGCTGTTTGCGCTCGTCGCGTTTGAGGTTCTCCTGCTCGCGTTTGCGGGAAGAGAGGGCGGTCTGTTTGTCGTTCTTGTTGGCCTGCAAGAGTTCGTTCTGCGTGTCAATCTCCGCCTGGGTGTTCTCTATGCGGCGTACCTGTTCCTGACGGAAATGAGCGAACTCCTGCAGGTACCGTGCGCGGCGGGCTAATTGCTGAAAACTGTCGCTGGAGAGCAGGAACAGCAGCGGCGATTGCTGTAGCCGCGCGTAATGGCTCTGCCGAACCATCTTGGCGTAGTCTTCCTTATGGCTCTCCAGTACAACCTGCAGCGAGTCGCGGGTGGAGGAGAGCTGCTTCATCTCGCGGTTGAGCGCTGTGATCTCGCTGTCCAGCGTGCGGATGAGTTGTCTCTGCGTCTTGATATTCCGGTTGAGCAGCTGCAGTTTGTTCACCGTAGCACTCTCGTCCCGCTTGGTCTGCTTGAGCATCTTGTTGGTCTGCTCAATCTCCTCCTGAAGCTGCCGTTGTTTCTTCTGCAGATCCTTCACACTGTCTGCCGCCACGGCAGGAGTAAGGAATAAGGAGCAAAGAACCAAGACCGAAATAGTTTTGCGTATAGCGGTCCTTGCGCAAAGCGGTCTTTGTTCTTTGTTCTTGGTTCTTTGTTCTTTGTTCTTTGTTCTCATTACAGCCATTTGCTAATGTCTATCTCTGTGTATCTATCCAATCTCTGCCCTTTGATTCGCACGGGTACGTCGAGCCGCCGTGGGCTGTAGTTGAGCACTAACTCGATGGTGTCTTTGCCAAAAACGTACATTAGTCTTGCTTTCTCTGCGCCGGTAGGCAGTTCGCCGGTACAGATTTGCTGGAAGATGTCCCAGTTGAGGGCAGGGGTCAGTTTGCGGTTGAGTGCTGCGTAGGTGGTCCTGGCGTATTGACCGTGAATCTTGTCGATGGCGATGATCTCCATGGGTGTAGCTTCAATCCGCATCATCTCCATGCCCAACATCGGCATGACGGAGATGACGATCATCGAGTCCCGCACGGTTTGCATGGTGACGGCGGCAGAGATGCGGTCATCGTTCGTGCTGAGGGTAGCCTGTGCGCCTTGGATCAGACAGGTGTGCCAAACCGGCTCTGCCGGTTCAACCGGTTGCGAACTGACCACTTTCTTCTTTGCCCCGCAGCTGCTGAACAGCACTACTGCGCAGCATAAAACGGGTATAATTATCCTATAACCTCTCATCTTTCAACTTTAAACTTTCAACTTTTTTTAAGTGTCCCTCGACTTCGGCTTTCATCCGTTCGTCGCGGCTGTTGCTCAGCGCGCGTTGGAGATAGAAGAGCGCCAGATCGTTCTTGCCCTTCAGGTGCAGGATCCATCCGTACGTATCGAGATACACGGGGTTGTTGGCGTCCTCGCGGATGGTGATGGCGCTCATCTTCTCCGCTTCGTTCAGGTCACCGCCATGGGTGGCTATGTAATAGGCGTAGTTATTGAGTACCATCAGGTTGTAGGGGTCCATCGCCAGGATCTTCTTGTACATCGCAATCAGGTTCTTCGGCTTGGCGACCGTCTGCTCCATTAACTCGAGTTTGAAGAGCAGGAACCGCAGGTTGTCCGGATCGGTCTTGAGGTATCGGTCGATCTCTTTGATGGCTTTCTTGTATTCCCCCGCCATGGCGTAGATGCGGTACCGTGTGATGGCGCTGTAGGCGTCATAGCCTCTCTGCGCGTCTATCTCGTCCTGGATCTTCAGGGCGGGTTTCCATTGCTCGGTAGCCAGATAGACCTGCAACAACCGCTCCAACAGCTCCTCGCTCCGTGCCCCTTTCTTCTGCACGCGGTACGCCTCTTCGTACGCGGCGACAATCTCGGCTTTCTTACCCATACCCTGGTACATGATCCCCAAGTAATAGAGGGTCTGCGCGTCGTCGGGTTTGAGTGCGTGGCAGAACTGGAGCAGGGCGTATGCCTCCGGGTACCGCTCACCGTCGATGGCGTTCCGCGCCGCGTACCAGTAGTACGAGAACTGCTGTTCCTGCTCCGGTGTGTTCTGGGAGACGATTAAGGAACAAGGAGTAAGGAATAAAGACAAAAATGCTATCATCAGTAGCCGTTTAGTCCTTATTCTTTTAGCGAAGCGGTCCTTATTCTTTATTCCTTCTTTCATTTCCTCCCACTGTGTCCGAATCCTCCGGCGCCACGCTCGGTGTCGCTTAACTCCTCCACTTCCACTATCTCCGGTGTCTCGTGCTTGGCGATCACCATCTGGCATATCCGCTCGCCGGGCTCGATGGTTTGTGCCTCGCCCGAGAGGTTGATCAGAATGACGCCCACTTCTCCGCGGTAGTCGGCATCGATGGTGCCCGGCGTGTTGAGCACCGTGAGTCCGCGTTTGAGCGCCAGACCGCTACGCGGACGTATCTGCGCCTCGTAGCCCGCCGGCAGTTCGATAAACAGCCCCGTGGGGATGAGTCTCCGCTCCATGGGCTGCAGGGTGACAGCCTCGCTGATGTTGCACCGTATATCCATTCCCGCCGCCTGTGCACTCTCGTATCTCGGCAGCGGATTATTGCTCTTGTTGATGATTTTTAGTATCATTCGTAATTAGTAATTCGTAATTCGTAATTAGTAATTTCTTTAGAATCTTTTTTCCGCCAATACTCTCAGACCGTCCTCTACAATTCGGATATGTATGTCTTTGTCCATCTCCACGGGATCGCCGTCCAGGTGGAAGGGCGAAGCCTCCTCGCGGAAGAGCGTCACTTCTTTCGCCCGCAACGTATCCATGAAATGGCTGTCGTCAATGCTTCCGGCGAACAGCCGTAGCGCCAGACTGGCACTGCCTAACAGCGCGTGGCTCGACATCAGCATGATATCCATCTTACCGTCCTGAATGCTTGCTTTCGGCGCAATGAGCGCCTCGTAGCCCCACTGGTTGGCGTTGGCGAACGTGATAAGGAACGCCTTGTGCGTCACGTCCAGACCGTCGCCCACGATATGGTAGTTCTGCGGCTGGTAGGAGAACGCATCTTTGATGATATTTTGCAGATACGTACTGAATCCGCGTTTGTTGCTGCCCGCAAAATGGTCTGCTATCAGCGCATCAAAACCCGTGCCACAGGTGCTTACGAATAGTTTGCCGTTCGCCAGACCGTAGTCCACCGAGATCGGCTCCGAGTGGTTGATCATCTCAATCGCTTTCTGCGGACGGATGGAGATGCCCAGATGCCGTGCAAAGCCGTTACCGCTACCCATTGGGATAATACCGAGTGCGGTAGCGCGACCGGCGTTGTTACGGTTGCCGGACACCAGTCCGCGCGCTACTTCGTTCACCGTTCCGTCACCGCCGACAGCAACCACTGCGTCAAAACCCATCCGGGCGTACTGATGCGCCATCTCTACCGCGTGACCGGCATACTCCGTGAAGGCGATGTTCGGCATCCACTGCTCGCCGTCCAGCGTCTGCATAATCAGTTTGGGCAACTTGCGCTTGGCGCTCTGTGTCTCTTTGCTTCCCGATACGGGGTTTATGATAAAAGCTATATTTTTCATACTTTTAATAGGTCTTCTATGACTATGCACATATTTGTGCAATCTAAATCGGCTACAAAGGTACACAAAAAAAATGACATACGCAAGCGTGCGTGCATTTTTCTAAAAAAAATAACTTTTTTGAAGTGCAAAATTTGGAAAATTGGGAAAAAAGTTTGTGTACTTCGAGGGCACCGACACGGCTTTGCAGAGGATTTGAGAAAATTCTTAATCCGCCAATCTTGGCGGATGCGGCAAGTCCTTTTTCTTAGTAATTGGAGATTTAGAAATTGCCGATTATTAAGATTTGGAAGATTGCTAACCTCTACCTAACCTCTGCTCAAGGTCAGCATAAGGTCTGCTGATTTTGGGGTGTTTGAACCGACATTGGACAGAGATAGGTAGGCAATTGGTTCGGT
>OCVV011211360.1_pt1 | contig 14532 bp, 13 predicted proteins | sample 1539721 | NCBI WGS metagenome assembly OCVV01 (sample SAMN02144230, study PRJEB22623) | gut metagenome | biome: sheep rumen | host: Ovis aries | place: New Zealand
GGCAGGATAATAGCAAGAGGTTATAACAGGAGAAATAAAGATCATTCCACGCTGGCACATGCCGAGATCAGTGCTATAAAGAAGGCATCCAAAAAACTCGGGGACTGGAGGCTGGAAGGATGTACTTTATATGTCACACTTGAACCCTGTCCTATGTGCGCCGGGGCTATAGTTCAGGCCAGGATACCGAGAGTGGTTATGGGTTGCATGAACCCTAAGGCGGGCAGCGCGGGCAGCGTGGTAAATCTGCTTGAAATGAAAGGCTTTAATCACAGAGCTGAAGTTGTGTCCGGCATACTCGAAGATGAATGCAGGAGTATCTTAAAAGAATTTTTCAGGGGACTTCGCGCGATTGACAAGGAATAAAGACTTGGTTATACTAATGGATGTGGCTGCCCCGTATAAGCGGCGCTTAAATCCGGGTCCTGCGCAATGGGAGTCTTCGAACCGTGTCAGGGCAGGAATGCAGCAGCACTAAGAGGAATATCTCATGTGCCGCAGGTTGGCCTGGATCCAGCAGGCTGTATGGGTAACGCACATGCGCCCGGCTAAGCCGGGCGCTTTTTTTTATGAGTTTTCTTTGATGTATATCTCAACTGCCGTATAATTGTATTCGCTCTTGGGCATTTCTCCGGTAGCCAGATATTCAAATAATATCTTAAGAGGCAGGCTTCCCTGAAGCCGGGGCTGCTGACATATCGTGGCATCTATGACATGATTCTTCAGCATTTCGCTGGTGGTATCTATCTTATCAAACGTGACAATCTTTGTGGTCTTTTCTCTTCCGGCTGCAATTACCGCTTTGCATCCGCCGTAAGTGCCGGCAGCGGCAAAGAAGAGAGCGTTTATCTCGGGATGCTTGGCGAGCATCTTGGATGTAAGATCATAACTCTTGAAATCATCATCGTCATGCTCGAAGAAATCCACAACATGTAATTTCTGGTATTCATCAAGACATGAATAAAAGCCGGCGATCCTTTCCGTATGACACAGGATCTTGGAATTACCGCTTATTATTCCTATATTAAGATCGCTGCCTGCCATTAAGTTCATAAGACCGGCAGCAGTCTGACCGCACTGGAAATAATTGCTCCCGACATAGGCTATACGTTTTGATTCCGGAAGGTCGGTGTTAAAAGTAACGGTAGGGATGCCTTTTTCAAAAAGATCATCTATCTTTGCTGAAATGAGGGGATCGTTCTGCGGAGATATGGCAAGTCCGTTAACGCCTTCTTCAACAAGTGAATTTATCGCATCTATCTGATCTCTTACGCCGAAAGCAGAGATCCTCTTGGTTATTACGGTACAGTTGTATCCGGCCAGCTCGTCTTCTCTTTCCTTAAAGCCTTTTATGACGTCATCAAAGAATGGATTGCCTACGCCGAACATGACAACGCCGAATTTGAAACGTTTTTTCTGGGCTGCCAATGTCATGCCCGCGCGGTTAGGCTTGTATCCAAGCTTGTCGACGATCTCCATGATCCTGGCTTCGGTCTCCGGATTGACGCTTCCCCTTTTATTGAGCACTCTGTCAACCGTGCCTCTGGATACGCCTGCAAGGTCCGCGATCTCTTTTATAGTAGTCAAGATTACCTCCCTGTGCGTACGCACAAATATCATTTCACACAGTACAATTATATATGAAGTTGTGCACGGCACGCAATACCTAAAAAATGCACAATCATTTTGGGGATCATACGGTAAAAGTGCTGAAAAATCAAGAAAATACGGGTGTTTACAAATAGTTCACAAATTATATATTGATTTTTGAGAATGGAAAAAATATAATAAAAACGTGCGCGGGCACGAAAACAGGAGGTATGAGTATGTATTATATTGGAGTTGATTTGGGAACATCGGCTGTAAAGCTTCTACTGATGAAAGGAAACGGCGAGATCGCAAACATCGTTTCCAAGGAATATCCCTTAAGCTTCCCCAATCCCGGATGGTCGGAGCAGAATCCCGAGGACTGGTGGACACAGGTTAAGGCAGGTATCAAAGAGCTTATAGCAGGTGTGGACGGAAATGAAGTAAAGGGTATCAGTTTCGGTGGACAGATGCACGGCCTTGTCATCCTCGATAAAGATGACAACGTGATCCGCCCTGCGATCTTATGGAATGACGGACGAACGATAGCGGAGACTGATTATCTTAATAATGAGATCGGAAAGGATAAGCTTTCCGAATATACTGCCAACATTGCCTTCACCGGCTTTACCGCACCCAAGATCTTATGGGTGGAGAAGAACGAGCCCGATAATTTCGCTCGTATCGAAAAGATAATGCTCCCTAAAGATTTTGTCGCATATAAATTATCCGGTGTTCACTGCACGGACGTATCCGATGCATCCGGTATGCTCCTCTTTGACGTAAAGAACAGGACATGGTCGGATGAAATGTGCAGGATATGTCATGTAAAAAAGGAACAGCTCGCTAAGATCTATGAGAGTTATGAGGCTGTCGGCAACATATTACCCGATGTTGCCAAAGAGCTCGGCATATCCGAGGACTGCAAGATCGTAGCAGGAGCCGGAGACAATGCGGCAGCAGCAGTAGGAACCGGTACCGTCGGCGACGGAAGCTGCAATATCTCACTCGGTACCAGCGGAACGATATTTATTGCATCAAAGAATTTCGGAGTTGATAAGTTCAATGCGCTTCATTCATTTGCCCATGCGGACGGAAGTTATCACTTGATGGGCTGCATGCTCTCAGCTGCAAGCTGCAACAAGTGGTGGATGGAAGATATCTGCAAGACAAAGGAATATGCGGGTGAGCAGAAAGGCATCACAAAGCTCGGCGAGAATCATGTATATTTCCTTCCCTATCTGATGGGTGAGAGATCTCCGATAAACGATCCTCTTGCAAGAGGTACATTTACCGGACTTACCATGGATTCCACCAGAGAGGATATGACTCAGGCAGTACTTGAAGGTGTTGCATTTGCGCTTCGTGATTCATTCGAAGTAGCCAAGGCTTTAGGTATAAAGATAGAGCGCACCAAGATCTGCGGAGGCGGAGCAAAGAGCCCCTTATGGAAGAAGATCGTTGCCAATGTACTCGGTATCAAAGTAGATACGATCGAGAGCGAGGAAGGCCCCGCACTCGGAGGCGCGATGCTCGCAGCGGTTGCATGCGGTGAATATGCAAGCGTTGAAGAAGCTGCGGAAAAGATCGTCAAGGTTACCGGCACGATCGAGCCCGAGGCTGAGCTTACCGCTAAATATGAGGAAAGATATCAGACCTTTAAGCAGATCTATCCTGCATTAAAAGAAGTATTTCCCAAAATGTGAAAGTAATAAAATAATATAAAAGAACGGATAAACGAAACCCAAAGGAGGAAAACAAATGAACAACGTACCCAAGATCAAAGTCGGAATAGTTGCGGTAAGCCGTGACTGCTTCCCCGAGTCCCTGTCGGTCAACAGGAGAAAAGCGCTCATCGAAGCCTACACCAAAAAATACGGCGCAGATGATATCTATGAGTGCCCCATCTGTATCGTGGAGAGTGAGATCCACATGGTACAGGCATTAGAGGACATCAAGAAAGCAGGATGTAACGCACTTTGCGTATATCTTGGTAACTTCGGTCCCGAGATCTCCGAGACACTTCTTGCAAAGCACTTTGAAGGGCCCAAGATGTTCTGTGCTGCTGCAGAGGAGACACAGAATGACTTAGTTGGCGGCAGAGGTGATGCATACTGCGGTATGTTAAACGCAAGCTACAACTTAGCACTTAGAAACATCAGAGCATGGATCCCCGATTACCCTGTAGGTGATGCAGAGGATTGCGCTGACATGATAAAGGAATTCCTTCCCATCGCCCGTGCAGCTGTTGCTCTTGCAGACCTTAAGATCATTTCTTTCGGTCCCAGACCTCTTAACTTCCTTGCTTGTAACGCTCCTATCAAGCAGCTTTACAACTTGGGCGTTGAGATCGAAGAGAACTCCGAGCTCGATCTTTTCGAAGCATTCAACAAGCATGCGGATGATCCCCGTATCCCTGATAAGATCAAAGAGATGGAGGCAGAGCTTGGCGCAGGCAATAAGAAGCCTCAGATCCTTCCCAAGCTTGCTCAGTATGAGCTTACACTCCTTGATTGGGTTGAGGCTCATAAGGGATATCGTAAATATGTTGCTATCGCAGGCAAGTGCTGGCCCGCATTCCAGACACAGTTCGGATTCGTTCCCTGCTATGTCAACAGCCGTTTAACAGGTATGGGCATTCCCGTATCCTGCGAGGTTGATATCTACGGATGTCTTTCCGAGTTCATCGGTACTGTCGTAAGTGAGGACATCGTTACACTTCTCGACATCAACAACTCCGTACCCAAGGATATGTACAAGGAGTCCATCGAGGGCAAGTTCCCTTATCAGTTCACCGATACATTCATGGGATTCCACTGCGGAAATACATGCTCCAAGAAGCTTTCTTCCTGCAGCATGGAATATCAGATGATCATGGCCCGTACACTTCCCGAGGAAGTTACCCAGGGTACTCTCGAAGGAGACATCGCTCCCGGCGATATCACTTTCTATCGTCTGCAGTCTACAGCAGACAATATCCTTCGTGCATATGTTGCGGAAGGTGAGGTTCTTCCCGTAGCTACAAGATCCTTCGGTGGTATCGGCGTATTCGCTATCCACGACATGGGCAGGTTCTATCGCTACTGGCTCATCGAAAAGAATTTCCCTCATCATGGTGCGGTTGCATTCGGACACTACGGAAAGGCTTTATACGAAGTATTCAAATATATCGGCGTTGAGGTAGAAGAGATCGGCTACGCTAAGAAGCCCGGCGACCTTTATCGCGGAGAGAATCCTTTCTCATAAGGAAAAGCAGGAATAATCGAAGGAGATATTACAATGACCAATTTAGAGCTTCAGAAAAAAGCAAACGAAGTTCGTAAGGGAATCGTAACATCCGTTCACAGCGCAAAGGCAGGGCACCCGGGCGGGTCCCTGTCTGCCGCTGACATGTTTACGTTTCTCTATTTTGAAGAAATGAATATAGATCCGAAGAATCCCAAGGATCCGGATCGTGACAGATTTGTTCTGTCAAAGGGACACACGGCACCCGGTCTTTACTCGACGCTTGCCAACAGAGGTTACTTTCCCGTGGAAGACCTTACTACATTAAGGAAGCTCGGCTCATACTTACAGGGTCACCCCTGTATGCAGGAGACTCCCGGCGTGGATATGAGCTCGGGATCACTCGGCCAGGGTATCTCGGCTGCCTGCGGTATGGCACTTGCAGCTAAGCTTGATAAGAAGTCCTACAGAGTTTACACGCTCCTCGGAGACGGTGAGATTCAGGAAGGTCAGGTTTGGGAAGCAGCGATGTTTGCCGGAGCAAAGGGCCTTACCAATCTTACGGTCATCGTTGATAACAACGGACTTCAGATCGATGGTAAAGTTGAAGATGTATGTAGCGTATATCCCATCAAGGATAAATTCGAAGCATTCAATTTTGATGTTATCGAGATAAACGGACATGACTTTGATGAGATCCGCGCAGCACTTAAGAGAGCTAAGGAAGTGACCGACAAGCCTACGGCCATTATAATGCATACGACAAAGGGCAAGGGCGTTTCCTTCATGGAGAATAACGCAGGATGGCACGGAAAAGCTCCCAATGATGAAGAGTATGAGATCGCTATGAGCGACCTTAACAAGATAGACGAAGCACTTGAGAAAGGTGGTGAGGCATAATGGCAGATAAGATAGCTACCAGAGAAAGCTATGGTAACGCGTTAAAGGAGTTCGCTGAAGAATTCCCCGATTTAGTTGTTCTTGATGCCGATCTTGCCGGTGCCACCAAGACTTCCATTTTCCAGAAGGCTTATCCCGACAGACACATCGACTGCGGTATTGCAGAGTGTAATATGACAGGTATTGCTGCCGGTCTTGCTACCTGCGGAAAGATCCCTTTCATTTCATCCTTTGCGATGTTCGCTGCAGGCAGGAACTTTGAGCAGGTAAGGAACTCAATAGGTTATCCTCATCTTAATGTCAAGATCGGTGCTACCCACGCAGGTATCACCGTAGGTGAGGACGGAGCTTCCCATCAGTGTAATGAGGACATTGCTCTTATGAGAACGATCCCCGGCATGACCGTTATCGTTCCTTCGGATGATATCGAGGCAAAGGCAGCAGTTCACGCTGCACTTGCAATGCAGGGTCCCGTATATTTAAGATTCGGACGCGCGGCAGTTCCCGTATTTAACGATAATCCCGATTACAAATTTGAGATCGGAAAAGGTGTTCTTCTTAAAGAAGGTTCTGATGTTACGATAGTTGCAACCGGTATCTGTGTTGATTCCGCTCTCCAGGCAGCAGAGATGCTTGCTGCAGACGGAGTTAAGGCAGAAGTCATCAACATCCACACGATCAAACCTATTGATGAAGATATCATCATAAACAGTGCAAAGAAGACCGGAAGGGTATTTACCGTAGAAGAGCATTCCGTTATCGGAGGACTTGGCGGTGCGGTATCCGAAGTATTATCCGAGAAGCAGCCTACAAAGGTTACCAGACTTGGTATGTACGACCGTTTCGGCGAATCCGGAAGCGCAGCAGCACTCCTCGAAAAATACAAACTTGACGGTAAGGGCGTATATGAACAGATCAAAGCGGCTTTGTAAAGTATTTTAGAGGATAAGATTGCGATATAAAAGAATCGGCAGGGCTTATGCCCTGCCGGTTTTATAGTCTTCCCGGCCGCAGCCTATAAGTCTTGCGATAAGTGTTCCACCGCCCGTCCCATTTGTTTGTGATCACCTCAGATCAAGTACGTTTGTTGCAAGCTTCTGTCTGAAGAACGCATCATGTTCCACCATTATCATCGTTGGTCTGTAAGTCTCTATAAGTTTTTCTATCTGCATACGTGAAAATATGTCTATGTAGTTTAAAGGTTCATCCCAGATATAAAGGTGTGCCGGCGTTAACAAACTGGCTGCGATCAGGACTTTTTTCTTCTGTCCCTCGGAATAATCCTCCATGTTCTTTTCAAACTGGATCCTGCTCATATCAAGTTTTCTGAGCAGCATCAGAAAGAGGCTTAAGTCAAGGCCCCGCTCTTTGGCATAAGCTTTGAGAGAGCCTTTAAGGTGAGAGGTATCCTGATCGATATAGGAGATGATAAGTCCGCTTGCGCTCCTGCATGTACCCGATGTTATCATGTTTAGATCTCCGGTTCCCATGATCGCTTTTATAAGACTGGATTTACCGCAGCCGTTTCTTCCGTTTAAGAAAAGGATATCACCCTGCATCAGTTTAAATGAAAGATCTTTTATGAGCATGTTTTTTTCTTCATGGTCCATATAGCCAAGTGAGAAACCGGAGCATTCCACCAAAGTTTCCTTATGGTGTTTAAGGGGCATCAGTTTAAGATCATCCACTTTCTCGATATCATTTAAAAGGCCTTCTTTTTCGTCGATCTCCCGCTCGATCCTCTTTTCAAAATTTTTTACTCTGGATTGCATTTTTTTCGTCTTTGCACCTATATAGGATCGAGTTGAAATATTTCGTTCGGGTTCCTTTACGGGATCAAAACCTATCTTGGTTGACTCGTTTTTTGCGGCCCATCGTCCCGCGCGGTCTGCTGAGGCTTTTAGTTTCCCGATCTCCTTTATATGCTTTTCATTTTCCGCAATGGCAAAGGCATCAGCTTTTTCCTTGTTTTCCCACCAGGAGCTGAAATTACCCGAGACGACTTCGATGGATTCCCTGTTTAAGACAAGCATATGATCAACGACCGCATCTAAAAGATCCCTGTCATGGGAAACAAGGATGAATCCGTTTTTGCCCGAAAGATATTCTTTGATGATCTCTCTTCCTTCCCGGTCCAGATGATTGGTGGGCTCGTCGATAAGGAGAAATTCGTTTTCACCGGAAAAAAGTACGGCGAGCATGGCCTTGGTGCGCTCACCATGGCTTAAAGTTTTTACCGACCTGTAAAGGATCTCCGGATCGGTATTCATTCCGTTTAATTCACAGACTATTTTCCAATCCATGACATCGGGCTTCCATTTTTCGGAAAGCTCCGATATGGTTTTATCCATATCCGCATCATTAAGTATGTAGGGGAAATAATCAAAATATCTGTCAGATGAAATGCTTCCGCTATATTCATATTTTCCCAGAAGAAGGTTTAAAAATGTGGTCTTTCCTTTTCCGTTTCTTCCGACAAATCCCAGTTTCCAATTGGTATCGATTGAAAATGAAACATTTTCAAATATGTTGTCAAAGCTGCCTTCATAGCAGAAGGTAAGATCGTTTACCTGTAATAAAGACATGGCGCTGCCTCCTTTCATATCTGCATAAACAAAAACACCGCAGGAATAATCCTTCGGCGTCGTACATTAAGCATTATCGGGCAGCAGCCTGATAAAAAAACAATATAAAAAAGAAGTCAAATAGAATTATTTCCTGCATCAGTATTATCTTAAATTATCTGCAAGAAATTAATTTCATTGGACTCCTCCTTGTTTTAATCTGAAAACAGAATAGCATGCGTTAAATATTTTTGCAAGCCTTAATTTTGTTCACAGCCGTTTAAGAGCATTTCATCTATTTTATCAAAACTCTTAAGGCCGCTTAAAGCATCGTATTCGGAAACGCAACATGCCCCGGTGCAGACAGCATAACGAACGCAGGTCTTTGGATCAAAGCCCTTAAGTATTGCCGTAAGAAAAGCAGCTATGCTCGTATCTCCGGCACCGGTTCCGGATCTTATTTTTTCCGGCTTGTAGCTTCTCATAAAACCGGAAATATCTGACCACGCAGAAAGCTCAAGACCCAGTTTATTTCCGACTTGTTTAATTGCGTCAGTATCGGCGGTGCTGTAGTACATTCCGCGGCTTCCGCACTTGAGAAGAACGATCTTTGCGCCCATCTTATGGCATTTATCCGCGATAGGGATAACGTCATTTTGTATATCGATCTTATCGGTAAAATCGAGGTCGGAATTTAAGCTGTTTATCTGTTCATATTTTTCACGATCGAGCATGAACATTATCTCCTCGATGCTTGGAACAAAAATATCGGTAAAAGGAAGCGCATTTGAAAGGATATCCGTCCAGTCTGCTCTGCCGGCATCCGTACCCGGATCTACAGCAGCCATATCAAGACTTGTCGCACATCCCGTTTCCTTGACTGACCTTAGGATCTTAACAAGTTCACTTCCGGAATCTTCATATATTTTTCTCATAAGAGAAGGATAGCCGAAATGAAACAAAGAAGATTCATTTACTGCCTCCATCGGGATGTCTTCAAAACAAAACGTGTCGTTTGCTCCCGGGTTATGAAGGAAAACTCTGTCGAGTCCGGGAACGGCAAGTACAACGGAATATGAGGTTGCGTCGCCTTCACATTTCTTAATAGACGCATCGACATCATATTTGCTTATGATCGAAGAAATGATATTTCCGAATTCGTCATTTCCGGTCTTTGCAACAAGTCTTACATCGGCACCGAGTATCTTCATGGCCAGACCCGTATTTGCCACGGCTCCGCCTGTGTGAACATCCGCCTCTCCGACATTTATGAGCTTGCCGGGAGATATGATATCACTTAGTTTTGATTTATTCTGTTCCCGGAATGTCGGCGTTATATCAAGACAGATATGACCGGCAACGATAGCTTTTTTTCTCATAGTCCTGCCCCCGGTGATTTTTATTTAATGATATCATAAAATAATACTTTCATAAACACATGCAGGTATCATTTTGGGATATATGGCTTTTTTTCATGATATGCATTATTATAGTTATGATATGCAAAAAAGGAAAGGAATACCGTGATGAATTCAGATCAGAAATATAAGGACTATATGGTGCAGGGAATGGCTTTAAATAACGAAGTCAGATTCTTTGCCGCAACAACGAAAGACCTGGTGGAAAAGGCAAGGACGATCCATCAGACAAGCCCTGTATGCACGGCCGCACTCGGCAGGCTTTTAACAGCAGGTGTTTTGATGAGTCCGACATTAAAGAATGAAGATGATATCCTGACTCTTAAGATAAACGGAGACGGACCGGCAAAGTCGCTTACGGTCACAACGAATGTAAAAGGAGAGGTAAAAGGGATAATATATAACCCGCTTGTGATAGTACCTGCCAATTCGGCCGGTCATTTAAATGTCGGCGCTGCCGTTGGGGCGGGAACACTTACTGTGATAAGAGATCTCGGTTTAGGTGAACCTTATGCGGGAACGATCAATCTGGTTTCCGGTGAGATCGCTGAGGATCTTACGTATTATTACGCTGAAAGCGAGCAGATCCCCACATCGGTCGGTCTCGGAGTTCTCATGAATAAGAACAATACCGTCTCGTGCGCAGGAGGTTTTATCATCCAGCTCATGCCGTTTGCATCGGAGGAGACGATAAGCAGACTTGAAAAAGGCCTGGCTGAGTTTTCGTCAGTTACTGATGTTTTGTCGGAAGGCTTATCTCCCGAAGAGATGATAGATAAGATCATTGGGGATGAGAGTCTTGTGATCACCGGACGAAAAGATGTTTCTTATAAATGTAACTGTTCGTTTGAAAGAGTTTCAAAGGCTCTTATAAGTCTGGGAAAAAAAGAACTGCAGAAAATGATCGATGATAACGAGCCCATCACCGTGAACTGTGAATTCTGCAAGTCGTCTTATACCTTTGAGATCGACGACCTGAAAAACATGATAGGATCATAATATTTTTTCGCCAAGTCTGTCGAGAAGTTCTTCGGTATCAACATTTGACAGATGACGGTTAATGCTGAAAATGATTATGGCATCACGCCGGTTCTTGGAATAAAGTATCCCGAGATTACTGAGCTTAAGAGCGCGCTGGGTATGCTTTAGATCAAGTCCTGCGGCGATACATAAAGCGATCACCTTGTCACGGCCGGGATTCCGGGTACCGTTTAAGAGCTGGTAAAAATATGTGCGTTCGATGCCGCTCCTTCTCATTAGTTCCGTCTTATCAAGCGCGTTTACTTCGGGAAGGGAATTATAATATTCGGGGAAGGACATGCTGTATTTACCATCATCGATATCCCCCAGATAATCTTCAAGATCCTCGGTGCGGTTCAATCCGTTTAAGACATTTAAGAGTTCATCGGTTGTTTTCTTTAAATTTTGATCATTCATCGGAGTAGCCTTTCTATGAATAATGACATTGCAATGGAATGCGAAAAAACCTTTTACAAGGAATTATATCAATTCGAAGATAAAAAGCAAACGCTCGTGATAGACGAGACGACCGAAAAGCTCTACTTAAAAAAGAGACTGGCGGTCTGGCAGGTAGATGCTCTTAATTATCTTCGTCAATATCGTAATCCGCATATAGCATACATACAGGCATTCTGGCCCGAAGGAAAAGAGCTTGTCGTTCTCGAAGAATATGTTCAGGGAGAAACGCTTGAAAGTGCATATATGGCGGGAAGGCTTTCTGAAGCAATGCTCCAATATGCCATATTATGCGTTATGGATGCGGCTTCTTTTCTTCACAAGGCAAGACCGTCCATCATACATCGCGATATAAAAACGGAAAACATAATAGTAACTCCGAACGGTGAGATCAAACTCATTGATTTTGATGCCGCTAAAACATACAGAGGTGACAGGGAGCGGGATACTGTTTTATTCGGAACTCCCGGCTCTGCAGCTCCCGAGCAATATGGTTTCTCCGAGTCCGATCCGAGGACCGATATATATGCGATCGGGGAGCTGATAAAAAGATTCTTTTCGTACAACCCGTACGTTATTCAGGTCGCGGAAAAAGCTACCCGCATGGACCCCAATGACCGTTATCCGAACGTGGAATCAATGAGAAGAGAATTCATTTTTTACGTTGGTGCCACAAAAGGTACGGTTACAGATCCCGATCTGGCCAGAGAGTGGAGCATAGTCCGCAGCTACAATAATATCCTAAGGCAAAAGGAATATGAAATAAATGATGTAATAGCCAGATTAAGAGCCGGCCAGCCTCTCCCCGTAGCACTCTCTGCCGTGAGCTCGCTTAACCTGACGAACAATGAACGGTCGGTAATATCTCATTATGAGAAAGAACTGAAGCGTATCGAGAAAAACAATTCCCGTCCCAGGATTGGCTTCTGGGGAGCGCTTTTCACATTCCTCGCCTATGTGTTTGTGGCAGTAGCACTGGGCCTTACGGTAATGTATGTGGTCCACGAGATCTCCTTATGAAAATGATATATTAAATCAAAACGAAGTGGTGTGCAGCCTGCACACCACCGGAAATTTGAATAATGATATATTTATAGCAGGTAAGGTGATCGGCACCGAACCTGCTTATTGTTTGGTTATTTGTCAGATGTTGTCTCCAGGCTCTTTAGTGCATATTCACAACACTGAACAACAAGTGCATTGATCGATATGTTTTCGCTTTGGGCGACTTGAGCCAACCGATCCAAAAGTTTTTTATCTATACGAAAAGTCTTATTTACATATTCTTTTTTTTCTACTTTAAACATCTTGATAAATTCTCCTTTCAAAACAAATTATAAATGAAATAAGATGTAGAAAATGCACGCAATATTTACACGCAAGAAAACGCGTGGTATACTTGAAATGAGTGGATGGAGGAAGAAATGAAGAAGAATGTAATAATTTTACTAATTGTTTTTATTATGGTTACCTTGAGTGGATGTGTACATTTGGGAAGAGGAGTTACACCGGAGGATTTTAATAATGAATCTGCGATTTCAGAGTGGCCTGAGGGAAGCCTTGCGGAATCCCAGCTCCCTTTTCCGGATGGAAAGAGAGTAGAAATAACATATGATTCAGATGATTCCTTAATTGCTGAAGTATATGCCAAGGGAGAACAGTATTACAATAATTATTTGAAAGAATTACAAAACTATGGATATACTTTGGAAGCTAACAAATCATCAGTGAGTTATGAAGCATTCAATGAATCAGGGTATTTAGTTAATATAATATCATATTCAGATGGAGATTATTCGATTCACTTAGAAGCTCCAAAAGAAATGGGAGACTTACGTTGGCCGAGTAGTGATTTGGCCAAATCACTTCCTGTTCCGGAGAGCAATAAAGGCAGAGTGGAATGGGAAAAATCAGATGGATTTGTTATTTATGTCGGAGAAACTGACATAACCAAATTCCAGAAATATGTTGATAAATGTGTTGAATACGGATTTACCGAGGATTATAGGAGAGGTGATGATTATTATTATGCTAAAAATGCCAATGGTGATGATCTTTCCTTAAAATATGAAGGTAACAAAGTAATGTTTGTCAGGATAGATAGCGCTAAAGCAATAGAGGAATTGGAAAATTGGACATCAGATTATGATGAGGATATAGATGAATGGGATAATAGTGATAATAGTGATGATAGTGATGATAGTGATATAACAAACATTGATGAGGGAGAAATAAAAAAAGAAGCTGAAGATAAAATTAATGATTTAATGGATAAGGCTGATAACACATTAAACGAATTAAAGGAGAAATCAGAGGATATTAAGAATAAAACAAAAAATATTGTCGATTCCGGGGAAGTAGACCCTGACTTAAAAGCTTTTTTGGATGAATATGAGAAATTTATGGACGAATATATAGAATTTATGAATGAATACAATAATTCGTCGGATGTTTCAGCTATGATGAATCAGTATGTTGAATTTATAGATGAATATGCAAAATATGCGGAGGCAATAGATAAATATGATGCGGACAAAATGTCCGCATCGGACGCAGCATACTATTTGGAGGTTGTTGGCAGAGTGGAAAAGAAATTGTTAAAAGCTTTGTATTAAAGGAGAAATCGAAATGGATATAAACGGAAATAATAATATTAACCATCAAATTCCCAATCCGGTATCTTATGTTCAACAATCAGGTCAGTACTCGGGCATGCCTTATCCACAACAGACGGCTGGAAACGTGATTCAACAATATCAACGAATGCCTAATATGGGTTATGGAATCAATAATCAGCAGATGGTTATAAGACAGGGCTCGGTTGCCCGGGTTGCAACTAACAGGGGGTTGGTGAAGTTTGTATTATTGGGCATCATTACATTTGGTATATATCCATTGGTGGTCATGTCGGAAATCAGCTCTACTATCAATATAGTAGCGACTCAGTATGACGGAAAACGAACCATGCATTATTGTGCTCTATTCTTCTTGATAGGACCAATAACGCTTGGGATAGCAGATTTAATATGGAATAATAATATCTGTGGACGTATAGGGAGAGAATTGAACAGAAGAGGAATAAGGTATGGCTTTTCGGCGTTGGATTTCTGGCTTTGGGGAATAATTGGAGCGTTGATAATAGTTGGACCGTTTATCTATAAATATAAAATGTTTAAAGCCATGAATCTGATTTGCCGGGATTATAATGTGAGAGGATGAAGTAATAAGGGAAGATTACTTTTTGGTTGGGACATAAGTTTATGAAATTGATTAAAACTACATGTATGAAATGTAATAAAGAATTAAGCCTGGACATGGGGCTGTCGCTTTAGATGATAAAAAGCATCATGGCGACAGCCTTT
>OCVV011082613.1_pt1 | contig 14530 bp, 14 predicted proteins | sample 1539721 | NCBI WGS metagenome assembly OCVV01 (sample SAMN02144230, study PRJEB22623) | gut metagenome | biome: sheep rumen | host: Ovis aries | place: New Zealand
AGACTTCGCAGACTTTAAAGTATTAATACAAGTCTTATAGGTTTGGATTTCTTTCCAAATATAATCCAGCTGGGTTTGTAGATCTCCAATAGACTTGTTCTTACTTTTAGCATAGCTATAAAGCCCTTCTTTACGGCTCCAGTAAGTCCATTGAACTAATCCGTATCCAGCAGAGTCATGGATAAAATCTGTATAAGTACCTTTGTCTACAGCATTAGTATATTCAGAGCTGCTCATACCTAATTTTCTGGAATAAGTATTCTGGAATTTAGAAGAATCAAAATGACTTTCTACATACAAGTTTCCCATCAACCCGGCAACACCGTAAGGGTTGCCTATTTTTTCGTACAGGAAATCCCAGATGATTTTCTCGTTATCCAAGATTAACCCTCCACTACGGGTTCTTCAGGTTCTGCTTCAGGTTCGGACAAAGCGTGTTTATAGCACTGATTCATAATAGCTCTACCATCGGCCGTGAGCAGGGTAGCAGAATGGGATTGAAGCTCGCTGACAGCCGCTGCTGCTAGAACTTCGTGATATTTGGATTCGGCTTTCAGTCTGGCTTTGGCCGCATCGGCATCAAAAGCGAAATGCACCTGATGACCGTACTCGCCATTAGCATACTGCTGAATTTCAATGATATAGTATTGATTCATAGTAATTCCTCCTTAGTGTTTCCAGTATTTGATAGTTATGGGGCCATTGGAAGTTGACCAAATATTGTTAGTGCCACGAAGGGTTTTGAGGGTTTGAGGGTCGATTGGATAATGAATTGGTTCTTTAAGATGCCCTATAATCTGAATTGTTGTAGATGCCTCTGTTCCGATTGGAAGCCATACATATATGCGTCTAGAATTACTAACATAAAAATGTGGTGAGTCGTTTTCGGTCCAACTATAAGAATATGGAACGATATTCGATAATTTAGAAACATATGAATATTCAGATGACTCATAAATATCTTTATCTAGATCCATACTCTTATAATCAGTGTTTGATAAGGTTCCACGCAAAGTAAGTTCACCCCAAGTTTTTTCGAACAGAGCGTACTCTTCAACGATTTCGCCTTTAACTAAATCCACATATCCGCCATAAATGGCTCCTGCTTCAGATGGAAAAGTGATTGGAATGGTTGTGCCGTTATATGATTCATATTCTGTCATAGATGATCCAATTTCGAATTGCATATTGCTTACATGCCAGATATTGTCGGCATTATTGTACCATCCGAATACATAATATATAACATCATCTACTGGCGTTATCATCCCATTATGTAAACTCGAACTTAATGTTGAATTATATGTGTACCACGGACGAAGCATGGTCCCGTTTTCATTAAAAAAATTCAAACTAAAACCCGCACCGTTAGTGGATATATTTCCTTCAGAATATGTCATACAACTAACATTAATTGAAATATTTGATGGAATATGCAACGTTGTTCTTTTTATATTATACCCATATGAATAATTACCAAGGGCTCCAATATTCCGGGCAGTCCCAACAAACGTATCACCATCTACGGTCACGCCTGTTCTGGAAGCCATCTCTGATATATCAAACAGATTCTTCCCACATTTTGTTACTTCAATATTATTCCATCCACCAATCGGCCTTATGTTCTCCGGACTCGGATCCCCTTCGCCCTCCTGCACAGGTTCGAAATATACTTTGCATTCTTTTAGCGGTGCAGCAACATCGGTACTGAAATTTACAAGGTCATCGCTTGCTGTTTCAAGATGAGGGTTTGCTGCTATAATTCGCTTTTTAGCGGCATGAATTGGTGCTGAGTCATGAATGGTATATGAAACTTCGGTTGTATCATTTGTATTAGACCAGAAGGCATTATCATTGAGAAAAGTTTGTAATTGAGTTGATGTTAGCGGATAAGAGATTGGATCTTTTAATCGAAATGCAACTTCAAATTCCATATCAGCTTCTGGTTCAATGCTCGAAGGTGTTAAATACAGAAGTAACCTAGTCGAATTGTTATCTCTGAAAATATAATAATGATTTACTTTTCTGTCCGACCCAGCAAAGAGAAGCGGAGCAATCGAACACTTTGAATTTTTAGATGTGATAGTTCCAGCATGACCATTCTCTGACATTGCGAAACAACTTAAGTTTGAAAATGGTCTGAAAACATAACTCGTTATGTCATCGTATACGCCCTTCTGCGTACAATCCGAGAGTTTCTTAGTCACCTTAGCCCATTCGGCCACAACTTCTCCTTTAGCTAAATCCGCATAACCACCATATATAGTGTTGTCAGGATTATATGGTTCATATACAGTTGCTTCTGAACCGAGTTCAAGTTGAATATTCGTTATTTCTGAAGGAGAAAAAGCAGAATCATCAGTTTTTTTCCATTTGAAACGAACATATTTTGCATTTTCAACTGTGAATGTTACTGGAGATTCTTGCCATGTAACCAAGCTATCATTTTCAACAAAACCATTATCATCATATGCATATATAGCAACAGGATAGTTTTCAGAGGAGGATAGCGTATACTGACCATGGGCAATCGAAATAAGTGAAGTCGATATTCTATTACCTGTAGAGCTGCCTATTTGTCCATCAAAAGAAATATTAGTATTTGATATTTCTCCATTAAATTTATTCTTCCCAATCACAGGAAATGTCACTGGAATAACTTCGCCACAATATGGTTCAAAAACACCATCATTCATTCCAACGGGAGTTACCATGAATTCAGATAATGTGAAGGACATGCCACAATTGCGAATTTCGAATCCAGAACGATTATAATGAGAATTCATTGGATCTTCTGAATATCTTATCCATTTCACATTTTTAAATATTAGCACATTATCCTTTATTTCACTGCATTTATACTGTAATCTACCTTGCGATGCTATATTAATGTTATCTAAGCTACAATTTAATAAATTATTTTTAATATCCGTAACCTTAAAAGATACATCATAGTCACACCCATATATCAAATTTTTCACCATAACAGTAAAATATCCATTTTGGTAACTCGTTATACTATTATTGTTCGGCGCTGTAGTTTGAGTAATAGTAACTGAAGTATCTGGCCAACCAAAATTATTAGTACTAATAGTAGTACCATAATCATTTGATAGTTTATTATGAATATCTGCATTTGCACTATTCATCGCATTATATCCAGTAACCTGAGCAATATTCTTCCCGCTCTTATAAGCCTCAACTTCATTCCATCCTCTAATCGGCCTTACATTTTCTGGGCTTGGATCTCCTTCGCCTTCCTGTATAGGTTTGAAATGCACTTTGAGCGAATCAATAGGCACTCTTGCGGCGCTTTTGAAACTGACTAAATTATCAGTCCCGCCAACAGTATGACTTAAGTTGCCCATGTCATCACGCTCCCGTATACTCCATCAGTAATAAGAATTTCATATACAGTATTAGTATCGAGAGTTGAATCGTCGAACCACTCTGGCATTTTAACGGTCGAAGGTAAAGTCAGTACGGCTACAGTACTTCCGCTTGTAAAGACAACGTCAATTGATCCAGCTGCAGGAGGAGTAATGGATATAGATGTCACTTCTCCGCACATATAGCGAGTATTGGGCTGGCCTGTGATTATTACAGCCGCACCGTCTATTGTCTCAACAAGAGGGATCTCCACCTGAGAAGCAATTGAAGATAAGTCGATGCCGAGCATCGCTTGGATTGCGGCTTTGGCTTCATCTGTATAAGTACCGACAGCATTGGAAGAAGAAGCCATATCCGCACCAGCTACTTTTGCCAAACCATAGAAAACTGCTTCGTGTTCTTTTTGAGGCGTTATAGGATATAAACCTGTGTTTGCGGCTTTTATAACATCAGAGGTTGCCCCGCCTATTGTAAGAAAACCTTCAGAATTAATATTAATTCCTAAATTACTACTTACTTTTGCTGTACCATATGTATTAGCATCTGCACGTGGCACATTCGCTATGCCATTTTGATCAACAATACTTGTACCATTTACTTGTACATCCTTCGGTAACATCGTTCCGCCAGAACTATCAGTTCCGCATCCGACATACACATTTCCAGCGAACTTTCCATCGCCACTCCAAGTCAGTGCATAGGCATTTGACCGTGCATTCTCTGTGCCATTACCAACAACATCGGCAAAGTTAGTATCAGGAGTATTCCATTTGCCTTGCGCATGTTGGGCATTCGCAACAGCTATTGTTCCTACGCCCTCTGCGTGAGCCGCATACGAATCGTTTAATGTGCCGCCAAGCGTACTGTCTGCAATTGTGTCATATCCTTCAGAGTGATCAGCTGTGCCTACAGCGCCGTAATTTAGATTGTATTGCTGGTCGTTTATCTCGTATGCATTCGTGGATAACCGATAATTATTGTGTCCTTCAGCATGAGAATGCGGCCCAATAGCAACTGTTTGAGAACCTTCTGCATGGGATAGTTCACCGCTCGCAACTGTTCCATAGCCCTCTACATGCGAAGAGTTACCGGAAGCTTCGGTGTAGTTACCCTCTGCATGAGAGGCGAAACCGTATGCTTTAGCATAGTTTCCTTCGGCGTGGGCAAGCTCGCCGGAGGCCGTTGTGCCACGCCCTTCGGCGTGAGATACAAGACCGGATGCCTGAACGTTATCACCGAAAGCAAAGCTGCTTGCGCCAACGGTGGTACTTTCTTTGCGACCACGGCTTAACGTCGTGTCGAGAATAGTGTCTGTTTTAGATGGGACATTGAGCATAGTCTGAATTGCGGCCTTGGCTTCGGTTGTGTACATGCCGACCGCATTGTCAGACTGAGATTGGGTAGTATCCCCGGATGCTTTAGCTAGACCATAAAAAACTGAGTTATGCTGAATATCTGGTGTAATTGGTTGGAAAGTATTATTCCCAGCTTTAAGATTGCTTACGTTTGCATGGGATATACGTAGATTACCCGTTGAACCAATTTCTAATCCGCTTTCTGATGAGTATCCGATTTTTGCTACTCCATATTGATTAACCGCAATAGCTGGCACATCTGCAACTCCGTTTTGAAGAACGGAGGTTCCATCAACCTGCACATCCTGTACCGGGACAGTTGGAATAGTCGGCTTGTTGTTCAGATCTGCATAGTCGCCGCTCGTGGCGACGGCTGCCAGGTCTGCGCTATTAGCCTTGCCGCTAATGTCTTGATGCTGAGTCAAATATCCGGCATCGTTAGTTAGATCGCTAACCTTCGTAGGTAAAGCAGAACTTGTAATAAACCCTGCATCGTTTGTTAACTCAGCTGTTGTACTCGGAATATGAGTATTACTTGGTAAAGCACCGACTTCAGAAGCAGTATAGGTTGGCTTCTGAGCGGCTTTTGCCCAAGCTGGAACCGTAGGATCAGTCTCAGATATTAAATATCCCGAATCATTCGTTAATTCCGAAACCTTTGTTGGAATATCGGTCTTGTCTGCTTTGTTGCTGATATCCTGATGCTGAGTTAAATATCCTGAATCGTTCTCAAACTGAGAGACTTTTGTCGGAACGGTCGGGATTGCATTTTCAAGATCAGAAAACTCGCTTACTAATTTATCAGCAGACCATGTTTTGTCTGTATCTCCAGAGCCGGACGTATCGTCTATAGCAGTTATACCTGGAATTCCTTGAGGGCCTTGAGGACCGATATCACCTGTATCTCCTTTAGGACCTTGAGGTCCGTCAAATTCACCGGAGTCTTTTGCTTCCTGTAAGACAGAATTTATATTTGAAATCTGAGTCTGTCCGGCAGACTGGATTGCTTCGATCTGTTGCGTTGTATATTCTTGGGAAATACCGTCAAGACCTTTGTAGTCTCCATTAGGTTCACGATATTTCATGATACCTTTTTTTATTGTGATCGGCAATCAAATCCCTCCTTTCTTGAAGTGTAAGTAATAACTTAACCGGCTGTTGTGTTCATATTGTTAACGATAGTTTGAACTATGTTTACAAACCCACTGTTATCAAGACTGATAACCGAAGCAATATCATCACGGGCTATATCAGAAACTAATTGTCCGAACACAGAGGTAAGAAATTCGAAAGTTTGATTATTTGAATCGATTCCAATTGCCGCGTTATCAGGAAGGTCCGGATTAACATGATATTGTGCCATAGCCAAAACAATATTTGTAAATAAAGCTAAAAATGGAACGGAATACGTCCCGAATTCACCTGATACAAAAGCAGGATCACTGCTAGGAGATGCTTTTAGCGTGTTGCTTCCATTCTCTTCCTCACTTGAGCTTGATGAATCTCTAATTTTGCCTGAGTCTATACCCGGAGATGTTTCAGATTGTGTACCAGCCATATAATGAGGGGTTGTGCTTACAATAACATGAGTATCAGTTATATCTGGAAAAGACGCGCCATCTTGGGATTCAATTATAGAACCTAACTTCGGTAATTCAGAAATCTTCATAATAATTACGCTCCTTCTTGTGTTGTTATTAAATTGAGCAATGCTTGTAATTGAGCTTCGGTTATTGTTGTTGAACCGATAGTAATAGAATTAGAATTAATTAACGTTTCAACTTGTCTTTTTAACTCAAGAAACTCTTCATAAGTAGGAATGACAACATTGGTTTCACCTTCAGAAGAAATCCACAATCTATTGTCTTCTTCGGTGGGTTGGTCTTCCTGCACAAGTACGACATTGCCGGGATCACCTTTTTCACCTTTTAGTCCTGCGAGTTGTTCCGGAGTGAAATCTGCATAAGTAAAAGCGTCTCCTTTGGGTCCTTGGACGCCTTGATCTCCCTTTTCTCCTTTTAAACTGGCCAATTGTTGAGAAGTAAAATCCTGAAACGTAAACGGATCGCCTTTATCTCCTTTTATTCCCTGAGGACCTTGTTCTCCTTGAGGACCCTGTTCGCCTTGTATGCCCTGAGGTCCAACCTCACCATGAATACCCTGTATCCCTTGAGGCCCTCTTAAAGATTCCAACTGTTCTGGAGTAAAGTCCTCGTAAGTAAAAGGATCTCCTTTAGGCCCTTGAACACCCTGTATTCCTTGAGGGCCGATTTCACCTTGAATGCCTTGTTCTCCCTGGATGCCTTGTATTCCCTGAGGGCCTATATCACCTTTAGGCCCCTGAATTCCTTGCTCACCTTGCGGCCCTTGGATTCCCTGTTCACCGATATCGCCCTTTTCCCCCTGATCTCCTTTTAAACCTCGTGGAATTCCAAAGTTGACAATAGGATTTTCAGGAGTACCGGAAATCGTTACGCTTGCGCTGAACCCAGCCGGGAGAGTAGTAATATTGCCAACACTCAAAAGGGGAGTGGGACCTATGTCTCCTTGATCTCCTTTGAATTCTCCGGAGTCTTTTGCTTCCTGAAGAGATTCCCGTATGGTTTCATTAATGCTTTCAGCTATATCTTCGACATGTTCAACAGCCGAATTCAATGCTCCAATCGTTTGATCGATGTTGGTTCTTTGAACCCTTGTCGGCCTAAAGTCTGTTGGCTTTGCTCTTTTATTTACATTAACAAGTGCGTTGTATACGGTCTCGGAGTGATCTTCGTGTGAGACGTACACCCAAATATAAAGAGGTTCTCCGGAAAGGAGAAACTCGTCAGGAATATCAACCCCTGACGAGTCTCCTATCACGGATTTACTTATTCCATTTTCTTTGTTGGAAAAATGTACCTGATATACTTCTGGGAGATCGACCCCTTGAAAAGTAATATGCTGACCGCTGTCATACTGGAACAGATTTCCTGTATTTACAACCCACTCGTGACCAAGCTGAATTGTTGTGTTGTTACCTCTCATTCTCGATCATCCCTTCTAAAGATTATGAGTTAATATGCTCGCCTTGATCGAGATTAAGTTCTTTTACAGCTTCTTCAATCAAATAAGAAATACTTTCCTCAACATTGTTTGCGTCGACAATATAACCTTGTTTCGCAAGCTCTTCGAGCACCATCTGTTTCTTTTCCTTACCGGGCTTGGATTTATATACCTGTTCGACTCCATATACAACGGTTTTAACTGCAGCCCGGATCATAGCCATTTGATCGGAAGTGGTTTTAGCCTTCAGGTTCGGGATAACATACTTTACAAGAAGGCCAAAAATAAGCGTGATAACAGCCAGAATAATTTGAGTCAGATCGATTGTCATATAAATCATCTCCTTAATATTGTCCTTTTCCATCCCCGATAATGTCGAGGAATTTAGCCATCATATAACCGGTTTTACCCTGATATTTGATTGCAGCCCAAGTTTCACCGGGCTGGAGAATCTCTACAGTTGTTCCTAACGGTATCTTGGCGATTCTTACACTAGCAGTGGAAGGCTTCTTCCGGAAGTTAACTGTGCTGCCGGATTCAGCAACTACAACAGCGAGTTTATTAGAAGCCGGGATTGTCGGATCAATTGTAGTATCAATATCATTGGAAGCATTGACAAGAAGTCTGAGTTTTCCGTGATATCCCCATTGACCTACTTTTGTATCGACAGTCATTTTGCTGGACATATGCGTAATCCTCAAAGGGTCTATGCAAGTAACAACTCCGGCATGATAATAATCCGTAGTGTCACCGTTATAATATTTTCCGCCATTGCGATATCTCAAAGGAAGTTTCCAACTTATGTTTCCTTTTGAACGACCTTTTAAAACAACGTCTCCAAGTTCAAGATCGGATTCGGAATTAACTCTTTCAAGTTTAACAAACTCTTTTCTTGCAGCCCAGTTTGACCCGTGAATGCCTGTCCATTTCAGTCCCATTCTTCGAACAGCCCCTATAACAAGTCCTATACAGTCACAATATCCGTCAGACCCATCTCCAGGTTCTCTTCTTTTGGGATTTGAATTTTTAATTTCCTGCACTTTTGCAAGAAAGATTTTAACGGTTTCTGCGTACGTCATCCGTTACCACCTTCCTCTTCTTCAGACTCTTCTATATCTTCTAAAGTCTCAAATTTAGTATCGGCATGTCTCCAGGAGAACTTTATCTTTGCCAGTTCCTGAGCCGCAAATAAAGCTTTTTCATACTTTGAATTATCTGTATAAGCAAAAACGCTTACGACCATAACAACTGTCGCGATGAGAGAAAGATAAACAGTTGTCAGGGCTACTTCCGGGCGATAAGCGATAAGACCTAACAAAAGCAACATATAGCCAAACCAGAACCATTCAGCTCGGCTGGCAAGTTTTTTAGAGAATTGCTTACGCGGATCAATCCTTGTCATGGATATCACCGCCTTAATACGTGGCAAAACTATTGTCTGCCATGCTTTCGTCATAACGCTTGTTTATAAACTTGATTGCATGTTCGTATACGTTGTTTTCGATTTTGTATTTTTCAACAATAGCGTTATATTCTTTATCTTCTTCAAGGATATTGTCATAATCTTCTTTTGTGCGTTGATTTCCTTTGCGAAGATCGTCTGAAAAGTTTAAAACATGCGCCCGTACATGGGATGCGCTTTGAAGATCTATCTTCTTTTCTACAGCGTCTAAATGCTCTTTCATGTTCTGGCAATTGCTGTTATTAATTACTCGAATCTCTTCAAACGCTGCATTGTTGGAAGTTTCCAACTGCTCAATCCTTTGGTCCGTATCCTTTTTTAAAGCTTCAAACTTATTCGCATTGTCGGTCTTGAGTTCCTGAATATCTTTTCTTACATCCAATAGAAGAACATTTCCTAACTTAGCAAGCATCCAACTGAATAGGCGCACTTCTTTTTTGGGGATTTTAAAAAAGAATGATAATAAAAGTAAAATTAAAATAACCGTAAGGGGGACATTTTCTGCTAACCATTGTCCCGCTGGTTTAAAAAATTCGCCCATAATGAGCTCAACCTTTCTCTTGTGTATTAGCTGTGTTCATCATAAGCGTTAATCATTTGAACAGCTTAAATATATAAATAATCTAAGAATAGAACATTATTTGGTTTCTGTACCTCCTTGGTTTTGCGTGGAATTAAGTACTTCTGTTACGCAGTCTTTAAATGCCGCTGCTGCATCTTGTAGGTAAGTAATTTCCTCTCCGAAGTGCTCTAAGAGTGGATCATTTGTTAATGCTTTGTATAGCATTTCAAAAATTAAAAACAACAGCTCGTTTAGATTTACTTTTATTGTTGTCATTTGCTCATCTGTAGTTTCAGTGTTAAAATCCATCATTCTGGTCGCTGCTAAAAAACTCAACTCCAAAGGAAAGACAGGCCCTTGCCAGCCACCGTTTAATCTATCGTTTGTAATTTCGTCAAGATGATTCAAGTCGGATATTTTCTTTTGTCCCATGTTGAATACCTCATTTCATTTTCTCGATATGTTTTAACCAATCTTCGATTGTTACAGCCTCCATGCGCATACCTTCTTGTACAAAGCGAGTACGAATACTGTTGGAAATAGCCATCTTGTCGTTAATCGGCATATTTTCCCAAAGAGATTTGAATTCTTTAAAATATGTTTTAAATCGCAATTCTGTTTTATGACGATATTCCTGGTTCTCCTGATTTCGCCACTCTTCTTTGTTCATTGTATAATATGCATCAAAAATCATAGACGTAACGTAAAGCATGGCTTTATCATGAACGCCTCTCCGCAAAAACTCTTTTATCAAAGCAGTATTACTGTCTAACATATTGTTGTATGTCTTTAAAATATATTTAGGGTCGTGTCGACAAACACTGTTGTCTCTCCACTTCCAAAGATAGAAGGGAGTAGGACAAAACTTTGCATTGTCTGTAAGATTCTGACAAAGAATATTAAAATAAGAATCTTCGTGGATTGTTAAATCATCGTTCCAGCGGATTTTCTTTTCTAATAAATAATGCCGTCTATGAATTTTCCCATGAACGAAAGTACTGTCCATTTCACGATTTAAATAAAACACTTCTTTGGTTTCAGGCATACGATTCTCTTCGATAAACACAGAAACCATTGTATCAAAACCACCGGGAGCGTTCATTTCCCTGAACATCATCCACAATCCACACACATTGCAGAACATATCATCCGCATCACAGAACATAACATAGTCTGCTTTAGAGTGATCCAAGCAAGCATTTCGAGTTGCAGATACTCCTTTATGCGGTTCTTTGTAATAAGAGACTTTAAACGGATAAGAATTTAAAAAATCTTCTGTTAAATAGATATCGGAGCCATCGTTGCATATGATGACTCCGATATCGTTAAAATCGACATTTTGTTGAATCGCAATAGAATCCAACAAAGGTTTTACAACTTTATCTGTTTCGTTGTATTGGGGAACTAATATATCAAGCTTCATTATCTTTACCTCTTATTCTGTATACATTGAAAATCTTTCTGCTAAACTACTGTATGTAATTACATAAGAATAATACAAACTTGAAGGGACTATAATACTACCATAATAACCTAAATAACTACTATTTGTTATAGGTGTGTTCTCGAATGCGTTAGTTATACTTGCTATTGTATTTATTAACAATACAACTGATTTAAGAGTAGTGCATCCATAGAACGCTGAAAGGTTTATATAACGACAATTAGGCAGCGTTATCTCTGACAATTCTATACACTTGCTAAAAGCATACATACCGATAGTATAACATTGATCTAACACAATGCTTGAAAGCTTTTCGCAATTAATAAAACAATTTGCCTCAATTGATGTGCACATTGGAAGATGAATCTCTTTCATTTCAATACATGATCTGAAAGCACTACTAAATACGTGTTCACACTTTGGAAAATTAATTACACTAGATGCGCCTAGCTGGATACACTCATCAAATGCGCCAAACCCTATTGTTTTACATTCTGGGGCATCAACAAAGGATAAAGAGAGACAACCTCTAAATGCATCGTCTCGAATAATGCTGCATTTAGGTATATTCATATAAGGAAGAGTGACGCATTTTTCAAAAGCGCCAGGACCTATATTTAAACAATTTTCTATATAAGCCAGTCGTAAAGCGGAGCAGCTAAAAAAAGTACTAGAACGGATCTCCCAACAGTTTCGTAAGAAAATACTTTTAAGTGCTCTACAATACATAAATGCGCCACTCCCAACATAACGACACGTGTCCGTACCTCCAATCGAATCAAGAGACCTACAGTTATAAAATGCCTTTTCTCCAATAAAGTCTAAATCATCGAACACTGCGTGGTATAAGTTCGTACAATTATTAAAAGCCCAACTGCCGATGCTAGTACAGTTATAAAAACTGATTCTTTGCAGAGCAGAAGCAAATGAAAATGCGGCTGGTCCAATTTCAGGACAATTGCTGTTGGTTGCTTCTTTTAATCCGCAACCAGCAAACGCATTAACTCCAATAGAAAATACCATACTCATATTCAGCGAACTAAGACGGGAACATTGATAAAATGCATTGTCTCCAATTGTGTGTAATTTGAAGTTCACGGAACTAAGCCAACTACATAAAGCAAAAGCAGAGTTTCTTACGCTGTAACAGTTCGGAGCGAAAACAGTTTCCAGGTTTCGACAATAGTAGAATGCATTTTCTTGTATTTCCTGCGCATTTCGAAAAGAAGCTTGACTTAAAGCGTAACAGGCGTAAAACGTGCTATTCCTTACGTATGTAATATCTGAAGCGACAATAGAACTAAGTCGACTGCAATGTGCAAAGGCCATTTCATTCAATGTAGTACAAACAGGGATATTAACAGTTTGTAAATTTGAACAATAATCAAACGCATTAGACCCAATAATTTTACAGACAGGAAATGATACATATGATAATTGTTGGCATGAAGCAAAAGCACCTTGTTCAATCATTGTGCAATTTGCGCTAGCAGAGCTTAAATAAGAAAACCCAGCGTACTTGTACGGTCTTATAACTGTTTCTGAAAAAGACATTGTACTAATCGTCTTTTCGGCAAGACTCTTATATATAGGATCTACACCAGTTGATATTCCATTTATTGCAGTTACGAATCCCTGAGGATAACTTATCCGTCCGGTGGTTGATGTTTTTAATCTAATAGCGTTAGCAATAGAAGTAAGTTCGTCATGTGTTGTTATATAAGCCAACTACAACTCACTCCTTTCATAATATTTTTAAAAGTAATTTCCTGACGCTAAAGACAAATTATTTAATTGAGAATTGATTTGATTGATTGAATCTTCAATGGAGACAATATCATTTTCAACGTTTGTCATGCGTGTTTTTATATTTTTGATATCTTGCCGTGATTGAGCATCTTTAAAATTTTTAACACCCTGTTTGGTGTATACCTGAGATACTTCACTCAACTTGATCACCTTCGTTTAATACAGATTGAGAATAGACTGCATCCATGTTTCTATCGGTTTTGTTTCTATAAGTTTGCCTTTGGCTTCAGCAAGCTTTCTTGTTATTTCTTTTATCTGCTCTATTTGCTTTTCATCTGTCATATAAAGCAAAAGAAGTTTATGATCTCGATAGAATTTAACCAGCCTCCGATAGACGTTCTCTTTATATTCAATACATTCTTGTCCGCTCCATCTGTCTGTTATACAAGTAAAATAGGTCAAATACAAACAATACATTGCGTAATAACGGGCATAAGAACCAAATCCCCGAAGAGAAAGATCGTTAACTAAAGCGTCGAAAGAGCCTATCATATACGGCCATGCTTTAATCGTATGAATTTGTTTATCTATTCTTGTTTTTGAATTAGGATTGTCTCTCCAAATATACAATGGAGTTTTGATTATTTTTGTATCTTTAGAAAGGATTCTGCACAAAGCGTTGAATGCACTATCCTGGTTATATTTTAATTCCGGATGCCATTCAATACAATTATCTACTAAAAACTGTCTGCGATAGATTTTGCCATGAACAAAAATAGAATCATTTGTATATTCACTGTAGATAGTCTGTCCGTCTTTGGTTTGAACTTCTGCTAAGAAATCGCATACAATAAAATCACAGCCGCTTTGTGCAGTTTGAAGAATCATACTAATAGCAACGTTCGAATTAAACATATCATCTGCATCGCAGAACATAATATAATCTGCGGTTGCAAGATTTTGCAATTTTTGTCTGCAACCAGGCAAATCCGAATGTTCTAAAGAATAATACCGAATAGGGTATGAATATTTTTTTAGAAACTCTTCAGATAACTTTACATCAGAACCATCGTTGCCGATAAACACTTCAATATCTTTTGACAAATCGATGTTTTTTTGGTTCTCAATACTATCTAATAAAGGTTTTACAATATCTTCTGTTTCATTGTATTGAGTTATAAGAATCTGTAATTTAGACACATTATGCCTCCTCAAACTTTACTGGAACTGATTCTCCGTCTGCTGTTGTTAACATACCAGAAGAAGGGTCGTAAATAACAACCTTGTCTAAAGGAATAGTCCAGCTTTTACTCTCACTGCCTGTTTCTAAAAAACCATCATTTTCTGTCAAGATGGCAATTGGCTCAGGAGTACTTCCATCAAGAGCCATAAAACCACCGGTAGAGGAATCGTAAACAATGATTCCATCCGGTGTACCGACGGAAACGCTGTCCCCGTTTAGTGTTGTAATCTCACCGTTAGAAAATGTAACAACTTCGCCCGGTAAAACGGGAACGCTGTCCCCG
>OCVV011086298.1_pt1 | contig 14529 bp, 13 predicted proteins | sample 1539721 | NCBI WGS metagenome assembly OCVV01 (sample SAMN02144230, study PRJEB22623) | gut metagenome | biome: sheep rumen | host: Ovis aries | place: New Zealand
CCGGCACACCGGCGCCCATCATGTCATACCGCGGAATACCCTGTTCCGCTGCATAAGACATTCCGGCATACGTAGCCGTTACGGACGGGTACTGCTCCTTATATTCCGCATTCAGCCCGCACTCGAACCATTCATAGACTGCTTTCTCGTCTGCGACCACCATGCTTCCGCCGATGATCTTCCCTTCGTGCCGAACCAGCATAAACCGACCTATACCCTGCCGGTGTGCCTCGATAAAGAACTCCACCGGCCATAAGGGCGTTTTTACTTTGGTTCGATACAGATGCTCCAGCACCTTATACCACTCCCGCACATCCAGCTCGGTCACATCATCCGGATCCAATCTGCAATCTGCAATCTTAAATTTCAAATCGCCATTTGCATGGCGCACCTGCCTCTTCCTATTATCACTCAGCCTCTCCCACATGGCTTCTTTGTCGGTGCAATCCACATGAAAATTCAGGTGTGGCTGGTAACTGAATCCTGTGGTTTCGAATGCGTTACGCCATTTAGCGTAGCTATTAAAGTTTCTGGTTTCTACGTATATCGGAGCTCCGTTCACTCGTTCACTCATTAATTCCTTCACTCCGTTCATAAGAGCCACGACCTCTTCATCCGTCGCATCTTCAGCTAACGCCGGTCCTCCCAATATAATCGCCCGTCTGGTAAAAAACTGCTTAATCGGATTCCGTTCCACTGTCACATAGCCGACACACACGGCGCGTAAACGCGATTGAAGATTGGAGATTGGATATTGGAGATTTTCTATACCTATTACAAACGGCTTAAACAGTTCTGGCATCCCTGCGAAAAACTCAAACGCCTCCGGACTTTGGAACCACGTGCCTGTCGTAGAAGAAGCCACAAGCCCACTCCACTCCGCTCGATCAATATCCTTATATTCTAATATTCTCATCCTCGCTCCTCTTTATTTCAACTTTGGTATAGACGAATCCTTTGTCCGCGAATACGCATTTGCCAATGCCACTCCTACTGGTGTCAATATGGGCGCACTATCTAACGAGTCCCACCATTGCCGAACCATCTTCAAATAGGGATATTTATCCCATTCTTGCATAAATGCTGCTTGCATTTTGGGCTGTGTTGACTCGCTTTTGCGCAACTCGTCCGCTACTCTTTGTAATACCTCTCGCTGTTGGTCTGTGAAATTAATCTTTATTAACCTGCCACCTACATTCTGCATATAACTCAGATCTTTTACATCTTGTGTAGATGCAAATTTCACATAGTTTGGTTTTAATGGATGCGGCACTAAAACGGCATCGATAGGCAGACCAGCCGACTGCAAATCATTTTGAATTCGGACATAAGCATCGCATCCTATTTCTACTCCTGCCACTAATTGTTCCGCGAATTTCTCTGAGAAAAATTCTTGAGATTGCCTTATTCCTAAATTATTGATCCTTACAGCCATCAGGATATTCAAATCCTCAGCCCATCTTCCTTCCTCAGGTAATTTTTGTTCACCAATAATTTTCGCAAACACTTGGTTATATACTTGTAATGCTTGCGTCAAATTATCTGCTGTCGGTTTTAGTCTAACGGCTACGTAGGATGTGGCTAATCCAAGCAATGCCTCATCCGATACTTGGCCAACTATTTCTAACGCCTTTGTCACCCCTAATTGCCGGCTCTTATCATCCTTTGTTTTTGCGCGTTCCACTAACAACTCCGATAACAAATCATAATCTGATTCGCTATCTGTACATGCAGCTGATTTCTGAGCCTTGCGTAGTGCCAACTGAAATGACGGATCGGCAAAGGCACTCAACTGCTCATCATACGATGCCATCTTGGGCAATAACTTATCTGCTAATTGACCAACTCTTTCTTTGGCAATATTAACTGCCTCTTCTGTCATTTCTCCTGCCAAGATGGCAAACTCTTCACGGCAGATTTCACGTGCACGTTCATCCGTGACACCTAGCACGTTCATCGTGCCGACAATTACCTGCGTCGAGTTTTCTCCGGCTGTCTGTATTTGCTTACTTAGATCCATAATTATTCACTTGACCTACTTGTTCTTGCTTAGCATTATCTCCGGCTTTCTGCTTCTGCTTAATTTTATTAGTGGTATTCGTTACCCCTATGTAATAACCGGCTCCTCCACCAAGTACCAAACCAATTAGCACTGAGATCAACTCAGACCCTATTCCATCAAATATCCATTCTAACATAGTTATATTATTTATATTACCATTCTGTAAATCTCCACTATCCGTTTCGCCACTTGCTCGTTGGACAAACCAAGTTCCAGGATCCGCTCCCGGCCATGGGTGCGACCAGAGAAGGACAATCAAAAATCATTTAAATTTCTTTCAAAACTCACTCCCTGCATCCTTCGGTGCAGCCTTCATCGCATCCCCCGCGCCTGGATATGCCCACCAAATATGACTACGCGTCTAATCATAAAAATAATTATCTTTCTGATGTTCCACTAATTTCTCTCTATACTCAGCTAACTTAGGATGTTCCTCGCCCCTCGTCTTTGACAATTCTTCTAATAACTTCACTGCCAGTTGCAAATATTGCATCTTTAGCATTCCCATGATATTTGGCACTGCCAGGCAATTGTTCTCCCAATTATGCCGCACTAAATCACTACTGCCTCTGCTTTCCAATTGCCGATCAAACTCATCCAAGTCTATCTTGTATTCAACAAGTATGTCTTTAATGTTATCTATCAACTTATAATCCGCTGATATTATATCATCAATAATATCATTTATGGCATATATTTCATTTTTAACATCTTCCAATAAATCTTCTATACTTTCTGCGGCATCCACCTTCATCTTTAAATCAGCAAACTCCTTTTCTGCTTGATCAATCTCATCTATCCTCTTCCAAAAACTCTTGCTGCTCATCTGCAAATACCGCAATTGTTCTTCCGTCAACCTGAGCGTCTCTGCACTATACTTCTCCTCGTGCATTTGCTTGTATTCTTGCAGCATCTCCACCGGATATCTATCCACATTCTTATCCACTATCGCATGATGCCTACTGCACATCAGCATCAGATTATCCACCCCATTCCGCTCCTCATCCGTCTGCGAAGCATCATATCTCGGTCCACCCGGACTGAATGCCTTTATATGACAGCATTCTCCTGTCAGTTGCCCATCATCCTCAAATATTGGATTGGAACAATCGGGATACGCACACCGATTCCCCGAATGCGCATATAGCAATCGCATCACCTCATTTGATATCCTTCTACTTCCTGGCATTTTACCACTTTAGCATTACTCTTTACCGCTGTTCCCTCACAAACATCCCCACGCTTACTGTCTTGCACGTATTACGGATTCCCATATCCTCCGTCACTAGAATTCCTTTGACTATTGCCAATAAGATGCTATCCGTCTCAACCACTAACAACTCATCTGATTTTTCATCTATAGGCGCTGTCAACTTTTCCTCTACTATCTGCACCTCACAATGTGCTTCCACCCACTCCAACATCGCCTTTGTCACCTTCCAAAGAGGCGTCTGCATCACATCCATTTCCGGCACTGTTACTGCGTCCCACACATGTTGACTCACAAAGGCTGCAGCACGGCAATCTTCCTTGATAAGCGTATTGATCAACTCCATTTTCACGCTCATCGGAAGCAAAAACTTCTGCTTCTCCTCCAGTTTTCCTTTTCTACTCAAGTCGCTTAATCGTATCACAGAAGATAGATCTAACACAATTGATTCTCCATCCTCAATCGTCCACTGTTCGAGGCCCTCCCATGTATTGTTTATCGCAATAAACCTCGGATCATACAGCAGATTCAGTAGTGCTGCCACATTATCCGCTCCTTGCAGCAATGCTATAAGCGACATTTTTCCACGTGCATACGCCATCCTGTTAGCTGCTTGCCTATTTGCAAAATCCGTCGGCACACCGGATAGTTTCTGTAACAATGCCATCGGATCTTTTGCTTTTATCACTTCATCTGCCGAAACTCCCTTTATATGCTTACTTTTATTCTCATTAACATCTTGATGTTCTTCTATGTATATCTTGAAATACTTATTGTGGATTGCTGTAATCGTTTCTGTCTTCATCTCACCTTGACGCATCGTCACCGTATCGCCTACTCGCTTTCCTACCCATACCTCATACGTCGAACCGGCTACTATCTCGATGCGTTTCTTCGTCTCACCCTTCCCTATCTCGACAACATCTCCGACACGTGCCACCTCATGCGTTTCGCATATTACATTCCCTATCCTCGGATTCAACGACAGCGTGAACATGAAATCCTTCAACTCCTGATTCTTCGTAAACTCATATCCGCAATACACCCATTCAACCGCAAATGCCTCCTCATGCAAACTCTCATATATCTTAGCTATTGCCTTAATATGACTGATATTTTTAATGCGTAATCCCTCTAACGTGGCTTTATATCCCCGCACGGCCTCATAATCTCCTATCTTCCATAATGCTTGTATTCGATGAACCAAAATGTTGGGATTATCCGGTTGTATCTTCATCATCTCCTGCGTAATCTCATTTGCTGCTGCAAAGTCCTGTATATACTCTGCCCTTGATAACTCATTGCCTAATAGTTCTATGGTCGATACACCATTCATACGCAACTCGCGCAGCAAATGATATTGCTGTACTCCATATTTAATATCTTCTTGATAAAATTCCAGCAACTTGTACACTCTCATATCCAACACTTTTGTATCAACACATTTCTTTAGCACCTCTATCGCCTTATCCAATCCGAGAGGACCCTTATATAGCATAGCCAAAAATGGATATTGTAGCGGATAAATATCTTTCTCCTCCGCTTGCAATCTTTCTGTATCTACCTGCTTTCCTTGTAGGAACGCTATAAACTGCTCAAACACGAACTGACTATGTTCATCCCTTGTCACAACATCTTTTGCATAGGGTTCTAAATCTTTAAATAGCAACTGAAAAGCTTGCATATAATTCGGCAACAAGTGTTCCGGTATATCCATCTTCTTGCTGGTTACCTCCTTGATAACCTCCACTATCTCCGATATATCTTGCGTTCTGAATGCTATGGATAAACGCATGTTGAGTATCGACGATGAAGCATCATCCCCGTATCCTTTTAATAGTTGCAATGCCTCCGGATATTTATCTTTATCCATCAGCATCATCGCATAGCCCAGATAGTATAATTCTTTAAATCGTGCCCTGCCGGTCTCTTTAGCCATTGCTGCCAATCGACTTTCATCCTGATCCTTGATATATCCTGTTAAGTTTTCCAGGAATACCGTATCGGGCAAAAGATTCGACATCTCCGTCTCTTTCAGCAATGACAAATACGAATGTGTCAGATTATATAAATCCTTCGCTTCCTTATTCCATAGCGATTTCGCATCTTGCCGCAATGACAATTGTCGAACAAACTTCGTCGCTGCTATTGACATGTCAAAGATCCAAACGGGGAAATTATCATACGTTAATTCAGTTAGTCCTTTATAGTCGTATGTCTCTATATCTATTCCAAATTGATATTCTTGCGCCTTACATCCCATCATGATGGCATTCGTCAGTGCCATAAATTTCTGCACTCGTTCCGGAATAGCCTCATAGGTGGCATTTAAATCTTCAGCATCTATCAATTTCGGAACATACACCCAATAGGCATCCGCATTTATCGTCCTTAATTCATTTGCATAAGTATGCGCATCTTCGCTATTATGCGCTTTGCATGCCACATAAATCTTGCCTTCTAATATCTGCGCGTATAGCAAAGTATCTGTTATAACTTGACTCTTGATTAACCGATATGCCTCATCATAATGCTTCTCGCTGGACTTATCGATGATGTATCTGGCACATATGCCTAATGAGCATTGTACCGTCGCTAATAGTTGCACATCGTTGTTGGATTCATTTTTCAATGCTTGCGCTAATGCGTCCAAATGCTTATATGCTGACGCTATCTTTAAGTCATGTATATCGGTTCCGTATGACTGCAACAATGTCCGGATGGTTGAGGAGTTACTTTTTCCGGTTGCTTGCGCCATCTGCTTTTGCTGATTCTCTAATATCTGTCCAACGCTATTTTCTAATCTCTTAACTGTCTCATTCGTCTCTTCTGCATTAGTTAATAGTTTTTTCTCAGCTTTCGTCTCAAATTTGCTTTTCAGAAGGTATATGATTACTATCAGTGCTATAAGCCCTATCGCAATCCCCGTCAACCACAGACTTATGCCATCTATTTGGCATTCAAAGAATACTTCCCAGAATTCTCCTCCTTGGTAGGTGCGTACTCCTGTCGTTATAATAGGGATACTGAATGCCCCTAATTCATATATTGTTACTATACTGCGTATGCCGATAACTGCCACCTTTGCCGGAGTTCCCACAAAATAATAACGTAAAGCGGCGCCGGTAAACACATCCCACGCCTCTTTCCATTTTGCATACTCCTGATAATCCCCCTTCCTCTTATGATAGAACATCCACCAGGATATAAGCAATAATATTATCGCAATTATTGTCATACTTTCTCTCTTTTAATCTCTTACCTTTTATTTCTTACTCACCCACCTCAAAAACGGCTCCAGCGTCTTTTCGTTATACGGCACGAAAGTCTTCGAATGCCCAATCAATACCACATCCACACTATTCACTCTTAACTCTTCACTATTCACTCGCCTCATGATGTTTTTCATCATGCGCCGCAGTCCCCGTGCCGAAACCTGATTAAAATCCATCTTCAACGGACTCAATCGGAAGAAACTCTTGATCGACAACTTCCGGTTATCATCCCGGCTTGCGGCTTGGGTTAACTCCTTCACGCGCTCATTCCCTACCTTGTCCGCAGCCGCATGTTTGTGCTTATGAAACTTCGCCCGGATCATCCGAAACACGCGTATCACGCTCACAAAATCCCAGAACGGCCGCATCTCCGTATATATCGGCATCTCCACCAGCTGCCCCTCCGCATCATACTCGTTGATATTACGCACCGATGCCGGATAGGCGAACAGGTTATCGTGCGCTTCCCGATAGTCGTAGCACACGTTCCCTCCTTGCACGCCCCCCTTGAACACCGACGTATCATGCGTTATCCCGTGTTTGACCAGCACCCGGTACAGGTTCTCTGTCGGCATCATGCTCCAGTTGGCAGCACGGAACAGCCACACGCGATAATCCTTTTTTATCGGCTGGAGCAGCGTCTGGAGGTAGGTGACGCACTGTGAAACCATCTCGTCAATCCGTTCGATGGGCAACGCAGCCATGTTGTACTCCTCGATGCACTGGTCAAACGCACCACACTTATACTGAGCCTTGAAGTACGACGAATGCACATGTAATTGCACATCATGTCCGCGACGGATAGCATCGCGCAACTGTTCTTCTATCTCGGCAACATGATTATCATCACGTCCTGTTTCTTCCAGATACCGCTTAAAACACAATATCTCTGCCACATCTGCCATAATAGTTACTCGTTGGTTATATTTCTCCAACAAAGTCATCAGCCGATAGGTAGGCTCCACCATCAGCTCCATCGGATTACCATCCCCATTACCATGAATCTCGTAATCGAGTGTAAAATATAAATTATATTTGCTCATAGTCCTTATTTGAAACGACTCCAAAACTCACTCCCCGCATCCTTCGGCGCAGCCTTCATCGCTTCCCCACTCTTCGGCCACTCCTCAATAAACCACGTCAGGAACTTCGCATAATCCACCTTCTCGCTCAGCATCTCCTCCCGTCTCTCCGCACACACAGCCTTCCGATCCGGCATCGCCAACCAACGCTCTATCGACGCAAAGAACCCTTCCACGTCCGCTGTCTTATGCCCATAACCCAGGCTGTAATGCACCTTATCCGGCACATGCGCATCCACACGCGGCACATATCCGTTGCTCCGTGGCGTATAATCCGTCGGTGCCTCCAGCTCATGCAGGTACGACAACCGTCCCACGAAGTCATTCAGCCGCACGAACGGTGTCCCCACCACTCCTGCTTCGGCTGCCATCGTCTGACTATCGCCTATGTACAGCGATGCAAACGCCATCACGTGGTGCATGTCCAGCGGATTGATCCGGATGCGGTATTGCTCGAACTGCGGCTCTAACGGCCGTTCCGACGTGATGTATATCCGTCCATGCGGCTTCAACATCGCTATCATCTTCTCTGCTATCTCCGTATTAATTCCGTGAATTCCCACGTCATGATAAGCAGTCAGTTGAGCAAACCGCACCAGGATATACGGTTTATCTACATCTATACCATATCGCTTAACCACCTCACGCGATGGCTTAAACTGGTTCGGATGCAGGTATCCCAACTCATGATAACTTGGATAACCGATTTTCTTATTTTCCCATTTCCATGCACTGCAGCAATCCGGCAGGATCACGTTCGTGAACATTCGGAAGAACAACTTCGCATACAGATGTATCGCTTCGGCATCATCCTCGTTGCACTCAAATGCCGGTTTGCGCACCAATTTGCCCACAACAGCAATCACACCATCCGAACCAACTAGAATATCTGGTTTCTCTTTGCGTGCAATACGCCAAACCTCCCATATCTTCTCCAGTAGGAACAGCGCCAAACCGAACATCCCCCATTTCTTCGGACGGTTCTTTACTTTGTAGAAATCCCATCCGGCATCGACGCACAACTTCTCTAGCACGTCTTTCGGACGAATCACTACCACTACCTCATGCCCATCGTTCTTCAGATTCTCGATGGTGTACCTGAACATCCAAAAATGTGCAGGATGACTTATCATAAATAATACTTTCATAACTCAGCTATTATTGATTCTTGTACATACACTTGTTGTCCTACTTCCACGCACACCTTCGCGCTCTCCGGCACAATCATATCCACCTGCGACCCAAACTTAATCATCCCAATCCAATCGCCTTTCTTCACACTCGCACCTTCCTCCACATACGTCACGATGCGCCTTACCATCCTCGATGCTGTCTGCACGATGCCCACTTTCTTCCCGTCAGCCATCTCAAACACCATCGTGTTCCGCTCATTATGCGCCAACGCCTCCGAATCTTTGAGCGACCTGAACTCACCGTCTATATGCTTGTTCAGCACCACGCGTCCATCCACCGGAGCACCGTTCCGATGCACATCAAACGGCGTCATCTCTATCCCTATCAACCAACACGGATAGTCCATGATTCCCATCTGCATGATCTCCGTCAATGTCGCTTTCCGTCCATTCTTCACACTCACCGGCACCTCTCCCGATGCTATCTTCTTGATGTAAATCACCCGTCCGTCAGCACTGCTTATCACCTGGTTCGCTTTTGTATTCTTTGCTCCCACACGCCAAAACGGCTTCCTGTAGAACCGTATCACGAACAGCACCACCGCACTCACGCCTACTACCACCGGCAAACCTATCGCCACAGCCCAAACCGGCAGCACCTGCATCAATCCGTATGCAGCCCCACACACCACAGCGATATTCACCACATTGTCTTTGTACAGATAACCGAGCGATATATGTGTCTTCCTATGCACAAACATATACAAACAGGTACTCACCAATGCTATTTCTACCAATAATAAAATATATGTTATCATCATTTCAATTATTAATGTCGTTTCACATACAATATCGGACTCAGCAAAATATACATGATTGCCGGTAATGGATCTCTCCATGACCACACTGCACTCTCATGCTTAATCTTGTACGACGCACATACTTCTTTCATCGTCATCCGTCCGTGCATTATCTCCTTTGCCACCACCGTCCAGTCTGTCAGTCTCTCTACCCAAGCGACTTTATCTTTGGGGTTCTTAGTGGGACATTTTTGACCAACCCCATCAAACCAATCAATCAGCGCCCCGATAAACGAGAACCCCAGCTGATTACTTATCGTATGCCACTTCCACGCCCTCGTGTTGATCTCCAAGAACTTGTACTGCTGCGCCTTCGCATCCCACATCCATTCCACCTCACCAACACCGCTGTAATTAGTCATACGCAGCAGCGCCTCCGTCTGCTCCTGGATCTCCGGCACAAAACAACTGATAGCGTACGTCGTCGAGTTCCCAAAATCCATCGGGTTCTGCCGGATCCGGTTCGCTTGCATCGACACGATTATCTCCCCTCCCGCAGCCATCACGCCGCAAGAATACAGGTTCTTCGCTCCCCCGTCCAGGAACTCCTGCACTACCAGCGTCTCCAACGGGTATCCCTTCGCCGCAATCCGCATGTATGTCGCCTTCAGACTCGCCGCATCGTCACACCGAAACGCTTTCTTCCCGAATGTCGCATGAAAACTGTACATCACAGCCGGTTTCACCACCACCGGATACGGCAGTTCCTTACTCAACGCTTCCACTTCTTCCATCGTATCGGGGTACCAACACTTCGGACAATGCACCCCACTCGCCTCTGCAAACCGATAAGCTCTGCGTTTGTCGTTGAACAGTTCTATTACTTTTGGCTCCGGCACACCCAATGCAAACCGTTCCTTGTACTGATCATACCTCCCGCACAACATCTCCACAGCCTCATCATTCGTCGGAAACAGCATCGTCCCCTTCTCCGGCAACTCCAAATCACCAATTACCAATGACCAATCTCCAATCGGAGCGATAATAGTGCGATTCACAGCACGAGAAAATCTAGCTACGGAGCATCCATCATCGATTATAAGCACGACCTCAAGGTTGCGTGCCTTTATCTGACGCGCAAGCCCTAGTGCCTGGATATGTCCGCCAAATATGACAACTCGTTGTACCATACCTATTTTCTCATCTTAATCACCTTAGCCGGATTACCTCCTACAATCGCATAGTCCGGCACATCCTTCGTCACCACAGCCCCTGCGCCTATAATACTATGTGCACCTATCTTCTTACAGCCTGGAAGTACAATCACCCGTGCTCCTATCCATACATCTTCCTTGATCTCCAACGGGCTATCCGACATATCTCCTTCTGCGCCAATCAGCACATCCGGGTTGTCAAACTTATGTCCTCCACCTTGGAATAGCACATCCTCACCCATCAGTATAGGTCCATGTATAGTAAGAACACGGTTATGGCATGCAAAATTCCTACCTATGCCTGCCGGACCTAACACATGAAAATTCTTTCCGTTTCCGATATACGCCCCTTGTTCTAAGTTCACACCGGCTTTGCATTCTGCGAACAGATGCTTTGCACATTTACCACGTAACCATCCGGCGAACTTACCCAGTATCGGCCTATTAGACTTCGGCAACTTACTTGCTATGCCGTAATACACTATTAACCAAAATGTTCTCATATTTCAAACATAATAATTATTTGTCATAACGCATTAAGTTATCATCATTTCTATCTCCTACTTTGTGGAAACCGATTTGATGATACAGATTGATAGCTGTTATATTCTCCTTATTGACGCACAAATACACACACGAAGCATCACATTTTTCTATCGCCAATCTCATAAGTTCCTTACTATATCCCTTTCCTCTATATTCAGGGAAAATGAGTACGGAATATATCCAATATGTTTTATGAAAGTGCTTGTCTCGCTTTGTGCGAATCAAAATACAGCCAACAATCTCATTCTCTACTTTATATACATAGAAATCCGAATGGTATATCTGTAATAGAGATAAGACATGATATATCCCACGGTTCAAATAGCGCTTGATATACCGCGCTGGTACACACTTATCGAGATACGGTGCATATTTATTTGAATATGGAATCAGTTCTATCATAATGATTTACTAAAAAATCGCAATAACTTCCGCTGCTTTAGCAAGAACTTCAGCACTCCGTATTTAAACTTATTGATCACAATCGTTCCTGCATCAAACTCCATATACTCGCCTCCGAACAGGCTCTTAAACGCATATACTCCATACGCCGGATGATCGGGTGTCGGATTCACCGGCACTCCTCCCATATCCAGGTACTTCACATTCGGCAAATGGATATAATGCGTGATAGCCTTCCAGAACACATATGTTGAACTACCGGTCTGCCTGTTCAGCTCATAATCGCTACCTCCCGAATGATAATATGCAGTCTCTCCGCTAATCAGCATCACGGCAACCGTTGCCGGTTTACCATTCACCGAACCGATATGCAGTTCGGCGTCCGTATGCAGGAATAGATTGCGGAAGAACGCATCAGACTTCAGCAACATCGATGCCTTGGCATTCCGACTGATAGCATGCTGCTGGGTCTGTTCACGTAACTGCTGCAGAGTATCCATCTCTGCTACCGCATCTTCACCTTTCAGCACACGCACCTCTACACCATTCTTCTCGCCCTTGCGGAAACGGTTACGATGCTTATTATCCACCAGATCCCATTGCTTATCCTCCGAATCCGGCAGCGTCACAAGGAACGTAGCACACGGCTCTTTCTCCAGGTACGGCAAGTTCCATCCGCGTACCCAGTGCGTCAAGTTGAACATCACGATCTGTTCCTCACGCGCCCACGCACGCATTGTATCTATAAGGAGCAATTGATATTTCTCTGCCAACTCTTCCGTAGCAAACGTCGGATATGCATCGAAATACACCGATTTGGCAATCAGCCGAATCAACCGCTTGTTTCCTCTATAGTTACCTACCCAGCCACCGATCAGTAGCGAGCCTTCATACACTACTCCTCCCCACACATCTTCACTATACTCGTTCGGCAGTAAGATGTTTCCCCATCTGCCCCTATCGGCTAACTCCAAGAACGGATGATAGCTTTCTGCTGATATTTTTTCTATTCTATATTCCATAATGGTATTATTTTTCTTTCAATAATTGTTGATATATATGCATGATTTGTTCAGCAATCAATCTATTTGATAAATTCTGTTTCAGCAAGGCCTCACGTCCTTTGGTCTTTTCCTTATACTCCAATGCTTGCTTCAACAATGTTGCTAACTCCTCCGCGTCTCTTGCTTTTGCCATGTAACAGCCGTCTACACCGGCTATCCGTTCTTTTACATCTCCTACATCTACACTTACTATCGGACAACCACATGCCATCGCTTCTTTGATTACTTGTGGACTTCCTTCGGAGATTGATGTCATTATCACTGCATCCACTGCGTTCATCAGTTGCACCGTCTGCTCTCGCGTATATCCGATAAACTCCAATAACTCCACATCTTTCAGCAAATCAACCGCTGCTTTCGCCAATGGGTAGTTCTTTACTAGAACATCGAACTTCTTGGTAAACAGCACATACTTCTTTTTCGCACCCAACTTCAACGCCTTTCGACATTCCTGTTTATCTGCCTCTCTGAACAACTCCATGTCCACTCCACATGGGATCACGGTATATTTTCCTTTTGGTTGCATTTTTGCCACCAACTTTTCAGAAACAAATATATTCCATTTCGACAATAAATAAGATAATCGTGAGAAACGATACACTTTGGAGTCATTTACGTCAGAGCCATGATAGGTCGTTATCACTGGCACTCGTCTCGTAGCCAAATTCGCCAACAATCCGCATAAGCCATAGTGTGCATGGATGATATCCGGCTTATATTCCCGTATTGCTTTGCGCAACTGAGGCAGTTCACGCAAATAGCCCAATATACCCTTGCCCTTAATAAGATAATACTCATGTTCGACACCATATTGCGAGATAGCATTCATCTGTTCCGAAATGAATGCAGCAATCCCATCGTCCATAAACGGCCTGTAACTACATACTACTAATATTTTCATACACCATACACCTTTATGTCAATCCTCGTCCTGCAAGTTTAAACCAGTTCCATGCGATACACGCTATAAACATCAGCGCACACCAATAGGTGAACAATCGTTTGTATTTTGGTTTAGTAACCGCAATGCTCAATCCATATGCTGCAAACATAAATTCAAATGGCATCACCGGTTGATGGAATCGCTCAGATTGCGCAAACGTACTGAACGATAGCACCACCAAATATCCTAACATAAATGATAGCGGCAACAGATTCTCTCTCCATGTACCGGACATCAGTAGCATGATTAACGCGAAAATCGTAAAAGCTGACATCATATTCTTCACAAAGTTTCCTCCGTTATTCAATTGTTGCACATCCTGCCCTTCTACATTCGCCATTGTAGGGAATGGCAAAGTGAAAATCATAGGAGCAAATACGGTAGCTCCGGCATACTTAGCAAAACTATTTCCGCCATCTTCACGTGTAGATCGCCATTCCATATTCGTCTTTTGTTCATTGGATTGTACCGCGGATATCAATTCTTGAGCTTGCTCTTCTACCTGATTACCGGCCACGACGCCGATCAAAGCGACCGCCAATATACCTACGATGACACGTTTTCCCCATGTTACCACCTTTGTTGAACTCATTACCACGGAAAAAACCAATGCCAACAAAGCCACAATACCCAACGGTGTTCGAAATGTAAAGATAGCCGCTGCAATGAGTAAGACAGGAATAACCTTCCAGGCCGTGAATTGCCGTGAGCGCAGCATTTGATCGGCTTGCTCAACGAACAACACGGCCAAAAACACCATCTCGACCTCTTTTAAATGACATGTACAATAATACCAAA
>OCVV011129930.1_pt1 | contig 14527 bp, 25 predicted proteins | sample 1539721 | NCBI WGS metagenome assembly OCVV01 (sample SAMN02144230, study PRJEB22623) | gut metagenome | biome: sheep rumen | host: Ovis aries | place: New Zealand
GTTGTTCACTTTCACCAAGAGTTCCCCGAGCATGATTGGGCACGAGATGAGGATGGTAAAATTGATGAGTTTGCGATGGAGTATGAATATCATAATGGTCCTTATTGTAATCGTTGCGGATATAGCTTCTGCATCAACTGCACACCCCGCGGTTGGGATGCTACGCGATGCATTGTTGATTATAATGCTTGCCCGACATGTGGTGGGCGCGTGGTTCGCTCGCAACATTTCTGCGACAAGTGCGGACAGGAGCTTGATTGGGAATGAATAAGGAAAAATTATTTAATGGCCTTAAAAGTCATATTGCGCGCGAATGCGAATCTTGCCCATATGTATCTCGTGGTGATTGTTACTAGGTAATGATGGGTGATTTATTAGAATTATTTAAAGAGCAAGAAGAGCGTATTCTTAAATTAGAAGATTATGTAGATTATCTAAAATGTTCAGCGGTTTAATGAGGTATAAATTATGAATAAAGAAAAAGTTCTACATGGTCTAAGTAGTTGTACTGCAATCGCGGGCGTACCAGATATTTGTGGTTTTACTAAATGCCCTTATCACGGTGATGGTCCGATGTGTCAGCATAATTTATTGCGCGATATAGCAGAACTACAAATGCTGTACGCCAAACCAGAAAAAGTAGAAGGCATGCGCCATGCTTATGGGCATACTGATATGATTGGTGATTGTCCCGCGTGCGGCCTTACGGTATATAAAAGAATTAATGCGTGTTATTGCGGCGCATGCGGTAAGAGGATTAAGTGGGAATGAAAAGTAATGAAGATATTATTAAAGGATTAGAAGTATGTTCTAAACCCGGGCGCTCATGCTGTTCAGATGAATGTCCATATTATAAACAAAATAGAAATTGTACTAGTATGGAATTGAAGCGTGATGTGCTTGCGTTAATTAAACAATATATTGTTGCGCCAAGTATTCAACTTACTATTCCATATAATGAACTTCGCGATATTGGGTGCGGCGATTGCGTTTGCCGTATTTGTGCGCGTAATGAATGCTTAAATAATATGGCACCCGATGTTCCAGAAACGGAATTATGCCGCGGCTGTAATCTTTGTTACGGGTCTACTAATTATTGCCCTTTTCTACCAGAGGAAGGAGAATAAAATGATAACACAAGCAGCAGCCAAAGTAATATTAAAAGATGGTAACGTGCACACTATTCCCTTGCATCGCCACGGCGATATGGGGAAGATTCTAAAAGAGTTTGGTTACGAGCCAACAGGATTTGAAGTTATTAGCCAAGGTTTTCTTGATTCAGAAGGTAATTTCTATACACGTCGAGAAGCCGCGGATTATGTGCGAAAGCATTGGAACGAGCACCCAACACGAAGTTATTATATTGGGGAAGAATTATATAGTGAGGATTTATATTAATGGAATCATATACATATTCAAATACAATTTGTCCAAAATGTCATAGTAATGAAGTAGAATGGTTGTATGACGTTTCAACCGGAACTGGCTCTACTACAAAACTAAGGTGCTTACATTGTAACTATGTGTTTGACCCGCCTACAATATTACCAGAAAAGAAATCAAAGTATCCAATTATCACTCTATGCGGCAGTACCCGCTACCGCGATATGTTTATGTACATGCAAAAAGAACTAACACTCGCGGGGTATATTGTAATTAGTGTTGGATGCTTTGGACATTATGAAACAGAACAAGAAGCAGAGCGTATCGCAGCAAATAAAGATATGCTTGATGACATGCATAAGCGCAAAATTGATATGGCGGAATCAATCTATGTAATTAATCCAGGCGGCTACATTGGTTCTTCAACCGCGTCTGAAATTAATTACGCAACAGAACATCATAAGAACATTTATTACCTAGTGCCGCCGCGACTGGAAGGAGAACATAAAAATGGAACGTACATTAACTGATATTACTTGGGATGAATATGTCGCGCATCCGCCATCCTATGTGAATGGCAAAGAACTAACTAATATTACATGTCCAGAATGCGGCCGCTACATCTACCGTGACCGCAGTATGGTATTAACCACTTACCCACCCCAATTTTATTATTTATGTGAGTGTGGTTGGCATGGCGTTGGACATTAAAATTATATTGACTTGCTTGGGTATATTCTTTTTTACAATTATTTGTCATTTAATTTTGGAGATAGTTTATGGTCGCTGAATGGAAACGCCGCGGAGTTTATAATCCGCACTATTATTGCTCTAATTGTTTTATGTAGCCACCAGAAATAGAATACATATGCCCCTTTTGCGGTGCAGAAATGACAAATTATATTTCAATTTTAGACGCTGAGTTTCTAGCTTCTTCTAACTTGACTGATATTGGGATTTATGATATAATAAATAAAAAGAAGGGAGAAGAAGAAAATGATTGATGAAATTAAGTAGGCACTTATTGAAAGTGATATGTCGCCGCGAGACTTACGTATCGCACTTGATATTATTACTAACATACAAATTAAAGAAATACAAAAAGAAATTGATGAAATGGCTAAAAAGCAATAGCTTATGAGAAAGGAAAATTGTAATGAATGACTCGCACTTGTTTAAGGTCGCGCGCGAATGGAGTATGAAAGCAGACTACACGGGCGGCGGAAAGCCGCGACTTGGTTGTATTATAGTATATAAAAATACTGTCCTCGCGGGCGGCTTTAACAGTGACAAGACTCATCCATCACAAGAAAAGTTTAATCGTTATCGTTACAAAGCAAGCGGCAATAATTACTTGCCTGCTAAAACTCACGCCGAGCTTGCGGCGCTTCAAAAAATTAAATATCTTGATATTGATTTTTCGCGCGTTCATATCTATATTTACCGCGAAACGCGCGATGGAAAGCTCGCACTCGCTAAGCCTTGTCGGGCGTGTGAGGCTGCGATTCGTTCTATGGGTATTAAATATATCCACTACACAACAGAAGATAGTTTAGTATTTGAAAAATTAATTGATAAGAAAGGAATCTAATATTATGAGTAAGGTACATTATATTGTAAAGAAAGATGAGCGCGTAGTTGTTTGTGTTATCAGTGACACGGAAGATTATTTCATGGATTATATGGTGCGGCATATGTATGAAAATAACCATCTAATTACTGGTAGGTGGCATGATAAGTATTTTCTGAAAAACTCATACAGCGGTGTCGCGAGGTGTGCTCCGGACGACGAGTGGAATGAAGAGATTGGCCGCAAGATTGCGTTTAACAAGGCGAAGGAAAAGCTAAATAATGCCTTCTTTAAGCGCGCGAAGGCTTATGTAAACGCGGCCGATAGCGAGTTTAATCAGCTTATTGGCATCATCAATAACTATGGCGCGCGGCTTGCAAGCGATGCAGATAAGCGCGGTAAAGAAATTGACGGCCTTCTTGGTAAGAAAGAGTAAAAAAATAAAGGGGGAGAGCTTATGCTCTCCCCGTTTTTTTATTTGTCTATTTGTTTCTTGCACTCATCTAATTGTGCTTGAATATCATTAAGTTGTTCTTGAAGCCGCGCGAGAACGACATTTAATTCGTCATACTCAGGTTCCTCTTCTTCCTCTGGTGGAACTTCTTCTTCCTCTTCTGGTGGTAATGTAGCTTTATATTTATCTTCAATCTTTGGCCATGTGGCTTGGCCTACTTTACCATCTACGCTTAATTTATTTTCTTTCTGGAACTTTTTAACCGCGGCCTCTGTTCCACTACCAAACACACCATCGGGTTCGCCGCAATCGTAGCCAATGGCATTTAACATTTTTTGTAATTTTCTTACATTATCTCCCGTAGAGCCACGTTTCAAAACACCAATATTTTTATTAATAATCTTTGCTTGTTCTAAATATTCATCTGTATAATATCCAACTGGTATTGCATAGTGTGTCCATGCTTTATCATCTATGCTGCCTATCATTACTTCGCCCTTGCCGCTGCAATGAATGATGACGCCGCCACCAATATGGAAGCCGATATGGCTCATGCGGTTTCCATCTGCCTAATAGACACAGCACACAACATTAGGCATTTCCGCAATAGGACCACGCCGCACAAAGTTCGCGGTATTGCTCCAATGGTATGTCGCGCCCGCGCCCTTTAAAATAATACCGCACGCTTTATTAACCGCATTAACAAAGCCGATGCAATCGTATTCATCCATGCCTTCATACTTACAGCCGCTACATGTTTTCTGCTTGCCACTTAATACTGGGCAGCGCTTTTTTATATTTGCGCGGCTAACTTCTGTCAATTTAGAAGAACTCATCCTACGTTCACGGTTAGCAACTGTGCATTTTTCACCTGTTGCGCCCCAGACATAAGGAGAACCCATTAAACTTTTTGCTTTTTCTACCACTTGTTCTGCAACCTAACTCATAAGTACCTCCCCATTTAATCCATATCCATACTATATCAATGTGCCTGGATAGTAAAATGCTAATATTTCTTTGTATGTTTTACCGGCTTTCGCGGCCTAATTAGCACCACGTTGACTCATTCCTACGCCATGGCCGCAGCCATTGCCATCATCCCAAGGGTCATTTTGCTCGATTAGATAAGGTATGTTGCTGCCCCATCTTTCTTTCGCAGATGTAGTGCGCCCGCCATTGCTTGAAGAATAAACAGCAGAAATTAATGAGCCATTGTATATTAATACTTGTCCCTTTGTTGCCTCTGCGGCTTCGACGCAGTGCGGATAGCTATTTTTATTATAGCGTTTTGCGCGATATGCCTATGCGACACTAGAAGAATCTGAAATCTCGCGGCCGCGCAGCACGCCGCGGTTGACTGCGAATGTGCGGCAAGCAATCGCCTGCGCCTTACATGCTTCTAATTGGCCATTGCCTATCTCCGATGCGGTAACTGCCGCGACGTATTCTTCAAACTCTACTTCAACAATATCATTTATATTTGCATTAAAATAAGTGGCATTTTCTTGCCTTGTAATTTTTACTTTAATTTTCAATGGGACCACCCCCTTTATATTTTAGTGATAAAATGCCATACGAAATCTATTAAAAAGTTTTAAAATGGGATATTTAACCTCATTCTCTACTACTACTTTTATAGAGAGACAACTTTTTAAGTTGTATCAAAAGGATAACCGGCATTAATTGCCGAGATTTTAAGGAGGGAAAGGAATGGCTTACGATAAACATACTTGGAGTACAAAAGAAGCGATTACCAAGTCAAAGATGTAGCATATTGAAGATGGCATAGAAGCCGCTTCAAATAAAGCGGATGCTAATGAAACTAATATATCTACATTGAACAATAAAGTTGGTAATATTGATGTCAATAATGGCGGCTCTATAAGTCAACGTCTTAGTAGCATGTCAGGCGATATTCAAACGCTTAAAAATACTAATGTTGGCGCTTTAAGTACTCGTCTAGAAAGCGTAGAAAATCAAGTAAATGCTGCACGTGGCGATACAGAGCCAAGACCAAATCTTGCTTAGGTACTCGCTGATATGCGTTCAGAAACGGCAAGAGTAGAAAGAGAGTATAAAAGTGCTGATACAACTATTAATAGTAATATTACAACAGCACAAAATACAGCTGATGCTGCAATTTCTGCTTTAAATCTGGCAAAAGGTAATTCTGAAAGCGTAGCTGACAGAATAGCCGCGATAGAAACTGTTAATCGTACTCAAGATACTGATATTTCAACTTTAAAAGGTAGAATGAATACGCCAATAACAGGTGATACAAAGAGTGTAGAATAGCATCTTTCTAGTCTTCATACGGATGTTGATACTATTCAAAGTGAAATAGAAACTGCGCGTGGAGTAGATAATTTAAACGTTGCTCGTCAGAATTTAAATGCGCGTTTTGTTGATGAAGAAACAAGACTTTCCAATGCTGAGGGGCGTTTAGCAACATTAGAAACTTCTACAGGCACTACAATACCAAATAGAATTGGTGCGGTTGAAGGGCGTGTGAGCACTGCGGAAGGAAAAATAACTGCGATTGAAACCGAAATAAATGGTGCTCATAGAGAAGGTATTGTAGGCGATACTCTTGATGCGCGCTTTGACGCAGTTGAAGCGACAGCAAATGCCGCGGCGAAAGCAAGTGAAGTTAGTACGGCATTAAGTGGTATTGATGCTCGTCTTGATGCACTAGATGGCGGTAGCATTGCTGATACCGATGATAGTGGCAGTTTAACTGGGCGTGTAGCAGAACTTGAAGTTGCATTAGACTACACACCCACTAGTGATGAAGACACCACACCAGCCGGCTTAACACAACGTATTAACGCGGCGGAAAGTGATATTGATACATTAGAGGGTAATATCGGCACAATTAATACTGCGCTAGGCACAAAAGCAAATGCCACAGATGTTGAAACCGCGCTTGCTGGTAAAGTAAGCACCGAGGCTATGAATACTGCTATAACAAATGCAGTTAAAAATATTAGCACAACAATTATTAAGAATAAAAATGAAGTTGCTTATACAGATAATGTTCCAAGCAACACGCAAACTTGGACTATTAGTGATAAAGATGATTATCTATTACAGGCCGCGGATGATAAATACTATTATTGGAAACATATTAATAATGAGTGGCATCTAATGGGTGGTGCTGGAAACGGTGAAGGCGGCGGAGGTACTGGTAATAGTGACTCTGAAAATTATACAACTTACGCCGCGTTTGAAGAAGCACAGAAAAAAGATAATAAAGATTATTATGTTTTACAAGATGATAATCTTTGGCATCATTATCGTTATATAGCATCTGCTGGTGAAAATGATACAGTTGTTTATACCCGTATTGAAATTGGACAAATAATAGATACAAATAAAATTAAGCGATATAACATGGAAAAGGTATATGACGAAGATGAGAAAAAATATTACTTAAAAGTATATCAATATGATTATAATGAAAATAATAATGATATTGATACCGACTTATCTGATATTTTACCTTGGAAACCATCTACTACTTATAGTGTAGATGCGCAAGTAGTCTATAATGATGGATATGTTTATAGATGTATAGTAGCCAATTCAGATGCTGAATGGACAGCAAATAATTGGGAAAAGATTAGTAATATATGTACTATTCAATTTATTGAATTGCCAGAAGGCGGTGGCGGCGGTGCTTCTGCTGGTATTGTTAAGCGTTTAACTCGTATAGGAGATCAAACGATTGAAACAATTACTAATAATTAGATATTACTAGAAGCATTTTATTCTTATCATACTACTGAATTAGATGACAATGGAGCACTTATACCAACAGAATCTAGTTCTGGTACATATGTTTTACGTTCTGGAAATACAGTAATAGAAACAGGAACTGTTCCTAGTGGTGCTTATAAAGCAACAAATATTCAACCCGGCGATCCAGGCTATATGCAATTTGATGTTACTAAATATTGTAATATTGGTAATACTACTTTTGAATTAGTAGTAACAACGGAAGGGACTCAACAGACTAAAAACTGGACAGTTAGAGTTATTGATTTACATTTAGAATCAGAAGCACCAGAAGTATTATTAATTTCTAGTTCCGAAGCATACAATTTCCCATATGCCGCATTTGGCGCATTAACAAAAACATTACATGTTATTATAGATGATGATACAGAACATGAAATAACGGCTACCTTAACTTCTATTACCTCTGGCCGCACGGCAACAGTAACAATTCCTGCGCAAGAACATGGTGCTCACAGCATTGATATGTATTTAGAGGCGACAGTTGGTGGCGTAAGAAGAACAACTGAACATTTAATACGTGAATATATTTGGTATGATGACGAAGTTGGTACCACAATTTTAGCATCGCCATATAATGAGCAAACAATTACTGCTCAACAGTATTCTACAATTGAAATTCCATATCAAGTATATAAAAAGAATGCTTCTATAATTGATGTAGAATATTATTTAGATTAGAATGCCACACCATTCGATTCTGTTAGGTTAGATAATACTAACACTGGATTATTAACTTATTTAGCAACAGACAAGGGCGAACATTCTATAACAATTAAAGTAGATGATATTACTATTACTACTTCTCTAAATATTACTCAATTGGATATAAATATTTCTCCTGTTGAAGGTGCTATTATTGATTTCAATCCGGCTACATTAGAAAATAGTTCTACTAATCGTTTACCTTCTTGGACAGTAGGACAAAATCAATATAGTTTTATTGATTCTAATAATTTCAACTGGTCAGAAGATAGTAATGGTGGCGGATATAAGAGAGAAGAGGATGGTAAAGCATTAGTTATAAAAGCAGGCACTTATATTAATTTAAATTATCCAATCTTTGCGAATAATATTTTAACTTAGGGTGCGGAATTAAAGATTATTTATAAGACAAAAGCAGTAAGAAAAGCAGACGCTATTTGGTTATCTAGTGTTGACAAAATGTATAATAAAGACGTTGGATTATAGTTAGGCGCGCATTATGGTTGGTTAAAAACCACAAGAGCGGTTAATGAAAACGTAGAAATAGAACCAGATGAAAATGGCGTTATTGCTATGAATGGTATTAACTATAATATTTGGAAACCAAATACTGCTTATGCCGTTAACGATATTGTCGTTTTATGGGATGAATCTGATGAAGATAACCATCAGTTAATATTTAAATGTCTAAAAGCCTGGGATAATACACATGATAGTTTCTTAAATAGTAAAGGAAAAGTAGATACAGAAAGTTGGTTAAGTGTTGGTAAAATTAGTGCTAATATCGCGGCGACTGACTCTTATCTATATCTATCATATTCCGAACAAGATAAGATTGAATTAGATATTAATATTGATGCCGCGGCGTAGTTTATTATGTCTTATGAAGATGGTGTGCCTAGTAAAGTATATGCATATTCTATCGGTACTGGCGGAGATGGATTAACTCATACAAATACTATTCATATAGGCTCTGATGATTGCGATGTTTATCTATATGGATTACGTATTTATAATAAATCTCTTACTACCGCGGAAATATTACAGAACTTTATTGCAGATGGCAGAGATGTAAATGAAAAGATTGATCGTTATAATAGAAACTGTATTTATTGGGATCCAACATAGAATGATGGCGAAGGTGGTTATTTCCCATCTCCATCTCCAACCGCGACTCTTGACCCAATTAAATTAGCAGAAGTAATGCCAAACGTAAAGGTATTAATGTTAGATACACCAGTTTTTACCACAAGTAAGAAAGACTTTATAATGAATAGTACACTTCGTTGTATTCATGCTACTGGCGGTAATGTATATACTTCTCGTGGTGATGCAGATAACTGGCTCTTTACTAATGGTTTCCACAGTGGTCAAGGTACTACTTCTGATAACTATGGACAAAGCGCAAGAAATGTCGACTTCTTATTTGAAGTGGATGCTAAACATTGGCCTACTAAATCAAAAAATATGGGTACTTACAAAGTTAAAGATAATCCAGATTATAAATCCACTGTTTATATAGGTAAAGATGCATCCGCTTGGAATGAAGAAACTAAAACATGGGTTCCAACCAGAGAGCCAGAAGCAATAGAAGTTTGCGAGGATTGGAAAGGAGATAATTGTAAAGTTAGTTTAACTGAAACCTCTGTCCCAAATAACTATTTTAACTTAAAAGTAAATGTTGCTTCCTCTGAAAATGTAAATAATGCTTTATTCTAGAAACGCTATGATGATTTCTTAGTATATTCTTCACCAGCACAAACAAATCAAATTGCTGAGCATCGTCTTAATTATTAGGCCCTTGGACAAGATGTATCTAAGATTAAAGTTAAAAATAGTATGGAATTTGTTCCAGCAGTATTATTCGTGCGCGAAAATTAGCAGGATGAAAATGGAAATCCATTAAATCACGTAGAATTTAATGACTGTGATTGGCATTTCTATGCTCTTGGTAATATTGGTGACTCTAAGAAAACCGATTATACTCGCGCATACGATCCAGAAGATATTAATGAATTCACTTGTGAGAATTCTGATAATAATACTAATAATGGTCAGTTCCAGTCTGGTGTATTTAATTATAATGGCCATGAAGCAATTGAGACTGATTACCGCGCATGGTCAACTACTGATGAATATGTTGAGAATGATATAGTTATTAATGACGGTATTATTTATAAATGTGCAGTAGCTAATGCTACAACCGGCACATGGGAAAATAATCAATGGACAGCAATAATATACACCAATTGGACAGAAACAAATTCAACACCTTATTTTGCTCCGCGTACTAATCCAAACTCTATGGAATATATATTCCCAATTAAGCCAAGTCAGTGGAATGTATAGTTAGATGGAGAATATTTAAATAGAAAACATAAAACTTTAATTAAAGAAAAGTTTGATGGCAATCATTCATTTGAATTTAGATATGCTTGCTGCGGTGACTATCGTGATGGTGATTTAATTAATGATACAAATGGAGATAGTACAGTTCCTAATACTGATCCTGAAACAATGGCAAAGAAACCTTTCCTTACAAAAGATGATGTATAGGAAAAATTAAATCATGATGTAATGCTTGCTTTCTACGAATGGGTAATAACTTCAACTCCTGAACAATATCAAGCAGAAGCATCACAATGGTTTGTTAAGAGCGCAATGGAATTCTTCTATGCTTATACTCATTATTATACAATGATGGACAACCGCGCGAAAAATACTTTCTGGCACTTTGCTAAGACCGGTACTTATATTGAAGTATCTCGTCCTGTAAAAGAATTATTACATGTATATGAAGAATCTTCTGATAATGGTATTACTTGGAGTCCAGCAACTGGAACAGAAATTGATTCTAATAAAAAATATCGTACACAGTATGCTTTTGATATGTGGGCATATGATATGGATACTGCTGCTGGTATTGATAATAATGGTCAACTTTCTTTCCCTTATGGTAAAGAGGATGATGATTATCGTGTTGATGGCGTTCCAACTTCTGGTTATGCTTTTAACGGCGCAGGTTCAATTTTCTGGCGCAGATTAAAGACAGTATTTGCTTCTGAAATAGCAGATGTTATGAATACTGCATAGAAATGTTTCCGTGCAGAAGATCTAATAAATGAATTTGATAGATTCCAGAATTGCTTCCCAGAAGAAATTTGGCGTCTTGATATTGAGCGTAAATATGTTCGTACATTTACAGGCGCGTCTATTGATGATTCTATTACTGTCGGTAAAAAGAATCCTAGATTCTTAACAGCAATGATGTAGGGTCGTAAGAAATATCAGCGTCGTCAGTGGATACGTAATCAAAGTTTGTACTTTAATAGTAAATATCGTTTAAGTGATATTACTATTGCTAGTAATACAACAGAATTTAATGTCATTACTCCCGCGAATGCTAATGATCCTAATATTGCGGTTAAACCCAATTATGATTTAAAATTAGTACCTTATCAAGATATGTATATTAATGTTACGGTTGGTAATGGTGGGCCAACACCATCGTAGAGAGTAAAAGCCGGAGAAACATATATACTCCCAATTGCTGATTATACATCTGCGAATTTTGGTGAAACTCGTATATATATTTATGGATTTAGTGGCATTTCAGAAATCGGAAATCTTGCTTCTATGTATCCATACTCTTTCACATTAAATGCTCTGGATCACTTAAAGAAACTTGATATGGGAACCGATGCCAGCGGTTATGTCAATGCTAACTTAACTAGTTTGCCATTTACAACAGATACAGAATTACCACTATTAGAATCAATTAATATAAAGAATTGTCATAGTTTATCTGGTGGTTTAAACTTAAATCGCGCGAATAATTTACGAACCGTTGAAGCCACTGGCACCACTATAACTGGTATTAATTTACCACAATATACTCAGATTGAAACATTACATTTACCATCAACAGTAACTGATTTAGTTTTATATGGTGCAAAAAAATTAGATGATTTATAGATTATCAATAATAATACAGGATTAGTTGATTATTCTGGATTGTTTAATTTAAATATTTATGATAGTGATTATTCTTCTAATATAGATTGGATGAGTATCGCTAATTCAATTATTGAAAAATAGAGTTTAGAAACTAATATTTCTTTATTACGTCTTTCTAATGCTACTATTGTTGATATTGAATCCTTAGAACCTTTTAAAGAATTTAAAACTATACTTGAAAATAAAGGAAATACATTAGAATTAAGTGGTACAATTAATGTTACTGGTGATTGGTCACAAATAGAAAAAGATACTTACAAAACTATTTGGCCTGATTTAACTTTAAATACAACAAATGGCAGCGAAGTAAGTAAAGTATTAGTAAGCTATGTAAATAGAGGATATCAAAGTGATACAGAGTGGATACCAGAACAAGAAATCACAACTAGATATATTACAGTGGGTGATCCAATACCAGATATTTATTCTAATGTATCTGTTTCTGAATTACCAACAAGAGATGCTACTATTGCTTCTGTTTTTTAGTTTGGTACTATTAATTAGTCTACTTATAGAGTATACTCTGGTTGGACACTAAGTAAAACTGGAGACAATCCTATATCACTTTATACTTAGGGTTATACAAATAATAATCCTTATAGAGCCTCGGCGTCTATGAATGGAAAAGTTAGCTTATATACTTTATTTAATGCTACTCCACATAAATATACTGTAAACTGGTATTTAGATTCTTCAACTTTAATTAAGTCTGAAAGTAATCAAGATTATGGCGGCGGTTATGATTTAGAAGCACCAACAGTTAAGGATATCAGAGAAAATTATGAAACTATAAAAGATTTCCATATTAATTCTGATAATACTGTAACATATTCAATTTTTGATGGATGGCAAAAATTGCCAACCAATATTAATCCGACTTTAGAAGAAGCAAAAAATAGCGTATACAATATATATGCTAAATGGTATACTAACACAGTAAGCATTGATGAAGCAGCGGAGAACGGTTTATTTAGCGACACAACTTCTCCTTCATTAGAACAATTACTAGTATTCTCTCGTATGAGTAATACTGATAGAAATAGTTATCCTAAGAGTAAGACAATTGTTAAAAATAAAAAATTTAATTATTAGATGGGCTTTAATGGAACTAATAACAATGGAACGGTAATTGTTAATACAAATGCGGTACAAACCTTTACCAGTGATAATGCTGGCAATAGTATTGCTTTTAATAATATTAAGCCATTCAGTACTAATAATGGATTTACTTTAGCAATTGATTATCAATTTGATGATACACAACAAATTTCTACAGACGCCGCAATTTTAATGGGTTGTTATGATAAAGTTAATGGTAATATTACTGGTTTTGCTCTTTATAATAATACCAAGTCCGAACATGGACCGACTGGCGCGGTAGTAGGATATGGAAATATGTTTAGTATACAAGATAATACAAAATCTGTAGGTGTTCTAGGGCAACGTAATATGCTGGTTATACGTCATCCAGCTAACTCATCTAGATTATGGATTTATTCTAGTAGAAATACCAATAGTGCCTCATTAGAACAAGATTATGTTCCAACCTATATTGATTTAACTACATAGACTTTATCAGAAAATGCTGTTCTATGTTTAGGGCATTTACGTACTGATATTAATACTAATAGTAACTTTAGTAATGAAGAAGGAATTAATACTACTGGTGCACAAGGCACTATTTATTGGTTAAAATATTGGGATGAAGATTTAGGAGCAGGAGAATGTCAACAATTGGCACAGTGGCCTCATGAAAATATGACGTCAATAATTACTGCTGTAAGTGATGATTTTACTTAGGAAGTAAATGGTAATATTAGACCGGCGCTTTATTTTATGGGATTAAATAATTCTAGTCACGGTATGACTAATAGTGCTCGTTTTGATCGTAGTGAAGGTACAAACGTTGGTTGGAATAATTCTGCTATGAAGACTATTTGTGATGAGCGTATCTTTAATGGCCTTCCAATTAGATTACAATCTATTTTAAGCAATATTAGAGTAGGACATTTTAATTATTTGGCTCAATATAATACTTCAACTGAAAGTATGGGATATGCATTAAGTAATCTTTAGACAAGTACTGGGTACGTTTATTTGCCTTCTATTAGTAGTTTAACATTTAATGTTGCTACTTATAATAATGAATCCATATATGAACGTAATGGGAAAACTACTGGTACTTTAGTTACTGATATTACTCCTTATTCATTATATGAAGACGCGGCTTCTATGGCAGTATATGATTATTATAATACTGGTACTAGATGGCGCGAAGCCAGTGCAGAAAGTGCATATTATAATTTAAGATTTACTAATAAACCAATTAGTTGGAGTACAAGTTCTCCTTTGCGTATTTATAGAATTGCTCGTAGTGCAATTCCTAGTGGTTCTACGCTACGTAATTTAATTCCTAATTTAGAATCAGGAGATATTGTGGTTTTAACTAATGAAGCCGCTTATATGTATGTTTCTACGGATGATTTAAGTTATGGCTTATAGCCCGAACCTCAAACTGATATATTTAATACAGCAATAGGTAGTGTTACAGAGGGCGGTTGGATTAGAAGTTAGTCTTATATTACTCGTTCAGTTACTGC
>OCVV011352939.1_pt1 | contig 14527 bp, 15 predicted proteins | sample 1539721 | NCBI WGS metagenome assembly OCVV01 (sample SAMN02144230, study PRJEB22623) | gut metagenome | biome: sheep rumen | host: Ovis aries | place: New Zealand
TTTTAAAATATTTAATTAATATAATATGAGAGAATGAAAATTATGTCAATATATGATTTTAATGTAAAAGATACAGAAGGAAATGATGTATCATTATCAGAATATGAAGGAAAAGTTTTATTAATTGTAAATTCTGCAACTGAATGCGGATTTACTCCGCAATACAATGAACTTACAGATATTTACAATGAATTTAAGGATGATGGATTTACCATACTTGATTTTCCATGTAATCAGTTTGGTCAACAGGCACCGGGTACTGGTGAGGAAATTAAGGAAGCTTGTCGTCTGAATTTCTTGGTTGAGTATCCTATTTTTGAGAAGATTGATGTGAACGGTGAAAACGAAGATCCGTTATACACCTACCTTAAAAGTGAAAAAACCTTTGAAGGATTCGATGAAGATCATGAATTAGCTGCTGTAATTGCTGATGTTGTCAGTAAAATTGATTCCGATTACGAAAACAACAGTGATATTAAATGGAATTTCACCAAGTTTTTAGTTGATAGGGAAGGTAATGTTGTGGAAAGGTATGAACCTACAAAGGATTTGAGATGTGTTAAAAAGGATATTAGTGAGTTAATATAATGAAGTGTGCAATACGATATTATTCTAAATCGGGCAATACTCAAAAGTTGGCTGAGGTAGTTTCGGAAGTTATTGATGAACCGGCACTTGATATTTCTCATGAATTAACTGAAGATGTTGATGTTTTATTTTTTGGTTCAGGAGTTTATGGGTGTGCATTGGATCCTGCAGTGATAAAGTTTATCAGCAATATCAGTGTTGATGTCGGTGAATTGGTTAACTTTTCTACATCTGGTATGATGACTTCTAATTATCAATTGATGAAGAATGTCATTAAAACAACTGATATTTCTTTGTCTGAGTATGAGTTTCATTGTCCTGGTTCTTTTGTCGGTTTAAATAAGGGTAGGCCTGATGATAACGATATAATTAATTTTAAAAAGTTTCTTTATGGCTTTTTAGATTAATTCTCTTTTTATATTTTTTTTAATTTTCAGTATGTTTATATAATATGAAAAATATAACAATGTTATGTTATAATTAACAATGTTATATTATGTTTTGATTTCAACCACTAACTCTATTCTAATAAATTGTTTAAAAAAGCAAAACATTTTATAAAGCTATAAAAGAATAATTTAAGTAAAAAAACTAATAAACACTATAGTATAATCGATATTACTAAAATTATTTATAAATTAAAATAATCTAAAAGAGGTGACAAAAAATGTGTGAATTATTTGCTGTAAGTTCAAAAAAATGTGTGAAAATCAATGACTATCTTAAAGAATTCTATAATCATTGTGAACAACATCCACATGGATGGGGATTAGCAATAATGCAAGGAAATCAATCAATCATACAAAAACAACCATTAAAGGCAAATCAGAGCAATGAACTAAAAGAGATACTCTCACAGGAAATTTTTGTTGAACATGCATTTGCACATATACGATTAGCAACAATAGGTTACACAGATTCATTTAACTGTCATCCTTTTAGTGGAATAGATAATGCTGGAAGAACCTGGACATTAATTCACAACGGAACCATATTCAAATATGAAAAACTAAACAAATATGTTACAAAACAAATAGGCGAAACAGACTCCGAAAGAATATTGTTGTATATTATTGATGAAATAAACAACCTTCAAGATGAACTGGAAAGATCACTAAGTTCTGAAGAAATCATTCAATTATTAAATGAAACAATTACAAATTTAGCAGAAGGTAACAAACTTAATCTAATGATATTTAACGGAGAAAACCTGTTCATTCATTCCAACTATAAAAATTCATTATATTACCTTGAAAAAGATGATACTCTCTTCATATCAACAAAACCATTAACAAAAGAAGGATGGAAACAATTTCCAATCAACACTTTAAAAGTAATAAAAGATGGAAAAGTAGTTTTCAGTGGAAAAAAACATGAATATGAGTATTTTGTCACGGAAGAACAATTTAAATTCATATTAGATAATGTTAGTCCAGAATTAAAACAAAAGATTATAAATAATTTTGGTGATTTAAGCTATGCAAAAGAATATCAACTCAACAAACAAGGAGACTACAGTTAGAAAGGCATTATACGAGCGGTTTATCAAACCAACAACAAGGGGTTTTAAGGATTACATTGGTATAGAAATAGAAATACCTATTTTAAACCTGGAAAAAAAAGCAGTTAACTTCATGATAGTACATAAGATAACAGAAGAATTTTTAAATGAATTTCAGGACTTTAAAAAGAATGTACTGGATTATAACGGCCACGCCTGTTCATTAATAAGTGAAGAAACAGGGGATATCATCTCATATGACTGTTCCTATAACAATCTGGAGTTCTCGTTGGGAAAGGAAAGCAATTTATTCAACGTATATGATAGGTTTAAAGAATATTATACATTCTTCAAGTCATCCTTTCAAAAACACAATCATACAATTACAGGTATTGGAATTAACCCCTACAGAATATATAACAAACACGTACCAATACCAAATGAAAGATATCTGATGTTGTATAGACATTTATGTTCATATTCCAAATTCTCAAAATTACCAATGTATTTCCATAATCATCCAGAATATGGAATGTTTTCCAGTGCATCACAAGTTCAGTTGGATGTGGAAAAGGATGAACTAATCAGAACTATAAATGTCTTTTCTAAATTAGAACCTTTAAAGGCAGTACTGTTTTCAAATTCTGTTCTCCTGGATGAAAATGATGAACTTTTATGTTGTCGTGATATGTTCTGGCAGGACAGTACACATGGAATTAACCCACATAACATTGGAATGTACGAAACAGAGTTACAGGATATTTCTGATTTAATAAGTTATCTGGAATCATTAAATATTTATTGTACAAAGAGGGACGATTATTATGTTAATTTTCCATCAATGAATATATTGGATTATTTTTTGATGGATAAGGTACATGGTGAGTATTCATATAATGGTGAAATTGTTGATATTGATATTGTGCCACAGTTGTACGATATAGAATACTTACGTTCATTTAAGTTTTTGGATCTGACCTTCAGGGGAACAATTGAGTATAGAAGCGCATGTACACAGCCTATAAAAGATGTAATGACCGTTGGTGCATTTCAATTAGGATTGAAACATAATCTTGATAAATTGGAACAATTACTTGAAAACGATCAGGTAATATATCATCATGGATATAATCCTACAGAATTACGTAAACTATTTTGCTACAGACAATATCCAAGTTTTGTTGATGAGGACGAATTGTATGATTTATTACTGAAAGTTCTGGACATAGCAAGTGAGGGATTGGATAAACGGGGATATGGAGAAAAAATATTTTTGAAAGCATTGTATCAACGAGTTTATAACCATAGCAATCCCGCCAAACACATGTTGGTGCAATTGGAAAATGGTGTAAAAATTGAGGATATTATTGAAGAATATGGAAAGTTATAACCGGATGATATTTTTCATTTTTTAACCCATTTTTATTAATAAATCCTAAGAAATTTTACACTTATTAACCTCCTCTCTTTTTAAATTATTACAGATAAAAATATTTTTCTTAAGCAACAAATACAATATTAATCTTGAAAAGTGATTATTTAAATAACACAATTTTTGACAAAGAATAAACGATTATAATCTATGTAAACATATCGGTAAGCACAATTACGATTACTTTTAATTTTTGAAGTATATGTGGGAGTAAAGATAAAATGAAACCGGAAGAAGTTAAACGTATGGAAGAGGAAGAAGATGAAGAATTTGTAGGATTGAATGTGGATTCAAATCTTTTGGAGGTAGTTCAGGTTTTATTTAAGACAGAACCTGAAGTCGAAGTATTTTATGATGGCTTTTTGGAAAGGATTCAGTCAGATAAGAAATTACGTAAAAGAACCGATGACAGAAAACGCATGAATGCAGCATTTTTGGATGAGCTGTTAAAATATCATGATCTTGACACAATTAACGATGCCATTAACGGTGTTTCACGTGATGATGATCTTGTCTATGGTCAGGATGAAAAGGACGTTGATAAGGTATTACGTAAAACATTCAAAAACAAGATGGAATTCAGGATGTTCATGACCTATATCAGTCAGTTTATGATGGAAGAAAAGAACACTCCAGTTGAAGCTGCCGCCATGAGCATGAAACGACTGGGCAAGTCTGACAATGAGATTTTACAGGTCACAAATGTCATTGATAAAATCTTCTAATTTTCCACTATTTTTTAACTTATTAGTTTATATGTTCTTCAAATATTAATTCTTTCTTTTAAATTCTTAAATTTTAGATATAAGGACTAAATATTTAAAATATCTAAAATAAAAGGGTTTATATACTATAAATATTAATAATATACATAAATCATTTTTTTTATTTTTAAGAATATGCGGGATATATTTAAACATGTTTCAAGTGGTAATATGTTTAATCAATTTCAAAATCATAACGATTTAATAAAAACAAATACTGAAGAATTAATCAGAAATCTTGAAAAAATACCAGATATAAACGAATGCGAATATGTTTTTATAGACACTATAAACAGCCCCCATATCAAGTCATTTCTTGAGGATAAGATAGTCATCACACAAAACAAGCTTCATGATTTTATCATGTTTGAATACGGTATGATGGAAAAGAATCAAATCAATGAAATGACCAAGATTAACTTTAGACAAGTGGTTGACCTGGTAATATTAATGGACTGTGATAAATTACCAAAACACGTGGAGGAAATTATTGATGAAGATACAATCATTTCAAAATATTTGGGAAATGATGTCCTATACATTGAGGATACAAGAAACAATAGGTATACCATTATCACAGCACATGAAAAAATAATTCTTAAACAAAGGGGTGCAAATACTCATATTGAATTTTATAAAAATAAAAATGCGTAACCATTAGTAAAAAATTAATATTTAGAATAAGAAAATATATTATAGATAAAATGTTAGACAAAATATTTTCAGATAAAGATTACATAACATCCGTAGTAATTGGAGTATTCGTTGGAAGTTTAACACTATTTGTAAGCAGACTGTTGGGAATACCTATTACAGGGGTAGTATTAGCAATAATATTATCATCATTCATAACGGCCTTCTTATACAACCCGTCTAAAAAAACAAACAAGCATTCCACAATAAGGGGAACTTCTGCAAGTCTTATATTTTCATTAATATTTGCAATAATGTTGATTGTATATTACATGCCTCATTTAGGTGGTGTATTTCAAACAGCAGACATATCCATTACTACATCAATTCTGATAATACTGGCTATTGCATTAATCTGTGGATTGGTATTGGGAAGTATTAGTGGAAGTATAGGTTCTACTTTCAGGGATTTATGCACAGTTATTTTATCAGAAAAAAAATAATCACACTCTCTTTTTTTCTTTTTATGATAAACTTTCATTAAAATTAAAAAAAATAATAATTTAATATAAATATTTACTATAATATATAATGTAAAAAAAATTTTTAAGGGATATGAATGAATACATATAAATTAAATAAGCTTAAACCGAACGAACTTAAAACAATCGGTCATTACACGGGATACGTCTGTTTAATAATGTCAGTTTTAATGATAGTGCCGACAATATGTGGTATAATATATCATGATCCCACGAGATTTGTAAATTCATTCATAATATCAGCAATAATAACATTCCTTTCAGGAATAATATTGGTTTCATTGTTTAAAAGAAAACAGTTAACAAACCTTTCATTGAAGGGAGCTCTAATTTTTGTGCTTGGTATATGGGGAATCCTGGCAATATATTCAGGTCTACCCTATATTTTATCAGGTGAACTGGGGCCATTTGATTCATTTTTTGAAGCAATGTCAGGAATCACCACCACAGGTTTTTCTTTGATACCAGAACAAACACACCCATATTCCATTGCAATGTGGAAAGCACTGACACAATGGTTCGGTGGATTGGGAATAATCGTTCTGTTGCTTGTAATAGTTCCTTCTTCAGTAAGTTTAAAACGATTGTTTTTTGCAGAAGGAAGAACAGAACAGATGACACCTAACATTAAGCATACGACAATGATTTTCTTAAAACTATATTTGTCAATAACTGCTTTAGGTGTTATACTATACCTGCTGATTGGATTGAATTTTTATGAGGCGTTATGTTTTTCATTCACAGCATTCGCCACTGGAGGATACTCAATATATCCACCTGAAGCAAAGATTTTTGATTCAATAGCGATACAGATTGTAACGATATTCTTAATGATACTGGGAAGTACAAATTTCGTAATACATTACAGAATTATCAAGGGAAACACAAAAAACCTGCTAAAAGACATTGAATTAAGGGCAATGTTCATAATAGTTGTACTGGCAACAATACTCGTAATGTTATCCTTATATACTCAGGGCTACTATGATCAAAACATTTCCGTCATATTCAGACATTCAATATTCCAGGTAATCTCAGTAATGTCATCAACAGGATATGTATCACAGGATATTTTCAACTGGCCACAGTTTTCATTCATTCTCTTGATACTGTTAACATTTGTGGGTGGTTCTATCTGTTCCACAAGTGGTGGAATAAAGTTATACAACATAGTGATATTATTTAAATCAATATGGTGGGAAGTGGAAGAGATGATGCTTCCAAAAAACACCATCAAACCAAAAAAAATCAATCATGACAAGAAAGTAAGGGAAATATCGGATAAAACGATAAAAACGATTCTGATATTCATAGTTTCATACATACTTATATATTTGTTAAGTACATTTGTGATACTCTTTTATTGTAATGATTTTGTAACAGCAAGTACTGTTGCAGCATTATCCATTGGAAATACGGGAATAACTGTTGATTATATATCTGCCAGTATGCCGTTTATGGTAAAAGTAGTTTTAATCATAGATTTCTGGGTTGGAAGGATAAGTGTATGGCCATTATTCCTTGGCGTATTGTACATGATTAACCGGGCAGAAAGTAAGGTTAAAAATTATATGGAATAAATCTCCACCAAAATTATTTTTTTTTATAAAACTAGTTTTAATACAATATTAATCTATAAATCAATTATTTTAAAAAAAAGAGTAAATTGTAGAAGTCTATACTTCTACATCTATAATATCTTCCATGTCCACTACAGGATAGTTTTTGCTGCTGGCACTGTTAATACCTATCAGTAGTGTAGAACCGTTGTGGAGTATGGATGTTAATGATGGTGTAATGACTCCTGTTAATCCTAACGCCATGAATAAAGTATTGAACACAACAATATATCTGTAGTTTCTGTTAATCAGGTCAATCATTTGTTGACTGATTATTCTCATTGTTACAAGGTCTTCCAATGAAGGTCTAAGCAGGGTTATGTCTGCCACTTCTCTTGCAAGATCGGATGAATCTTTCATAGCAACACTTACATCAGCTGCACTTAATGCAGGTGAATCGTTGATTCCGTCTCCAACCATTATAACCTGTTTACCTTGAGCTTTAATTTCCTCTACTATGGAGGCTTTGTCTTCAGGTAATACCTGTGATTTGTAATGATCCAATCCAAGCATTTCTGCAGTTGTACGTGCTGCATTCTCACTGTCTCCGGTAAGCATTATTATGTCTTTGACACCCAGTTGTCGTAACTGATTAAGAACAGTTTTTGCCTCTTCTCTTGGAGGGTCATCAATACATATTATTCCTTCAAGTTTTCCGTCAATTGCAAAGTATATTATGGAATATTTGTCTGCATTTTCTTTGATAATTTGTTCTTTTTCTGGAGTGATTTCAACATTTTCATCTTCTATTACGAAGTGTCTGCTTCCAAGAACTGTTCTTTTACCGAATAATGTTGTTGCAATACCATGTGCCACTACATATTCAACTTCGGAGTGTAGTTCCTCACCGTGGTCCAGTCCAAGGTCCTTGGCTTTTTGCACGATTGCCGTTGCCACACTGTGTGGGAAATGTTCTTCCAGACATGCTGCCTGACGTAGGAATTCGTCATCACTTAGTCTACCCAGTGAAATATAATTTGCTACGTGTGGCTGTGATTTTGTTAAAGTTCCTGTTTTGTCAAAGATAATGGTGTCAGCTTCAGCGAATGCTTCTAAGTATCTTCCACCTTTTACAACGATTTCCCTTTCAGATGCTTCACGCATTGCGGAAATAATTGAAATTGGAGTTGCAAGCTTGATTGAACATGAATAATCAACAGTCAATGCTGCAATTGCTTTTATAGGATCTCTTGTTATGATGTATGTTAATAAGGTTATTCCAAAGTTCCATGGTACTATTGAATCTGCTAAACTAACAGCTTTACTTTCTATGCTGGCTTTTGCCTTGTCGGAACTTTCAATTAAATCAATGATTTGGTTGATTCTTGTTTTTTCGTTAAGTGCATCAACATTCATTACAATTGAACCGTCTTCCACTATTGTACCGGCGTATACCTTTTTACCTACATCTTTATGTACTGCTAAAGATTCTCCGGTCATGGTAGCTTCATTTATTGCAGCTTCACCTTCAACTATTGTACCATCGGCAGGTATCATAATTCCTGATCTGACAATTACTTTATTTCCTTCTTTTAGTTCTGAAAATGGAATCTGTATTTCCGTACCTTCTTCGGTTTTTATCCAGACCTTGTTGATGTTAAGCATTAAACTTTTTTCCAGGGTATGTTTTGTTTTTTCGATTGTGTAATCTTCAAGAATTTCTGATAATCCAAGGAGGAATACAATTGATCCTGCTGGACCGAACATACCTTGACTTAGTGTAACTGCTATACTTGACGCATCAAGCAAATCAACATCTAAACGTAGATGTATGAGACTGTCCAATCCTTTTACAAGGAATGGGAAAGATTCATAAGCAATTTTAATTATGTGTAAAGGTAATGGTAAAAATGCCTTACATAAAAATCTTGTTGCTACCTTCTTAATGATTTTGTTGATGTATCTGCTATCTGTCTCGTTTGAAAGTTCGTCTGGTGTTGGTTCTGCTTCAACCAAATCAGATTTTTTAATATTTGCCAAATATTTCAGAACTTGTAATTTATCACAAGCATATTTGATGAAAATACTACCATTAGCCGATGAAACTTTAACAGTTTGGATTCCTTCTTTTTGAGATAGTAATCTTGATAATCCATATCCCTGTTCCGGTGTAAATGCATTTCTACCCAGTCTAACACGGATAAGATCTTTCTTATCGTAAACTATTTTAAATTTCATACTTTCAGTTTCCCGTTATTTTATATAAAAAAAGGGAGATTAAATAGGTTTATTCATCGTCTGCTATTTTTACTTCTTCTGCGATTTCTGGGTCGATGTCTTCGAGGTCTTCAGGACCGAAGATTTCGATTTGTTGTTTTTCTTGTGCTTCTGAATGAATATCTTCAGCATCTTCTCTGACGTTTTCAATACTTTCTTCTATTGAATCTCTTATCTCCATGGCACCGGCAGTAACGTTTACTGCAAGGTTATGTGCTGTTTCTGTTTCTGAGAATTTTTTGATTGCGTAAGCGGCAACCATTCCTGCTGCAAAATATTTTACTCTGTCATCATTTAAACAATCTGTTACTCTTGAGAAAATTCCGTTTCCATCATTGTTTCTGTTAAATACCATTTTATTCACCATCTTTATTTATTTTTTTTTTTTAAAATGTTCATTAAATCATATTATAATTTGCATATATCTTAATTCATTATAATCTGATTCGTATTAATATTTTTTTTAAAAGTCTTTAATATAATTATTATTTTTTAGGTCTGTCCAAATATTATTAGATATTTGCATGTTTGGCCCCGACTTTGTAATATTTTGCCCATTATTTTCCATTATTGTGTGGGTGTATCTGATGATTTGAAATTCTTATCATATACCGATACCCCTATGGGTATATTACTTAGTTTTACTTTACTGGTATATAAAGCTTTAGTATGTAGTAATTAAGTTTAAGTTAATTTTCTTAAACTAAATTTACTATTTCTACATTTATACTTATTATTTTAAAAATATATAAACTTAGGCCTACCTAATTTCATATTCACATCCTAACAATAATTAAAGATAACAATTCTTGACAAAATCAATAATTATATATAGTCAAATGTTCATATATAATAATACAAAGATATATTTCAGAGACACGGATAAAATGCAATGTCCAATCGACAAGGAAAACATATCATTAACATTCTTGTGTTCACTATTTCTTAAATCACAAAATTCTTTTTACAAACACTACCTTGAAAAGGAAGAAATCAACATCCAACAAATACCGATATTACTAAAACTATTAAATCATGACTATATTTACCAAAAGAAAATAGCCTCTGATTTACATATGGATGGTGGATTGGTTACAAGAAACATTCGAAAATTGGAAGATTTAGGATATGTTAACAGACAGGAAGATAATGAAAACAGAAGACAAAACAAGATAAGTTTAACAGATAAAGGGAGAACATTTACAAAAAAACTTAGAGATGAAGGAATAAAACGTGAAAATGAAATACTGAATTACTGTTCAACATCACGTGAAGAATTTATTGAAATATTCCTGGAAATAATAGAAAGCTCTAATGGATATAATAAAGAGATGGGGTATTAAATGGAAGAAAATAAAGGAAATAACAGTAACATTAAATTATTAACTGGTGATTATAAAATTGCCATCAAAAAACTTGCATGGCCTATGATGGTGAGCATGTTTCTTATCATGGCATACAATTTGGCAGACAGTATATGGGTAGCCGGTCTGGGTTCAGATGCATTGGCAGCTATAGGTTTTATCACACCACTGTTCATGATACTTGTAGGACTGGGAAACGGTATAGGCGCCGGAGCAAACAGTATGATTGCACGTTTCATCGGGGCAAAAAACATACCCGAAGCAAACAACACCGCAATGCACAGTCTGGTTTTAACACTATTGATAAGTGTACTGGGATCAGTAGCAATGTACTTCCTGTTACCAACATTACTTGAAGTGATGGGTGCAGGTTCATCAACACAACTGGCAATAGACTATGGTGGAATAGTCTTTACATTCATGATAATATTCATATACAGTAATGTGGGAACTGCAATTCTCAGATCAGAGGGTGATGTTAAAAGGGCAATGTACGTAATGGCAATCACTGCAATATTCAACATAATACTTGACCCTATATTCATATACGTAATGGCTATGGGAATACAGGGAGCAGCATGGGCAACAGTACTGTCCGGATTCCTAAGTTGCATTGTTTTAATATACTGGATGCACGTTAAAAAAGACACATTCCTTAGTCTTGAATTTAAAAACTTTCACTATGAAAACTCAATTACATATGGAATATTAAATGTTGCAATTCCGTCCACAGCTGAAAACCTTATATTCAGTGCACTGGGAATAATAGAAAACTACTTTCTGGTACTTGTATCAGGAACAATTGCAGTGGCAACATATACAGCAGGAATGAGATTAATACAACTATCTATGATTCCATTAATGGGATTCGGAACAGCTTTATTAACAGTTGCAGGAGCATCATATGGGGCAAGAAATTATCAGAAACTACAAGATGCATTCTTCTACACATTAAAGTTAGGATTAATTGTAAGTACTGCTATGGCAATAATATTCTACTTCTTTGCTCCGCAAATTAGTATGGTATTTGCTTACTCATCAAGTGCCGAATTAGCACCACGTATCGCATCATTAATTCAGATAATGATTATTTTCATTTATGCGGTATGTTTGGGAATGGTATCTGCAATGTTGTTCCAGGGAGTAGGAAAAGGTTTCACATCACTTATCTTAACTTTCATCAGAGCATTACTCCTTGAAGTGGTATTTTCATACCTCTTCGGTGTGATTATGGGAATGGGAGAATACGGTATATACTATGGTGTAATAACCGGAGGTTTCATAGGTGGTTTAATCAGCTTTGTATGGGCTAATTTCTACCTTAGAAGACTTAGAAGTAATTATAAACCTGTTGAAGAATGATTATTTTATCATTCAATAAACTTTTTTTTTCAAAAAACTTTTTTTTAAATTATATTTAATCTTAGTAGACTGTAAAATAGTAATTATCCTTATTAAGTTTATATTTATGATTAGTTTAATGAAGGTATGACAACCAAAGCACTGCAACAAAGTATGCTTTACATGAAAATGATGAAGTATTTTTTGAGTCATTACCGGGAATTATTTTTTTTATAATCATGTTGATGTAGTACATATATAATATATTATTGGAATTTTTATTAAATAATAAAAATAATTCCGAACATATAATATTATTAGAAGTGATACAATGACAAAATGGGATATACAAAAACTTGAATCAATGACAGAAACTCAAAATGAATTCACAAAAAATAAACTTAACTATGTTAAAATTGCCGAAGAATATTTTGAAATGGTTAATAAAGTCAGGTTAAATGGTGATTTAGTGCCTTTAGCATTTAAGGATGTGGAAGTTGCATATAATGCTAAGATATCCGAAGATCTTGAGGAAGTACCTGTGAGCGATGAAGCAGCAAGTTCAATTGAAGAAAAAGAAAACGAAAGACAGGTAATGCACATTAAACACTTTTCAAGAAGCATATCTCATCAGGCCTGGTTTGATTATCTGGATGAAGAGGTCAATGATTTTATTGCAAAATATCCTGAGTATGAGGATATGATTTTAGAATAAGACTTTTTTTTTATTTTCTTTTTTTGGATTTTTTATAAAAATTTAAATGGGGGAGTTTATATGTTATATCTTATAAAGCTTTCATTTAAATCACTTAAAACAGGCAACATGTCCCTTTTATGATTTGCAACAAACTCAAAAGTACTAAAGAGTATTGTGTACATTGCATTTAGTTTTTCCTGATCATCAAGAGTTTTTATACTGTAATTGAGATTATGGTATTGGCTTTTGTCCGGGTTGATGGTCATTGTCGGTGAAATGTATTTTTCCAGTATGAATATTATGTCGTTGCTAACGGATAATCCGACGTTCAGGGCTTTTTCAATTTTGTCCTTTTCCAAATCATTATTTTCATTTAAAAGTTGTATTAATGATGTGTAGCCTGTAAAGTGGTCTGGTATATAATATTCCTGAACGTAGTGTGATGCAAATTCGTTGGCTATCTTGAGATAATCGTTTTGAAGTGTTAAATACCATGCGAAGGATTCGACATAGAGGCTTTTTTCGATATTGAGCAAATGCATCAGTGATTGTTCTATGATTTCGTTGAAGAGGTGGTGTGTTAATTCGTGTATAATGGCACCAGGTATCATATTGTGTGGTGTATTTCTGTTTAGGTATATGTGGTTGAATGAATAATAACTGAAAAGATCCAGTTTTCTGTTGCTGTTGGCATATTGAACCCTTGCATAGGGTTTTGCTATTTTTATAAGATGCTGGATTTCAGGATATTCTGGAAATACCTGATAATTTTCCATGCCGATATCTATTATGTTGTTTAGAATGGAGTCATATGCCGTGTCTGTAAGAGGTATCTTTTTTAGTAATTCGATGTTGTTTGAACTGAATAGCTTGTAGAAGTCTTGAAATTCATTTTTAAAATAGGCATAATTTCTAAGCTCTTCCTCACATTGTGTACACTGATTTGTATTAATCTGATTTTCATGTCCACAATTTTTGCATATAATAATATTGTCCATTTTTTTTCTCCATCACTTCTTTTCATATATACAATTAATTATATTATGCTTTGTATATATACTTATGATTTGTATCGTGTTATGTTATTAATGTGTTGGGATAACATCATATGATATAATAGTAGTATGAACTCAAATAATATCACTATATAATTTTCATCAAAAAAAAGACACATGTCTGCTAATAAACATAATGTTATTAGGGTATTGATTATTAATTTCACTAAAAATAAGCAAATCAGATGAGTAAACCCATCTGATTAAATAAAAGATTCGAAGTTATAATTCTTTCATGGCTTTTCTTATTTCATTTTTAAGAACTTCGACACATTTTTCATCGTTTTCATTCATTCGAACTGTACATTCAGGTGTCAAACCTTCTTTTTCAAGTATTTCAGGAACCAGCAAAACCTTATCGACACTTGCACCCTTGTCTTTGAGGAGTGTTGTTGTACAGTTTTGAGGGCAACCGTTCACGGCAATAATCTTACTGCTTTGTGCAAGATCTATATACTTCTGTTTTCCACCGGCCGTTGCCACTATACAGCATATTTTATTTCCGTCTTCCTGAGATACATCATATACAGATGCTCTTGCCACTTCTCCGCGTGGATTCATACCACTGCATGCACATAATACTATATTTTCCATTTATTCACCACATCCTACAAATTCAATTTGTGATTACTCATATATATGTTAAAATATATTAAAATACTCTTATAGATTTTATTTTTAGGATATACAACAATTCAGTTTAGAATATCATTAAATATCAGGGATATGTCATATAGACCTATGATATTTAATAGTTATTTGAACATATTATTA
>OCVV011088371.1_pt1 | contig 14524 bp, 15 predicted proteins | sample 1539721 | NCBI WGS metagenome assembly OCVV01 (sample SAMN02144230, study PRJEB22623) | gut metagenome | biome: sheep rumen | host: Ovis aries | place: New Zealand
CCATATGGGTTCATACAGAATGTTCTAACTAGGTCATTATATTTTTCTGTACAATATACGATTTTACTTTCATATAATTCATCAGTTAGATGAGAAAATATAACGGCAGGTAGTTCAACTCTAACTCCGATATCTACACGGTTGCTTAGTGTAGTAATATTTAGATGCTTACATACACTTTCCATCCATTTACTACCAGATCTACCAACTGATATAATACATTTATCTGCCTTAAAATTTCCTTTTTTAGTTACTACAGTGTAGCCATCATTTTCTTTATCAATTGTTTGAACTGCAGTATAGAAATAAAAATCTATACTTTGTTTTAATAAATTATAAAGATTTTCTAGTACTACATAATTCTTATCAGTTCCTAAATGTCTTACTGATGCCTCTAATAAATGAAGCTTATTCTTTAAGCATAGCTTTTTGATATCTGAATTTGATGTTGAATATAATTTAGTTCCTTGTCCACCATATTTCATATTGATATCATCTACATAATGCATTAACGAAATAGCTTTTTCTTTTCCGATATATTCGTGTAATGTTCCACCAAATTCATTAGTAATATTATATTTACCATCTGAAAAGGCACCTGCTCCACCAAAGCCATTCATTATAGCACAAGTTGGACAGTGAACACATGACTTAATCTTTTCGCCATCAATTGGACATTTTCTTTTTTCTAGAGGGCTTCCCTCTTCAAAAATAGCAATTTTTAAATCTTTATTACCTTTTAATAATTCGTATGCTGAAAAAATACCACCAGGTCCAGCACCAATTATTACAATATCATATTTATTCATTTTAAAATTCACCACCACTACTATTATTATACTTTTTAATTGTAAATTAAACAACCCATAAAAGAAATGGATTGCCTCTAAGTGAGACAATCCATATATTCTATCTATCTTCTCTAAAGTAATTTGTTCCAAGTGATGCAGGTGGTTGAACCTGCTTCTTACCAACGATTGATGTGATTACTAAAATTAATATTGTTACAACATATGGTAGCATCTTGATAAGTTCGGCACCTTCGTTGCTTAATACGAAGAGTCCGGCATATGGTAATTGATATAGTAAGGCAAATATGAATGAGCCTGCAAGACAAATAGTTGGTCTCCAAATTGAGAAGATTACTAATGCAACTGCAAGCCAACCAAATTGCTCAATTGAAACTGATTGTTCAAATCCACCACGCATACAAACCATTATATATGTTAAACCGCCAAATCCTGCGATTGCAGCACCACAAATAGTTGCGATATATCTATATCTTTCTACGTTTAATCCAGCTGCATCTGCAGTAGCTGGGTTTTCACCTACTGCTCTTAAGCCTAATCCAGTTTTTGTTTTCTTTAAGAAGAATGCAGCGACTATAGCTAAGATAATAGCTAAATATACTAAGAAGCCGTAGCTAAAGAATAATCTTAAAATATCTGGCGAAGAGTCAGTAACAAATGGTAACATTCTTATGAAGAATTTTTTTGAAATTACAGTTATATAGTTATCTATTGATGGATTACTCTTTTTAACTAAAAACCAAACAAATGTTGCTGCGGCAGCACCAAATGTTGTAATAGAAAGACCTGTGATATTTTGATTAGCTTTTAATGTTACAGTTAAGAAACTATATAATAATCCCATTAATCCACCAAAGATTAATGTAAATATTATTGCTAATAATATGATCATAAATCCATTATTTTTTCCAAATAGATGTAGGGCAATACTTATACCTACTATACCACCCATACCACCAAAGCACATAATACCTGGGATACCTAAATTTAAATGACCTGATTTTTCAGTGATAATTTCACCTACTGCACCATATAAGAAGATTGCAAAAATTGGAATTGCTCCAATAATCCATGTAACAACTGCTGACATTATTCTTGAACCTCCTTATTATCATTTTCTTTATCATCTTTAGAAGCTTCAGTTATTTCTTCTTCAGCTTCTTTCTCTTTGTTTTTAATAAATAATCCTTTGATTTTTCTAATAATAAATGCAAAGAATGCGACTATATAATCAACTACAACATTTAATCCATATTGAATAGCACCAAATACTTTAGCAAGCCATCTTACAAATCCATTATCAATTTTTCCTTCTTCATTTCTTCTATATACAAATTTATATTTTGAGAAGAATGTACAACCAATAATGAAGAAGATAATAATTGATGAAATAATTAAAACAATAGATGTATCTGTAATACCTTCATTTGTTAAGAATAAGCTTGTACCATTATTTATGAATGTAATTAAGAATGCAGATAACACCATAAAATATGGTTTGAAATCAGCTAACCATACAACAATGATTGCTGTAAAGCCTCTTCCACCTGTTACATTCGCATTAATAACATGATTTAAACCATTAGTTAATAAGAATCCGATAATACCACAAATAATACCTGATACAACTAATGTTCTAATAATTACTAATTTAACATTAATACCAACATATTTAGCAGAATTTACTGATTCACCTACTAATGATAATTCAAAGCCATGTTTAGTATGCTTAATATAAATTGATACTGTAATTAAAAGTAATATAACGATTAATACTGGTGTTAAATATTGATAAATCATACCTAATGAACCATTATCAATAACAGGAGCTATACCACTTCCATTTTTAGCAATTGAATTTACGAATACAGCTACTAATTGTGTAGCAACATAATTCATCATTAAGGTAAATAATGTTTCATTTGTGTTCCATATTGCTTTAAATATAGCAGGAATAGTTGCCCAAATTATACCTGATATAATTGCAGCAAATAAACATATAAATACTAATAATATGTCATTTACTTTTCCACCTAAATAGAATAAACATACATATGCTGAAAGTGCAGAAACTAATACTTGACCATCAGCACCTGTATTCCAATATTTCATTTTAAAGGCAGGAAGCAATGCAAGGCCTATTCCTAATAAAATAGACATATCTTTTAGGAACACCCATAATCTATCAGTAGTACCAAAAATTCCTTCAAATAATGACCCTATGAATATAAATGGATTTGTTCCATATACTATTGCAACAATAATACATGAAATAATTAATGCTGTTATTATCGCAATAGCTTTTATCGCGATTAATTTACGAGTGGAGATGTTATCTCTTCTTGAGATATGAATTAATGGTTCTTTATTTTGATTAACTTTAGTCTTTTCCATTACTCAGCCACCTCCTCTTTATTATCTGAAGTGTTATTCTCTTCATTTGATTTAGTGTCTTCAGTTTGTTCAATATCATCAGATGATTCTAGATTTTCATCTGATGTAGAATCTTCAGTGTTTTCTTTTGCTTGAGTATCACCAAGTGCTTTCCATTCTTCTTCAGTAAGTTGAGAGTCACGAGCTTTACCCCAATCTCTTTCACTTTGCTCTTTAAGAAGATTTAATGAACCTGTCATCATAAGACCAATTTTTTCTTTTGTAGTCTTAGCAGCATGTACGACACCCATTACTTCACCATGACATAAAACTAAAATTTTATCACATAATGCAAGCATAACGTCTAAGTCTTCACCAACAAATAAAATACCTACACCTTTTTTCTTTTGTTCATTTAAAATATCATAAATTGCATATGCAGAGTTAATATCTAGACCTCTAACAGGATATGCAGTAACGATAACATTTGGAGATGATTCAATTTCACGTCCAACTAATACCTTTTGAACATTACCACCAGATAATCTTCTTACTGGGGTTTCAGTTGAAGGTGTTACAATATCAAGCTTATCAATTAATTCTTGTGCTCTTTTTCTAGCTTTCTTCCTATCTACAAATATCCATTTTCCATCACGATAATCCTTTAACATCATATTATCAGTAATTGAAAAAGATGGAGCTAGACCCATACCAAGTCTATCTTCCGGAATAAATGACATAGAAATACCTTTTTCAATAATTTCTTTTGGTTTTAATCCAATTAGACTTTCACCTTTATGTGTAATTTGTCCAGAAACAATAGGTCTTAAACCTGCGATTGCTTCACATAATTCCTTTTGTCCACAGCCTGAAATACCTGCAACACCAACTATTTCACCACCACGAATGTATAATGAAACATTTTTAATTGCACGAGATCCATCATCTGAATTAACATTTAAATCTCTTATTTCTAGTAACGGTCTATCAAAATTTGTAATAGCACGATTGATTTTTAGTTCAATCTTCTTTCCAACCATCATTTCAGTTAATAAATTTTCATCACATTCAGATGTATTAACTGTACCAATGAATTCACCTTTACGTAAGATTGTAACTCTATCTGAAATTTCCATAACTTCATTTAATTTATGAGTGATGATAATAATAGATTTTCCATCATCTCTCATGGCTTTAAGAATTTTGAAAAGCTTTGTTATTTCTTGTGGAGTTAAAACTGCAGTTGGTTCATCCAATATTAAAATATTTGCACCACGATATAAAACCTTGATAATTTCTACGGTTTGTTTTTCGGATACGCTCATATCGTATACCTTTTTCTTCGGATCAATATCGAAGCCATATTTTTGTGAAATGTATTCAACCTCACGATTAATTTCTTTCATATTTAGTCTTCTTTTGGTATTCATCCCAAGAATAATATTTTCAGCAGCACTAAAAATATCTACTAACTTAAAATGCTGGTGAATCATACCAATACCATATTTAAATGAATCCTTAGGCGTTTTAATAACAACCTTTTTACCATCAACCAATATTGAACCATTATCAGGAAAATAAATACCTGAAATCATGTTCATTAAAGTTGTTTTACCTGATCCATTTTCGCCAAGTAGTGATAAAATCTCACCCTTTTTAACATTAAAAGAGACATTTTTATTCGCAACTACTTTACCAAATGTCTTTGTTATGTTTCTTAATTCAATTGCATACTCAGACATGAATTCAACCCCTTTAATAATAAAAATTAAAAGCCATTAAGGGCGGAATAAATATCCCGCCCTACGCTTTTATAAATTAATAGCTAATTATTAATTATTTTTTTTCAATAATATTAGTAATTCCATCGATGATTAGATCAAAATATGGAGCACTTCTGAATTTTGATTCTTTAAATACATCACCTTCAATTACTTCTGTTTCACCAACATAGTCGCCTAAATCATCAACATCAGCTAAATAAGAAGTAATCTTTTCGCCTTTAACTGTGAATGTATTAGTATCAAATACATTTAATGTACCATTCTTTAATTTATCAGCTACTTCAATCATTTTTTCTTTTGTACCAGCAGCAGCTACTTTAGTATTTGGTTCATAATATTCAACTGCGCCATTAGCTAATGTACCACACCAGTCATTTTCCATCTTTGTACCATTTAAAGTATTAGTAATGAAATATTTGAAGAATGGTCTCCAGTTAATTCTTGATGAAGTTAAATAAGAATCCTCTAAAGCTGTATTAGCTCCATTATAGAATACATTAGGTTTGCCCTTTTCTTCACATACTCTTGGACAACCTTGAGAGTCAGCATGTTGAGAAATTAATACACACTTATCGTTATCAATTAATGTTGTAGCTGTTGTAGCTTCAGCATTTTCATTATACCAGCTGTTTGTATATCTAACTGTCATTGTTGCAGATGGACATACTGATCTAGCTCCTAAGTAGAATGAAGTGAATCCAGAAACTACTTCTGCATATGGGAATGCACCAACATAACCAATCTTAGCTTGTTCTGCAGTGATATCACCTTTTGAAATCATATCATTAAGTTTCATACCAGCTGCAACACCAGCAACATATCTTCCTTCATAAATTGAAGCAAATGCATTTTGGAAGTTATCTAAATTTTCTGTATGTGCCTTTGTACCTGTTGCATGAGCAAATTGAACATCTTTGAATTCCTTTGCTGCTTTTAAAATGAATGATTCATGACCAAATGAGTCAGCGAATACACCTTTACATCCAGCGTTAACTAAATCCTTTGCTGCATTGTATGCATCTTCAGATTCATCAATGTTAACCTTTAATACAGCCTTAACGTTTAATTCTTTACAAACATCCTTTGCTGCATCAATAAAGTTCTTGTCATAAGTTGAATTTTCATCATGTAAGAAAATAAATCCAAACTTATCTCTTGTGTCGCTCTTACAGCTTGCAAAAGTCAATGCTGCAGCAGCAACTGTTGTAGCAGTTAATAATTTTACTACTAATTTTTTCATTTTTCCTTCTCCTCTTTTTTTGTTTCTTTTTTTCCCTTCCATGATAGAAAAAATGGCATTCGTATCGAAAGCCATTTGTCCGGAAGAAAAATGTGACTTTCGTAGTATAAGCATTATATTGGTGCTTATGTAGAAACTTTCCCACCATATTAGGGTAATTATACGAAACATATTACAGGATAAACCTGACACGCATATTATAACCCATTTTCTTTTTAAAGAAAACATATTTTTATTAAAAATATATTATTTGATTTTTTCTATATCTTTAATCAAAATATTAAAGTGGCAATCATTATCTTCTCGGTATATGTAATAAACCCTTGTATTATCGCTAAAATTATAGATGATTTCTTGTTTGCAGGAAACAAAAGTATATGTTTTTGGTGCTAGCATTATTTTTATAATGCCATTATCATCAAAATAATATGCTTTATTCTTTAGATAAAGCGGATTTCTTTTAATTGTTGCATCATCAGTATAAATAGTGAATTCCAATTTCTTATTAAAAAACATTTAGACCTCCTAAAGAATAAAAGAATTCAGTTGCCTGAATTCTATCTTTTGTTATCTTCGTATTCTTTCTTTTCTCTAATATCATCATCTGTTAATCTTAGTAAGAATATACCTGGAGCAACAAATGAGAATATACAAGCTAAAATTGATAAGACCTTAATGTCTTTCTTTGTCTTTGCTTCTTCTAATTTCTTTAATGCTAAAATTGAAACAATAGCACATGCAGCACCATAAACTAATAGAACTAAACCAACAGCTAGCATTCCTGTTGCACCCTTAGATGTGAAATTAGGTAATGCTTCTTTTGTTTCATGTCCAATATCAGCTCCACCAGTTGTAGTTGCTGTAACTGTAGATACAGCTGATGTTACAGTAGAAACTACTGCAGATGTTGAAACAATAATTGCTTCAGTTGTAGTTTGAGATGCTTTAGATACAACTGTTGACATATATCCATACATTCCCATAAAGCAAACACCAAGTATTACAAATACAATACCGGCAACTGCTGTCATTATCAGAGCTATTCTTGATATGAGTTTCATATAACTACCCTCCATATCCATATTAAGTCTATTATAAACTATAATTTGGATTTTATCAATAAAATTACTATTCAGTAATCTCGTTCATTCCTTCAGTAAGGTATTTTAAGGTTAGCTTATCAGGTACGTTTCCGTGATCAGCTGATTTGTTAAGCCAAAATAAATAATATCTATCGGCAGGCATGTATGTTGAGCATAAAAGATAAATATCGGCTAAGATATGATATATTTCTTCATTTTTGTTATCTACTTCCTTAAAGCATATACAAGTCATGCAAGAAATAGATTCTAAAGTTAATTTTTCACTATCATCATAAATATTCCAAAAAGCTCTTGCAATTGATTTAGCATTGTTCTTATGATCATCAGTTAATACAACTTTTGCATCAGCTGGAAGCTTTTCGTTAATTTGTGATAAATATTCATTTCTTTCCTTATTTGTTACTGGTCTATAGCCACAGTTAGGGCAGAAATGAACTATTCCCTCTTGATCATCAAATTTAGTTTTACAAATTTTACATACATTCGCCATAACCAAAACCCCACTATTATAAGTATATCATTATTTTTTAAAATAAAAAATAGTGAAAGTCCTATTTTTCACTATTTTTGTAATAATCTTTATTCTCGTTACAGCAAGAATCACAAGGATCCTCTATTTCTGATTCAGTTATTGATGAAAAGCTATCACATTTTTTGGTATTATTATAGATTTCATCCTCAATAAAAGAATTAGATTTTAGGCATTTTCTACCAAATACATATTTACACATTAAACATTGTGAATGCATACAAAACACTCCTTTTTTTATTCGAAAAATTCAATTATTTTGTCCATAATTTCAGGATCTAGCTCACCCATTTTTTTGAAATCATATGATGAGAAAAGCTTATCCTCATCCTTCTTTTTAACATTCTTCAAAGCCTTTTGAAATTCAATAAAATAGTTAGATGCTTCTACTGTGTAATCAGGGTTATGTAATCTATTTTCTGGCATTAAATATTTTATATTTGCATTATCATGTAGCTTCTCTTGTATCTTTCCAAGACCAATTTGAAATGGCACTACTGGGTCAGATTTAGACTGAATAACTAATACTTTGTTTTGATAATTCTTTAAAGAGTTTATAATTGTATATTTAGAATAACCATTTGTTAATTTATTATCATAATTAATAAACATTGATTTGTGCTTAGCGTTAGGTACTAAAGCCATAAATAAATCAATTGTTGAATTAAACGGAGCTAATAAAACTGTACCAGCAATATCCGGATGAAGCCCTACTATACATCCTGCCGCATATCCACCCCAGGAATGACCAACTGTATATATTTTTTTATTAGCTAAATCTGGATTAGATTTTATATATTTTATTGCAGCATCAGCACATTTTAAGCTACTACCAAAACCAGTTAAAACTCCATCTGATTCATTAGTACCTAAATAATCAAAGCCCAATACTAAAAAGCCTTTATTTGCGATATAACCAATTTCTTGTAGATATGATTCCTTTGAGGAATACATTCCATGGAAAAATACTACAATTACATCTTCTTTTGGTTCTTTATATGAATATAAATAACCAGTCAATGTTTCATTACCACATGGTATTTTTACTTGTTTTGTATCTAGATTAAAATCTTCATTAGTATAGCTTTTAATACGTGGATCAACAGAAAATCTATGATTAAACATTTCATCATGCTTCTTTTTTATATCTTTATAATTTAAAAAATACAATAATATTAATCCAGCAATTAATAACACTGCTAGTCCTGATATTACCGATATTGCAATTAGCATATTCTCACCCTTTTTTCGAAAAAAGCAGCACTTTATATGCTGCTTAAATTTAATAATATTATAACATAATAATACTAATTAGTAGAATTTTTCTTATAAATATAATATAGACCTTTTAACAATAGATTTGGATCATATGTTATTTTATGCTTTGTATAGCCTATTATTAGCTTTGAATAGCCTCCAGTTGCGATAATCTCAAAATCAGATTGTAATTCTTCTTTTATCTTATCAATTAATCCATCAATTAATGATGCATTACCATAGATGATACCTGATTGCATACAGTCAATTGTATTTTTACCAATTAAGCATTTTGGTGCATCTAATGAAATATATGGAAGCTGTGATGCACTCGTAGATAATGAATCTAGTGATGTTTTAATACCTGGTATAATCATACCACCGATATGGTTCTTATTTTTATCTACAACTGAAATTGTAGTTGCAGTACCCATATCAATAATTATTGCAGGCACCTTATATTCTTCAATTACACATACAGCATCACATACTCTATCTGCACCTAATGTTTGTGGATTATCAATTTTAATATTTAATCCTGTCTTTAATCCAGGGCCTACAACAAATGGCTTTTTATTTAATAGCATTTTTAATGCAACTACTAATTGATTTGTCAATTCAGGCACAACACTAGATAGTATTGATCCTTCAATCATTTCTTCATTAATTTTAAACACAGATAGCATTAGCTTTAATTGAATAATGAAATCTGTTTCTGTTTTCTTTCTATCTGTAGCGATTCTTCCAGAATTTAAAATAGTCGTTCCTTCTAAAATACCAACTACAATATTTGTGTTACCTATATCAACAGCAAGAATCATATACCCTCCTAAAGCTTGATGATTTCATCTAAAATACCATTTGCAATATTTTCTTTTGTATCAAATGGCAATTCTTTGATTTCATCTTTTTTTATTAATGTTACTAGATTAGTGTCTGATTTAAATCCAGTTTTATTACTATTTAGTGAATTTGCACAAATCATATCAGCATTTTTCTTAGCTAATTTTGCTTTACTATTTTCAATTAAATTTTCAGTTTCCATTGAAAAGCCTATTAGCTTTTGGCCATTAACTTTATTTTCTCCAAGATATTTTAAGATATCAGTTGTTCTAGATAATTCAATAGATAAATCATTATCATTCTTCTTAATTTTATTATCAGAAACAGTTTTTGGAGTATAATCAGCTATTGCTGCTGACATAATAATATAATCATATGATTTATATATGCTTTTAATATTTTCAAACATATCTTTTGCTGATGTTACATTAATTACATTAATTCCATCATATGCTTTAACATTTACAGGTCCTGATACTAATGTTACATTAGCTCCACGTAAATATGCTTTATTAGCAATGCTATAACCCATTTTACCTGAAGAATGATTAGTTATATATCTAACTGGATCAATTGCTTCAGCTGTTGGACCAGCACTAACTAATATGTTTTTACCAGCCAAATCCTTAGGATAAGCGATATGATATAGGATTCTATCTAATAATAAATCAATTGATGGAAGTCTTCCCTTTCCTGTATCACCACAAGCTAATATGCCATCAGCTGGTTCTATAATTTCATATCCATATTTTTTAAGCTTTTCTAAATTATCTTGTAATATTGGATTTTCATACATATTTGTATTCATAGCAGGTGCTATGAGCTTTGTTTTGTTAAAAGCAAATAGGGTAGTTGTTAGCATATCATCACAAATACCAGCTGCAATCTTTCCAATTACATTTGCAGATGCTGGAGCAACTAAAAAGATATCAGCCTTTTTAGCTAATGATACATGTTCAACATTAAATTCAAAATTTCTATCGAATGTATCCACTAAGCATTTGTTTTTAGTAATTGTTTCAAATGTGATTGGAGTTATAAAATTAGTTGCATTTTTAGTCATAATGACATGCACATCAGCTCCAAGCTTTTTTAAATTAGAGGCCAAATCTACAATTTTATATGCAGCAATTGAGCCTGTTACACCTAAAACTACTGTTTTACCTTTTAGCATAAAGCCTCCTATTGATCGGATAATTTACCGTATTTTTCATAATTAGACTTTCTAATTATCTTATTATTGTCATCGACAAATAATACATTAGGCTTATGGTTTATAGCTTCTTCTTGATTCATATTAGCATAAGCCATAATGATTACCTTATCGCCAACATTTGAGCATAATGCGGCTGCTCCATTTAGACAGATAATACCACTATTTGGAGTTCCTTTTATTGTGTATGTTTCAAATCTTGCTCCGTTATTTACATCTACGATTTGAACCTTTTCATATTCTAATATTCCAGCTTCATCTAGCAAGTTTGAATCAATTGTTATAGAACCAACGTAATCGACATCAGCCTCTGTAACAGTGGCTCTATGAATTTTTGATTTAAGCATTGTTATTTCCATCAAATTAGTCCTCACATTTATAAATAAAGTTATCAATTAATCTAGTTTTTCCAATATATACTGCAATAGCACATAGGATTTCACCCTTAATAGTGTCAATATATTGAATATTTTCATTATCAACAATTGATACATAATCAATTCTTGCAAGCTTTTCAGTCTCTAATGACTTAGTGATAATATCAGTTACAGCACTAACCTTTCTTTCACCATTTTTAATAGCCTCAAGACCAAGCTTTAATGATTTACTTAAAATTAATGCTGCTTGTCTTTCTTCCTTATTTAAATAAGTATTTCTACTTGATTTAGCTAAGCCGTCAGCTTCTCTAATAATTGGACAACCAATTATTTCTATATCGAAATTTAAGTCTTTAACAAATCTCTTAACAACGGCTAATTGTTGAGCATCCTTTTGTCCAAAATACGCTCTATCTGGAGTAACAATATTAAATAGCTTAGTTAATACAGTACAAACTCCACCAAAGTGAACTGGTCTTTTTGCACCACATAAGTTTTCAGATACCTCAGTTGTATTAACTGATGTAGTGAAATGAGAACCATACATTTCTTCTGGCTCTGGATTGAAAATTAAATCAGCACCAGCATCCTCAACTAATGCCATATCATGCTTAATATCTCTTGGATATGATGCTAAATCCTCATTTGGTCCAAATTGAATTGGGTTTACAAATACTGAAACTACAGTCTTATCATTTTGTGAAACTGATTTTAAAATTAAGCTTTTATGTCCTTCATGTAAATAACCCATTGTTGGGACAAAGCCTACTGATAAGCCTTGCTTTTTCCATTCTTTAACTATTTCTCTAACTTCTTTTACTGTTTTAACTAATTTCATATTATTTTCCCTCTACTTCTTTAATAACTTCATCATAAATTTCATCAGATATCATATATGTATGTTCCTTTGCAGGATATTCCATACTTTCAACTTCATTCTTATATTCTGTGAATGCTTTAATTTCTTCTTCATGTAAATTGGCAAATTTCTTAACGAATTTTGCTGGCTGAGCATCTGTATAGCCTGTCATATCCTGCCATACTAATACTTGGCAATCACATTCATTTGATGCACCAATACCAATTGTTGATATATGTAATATTTTAGTGATATATTCAGCAATTCTTCTAGGAACACATTCAAGTGTTATAGCAAAGCATCCAGCCTCCTGTAATTTAATACAATCCTCAATTAGCTTAATAGCTGATTCCTTTTGCTTTCCTTGAACCTTATATCCACCCATTGAATTAACTGATTGTGGTGTCAATCCTAAATGACCAACAACAGGAATACCAGCCTTAACTATTGCTTTAATTTCTTCAATATAGGCTCCTTCAATTTTAACTGCTTGACAGCCTGTTTCCTTCATCAATCTTCCAGCATTTCTAATTGCTTCTTCTTTAGATACTTGGTAAGACATAAATGGCATGTCGACAACAACCATTGCATTTTTAGCACCACGAACTACTGCGGCACCATGATGAATCATATCCTCTAATGTAACTGCTAAGGTATTAGGATATCCTAACATTACCATTCCAAGTGAATCACCAACTAAAATTGAATCAATACCTGCTTCATCAATATTTTTAGCAGTTAGGTAATCATATGCAGTAAGCATAGTCATTTTCTTCTTACCTTTGTTTTCCTTAAAAGTGTTAACTGTAACCATTATATTTCCTCCAATATTCTTTCTAATTCTCTATAATCATTATTAGTTATATTCTTTGACATATTTATAAGTTTTAATCCTAAATACTTATAAATCATTAAATCATTACCACTTAAATTATTTATATGCTTTTTAACAGTACATATATCATTTCTAATTATTGGTCCTGTCAGGGCATCACTTGGGCCATAATTTGAAATATTATTTATATTATTTAAGAATAATGGCATATAAATATCTTTATTAGTTATACCAATATCATCAAATAAAACCTTTGCGATATCTACTACTCCACAAACCATATTTGATAACATACTACATGCGAGATGATATTTTTCTTTATTCTTTTTATCAATTATAACTACCTTATTGTTGAATAATTCTTTTAGATTATCTATATATCTTTCATTTCCTTCAATTGTAAAATATATATTATCTAAACCCTTGTATGAATTATATTTATCATTAAAGGCATATATAGGATGAATTGAATAACAATAATTTGTATTATTTAGTTCTTTAAATATATCTGATGAATGAATTCCTGAATTATGAATTAATATCTTATTATTAATATTTAATTCAATTAATTCATCTACTACATCTTTAATAGAATCATCATTTACAGATAAAAAAAGAGTATCACAATCATAAACTAAATCATTTAAGTTCTTGTAATACTCACTAATACTAAATAACGCACATTCTTTCGCATCCTTTGGGTCTTTTGAATAAATACCTATAACATTATGGTATTTATCATTTAACCATTTACTAAGGGAAAATGCTACTTTTCCTGCACCGATAAATCCAATCTTCATATCTTCACCTCGCTAATATAATTTATTTCTAATATCATTTAGTAATGAATCAATATAGGATTTATATATTAAAATTTAGTTATTAGTAAAGTTTTACTCAAAAATAAATACTTTCTAATCTTTTACGAAAACATTATACCCCAAATAATTAATAAATAAAAGAAAAATCGTAATAATTGTTAATTATTAAAAAAAATAAACCACCAAAATGGTGATTTATTTATTAGTTATTATAATTCAAGAGTCATTAAAGTTCTTATACCCTCATAATTCCATTCGCTTGGGGCACATCCATCAAATATATGAACTGAATAACTAGTGCTTGTGCCAAATACTAATGCATAATCAGTAATGGCATTCATATCTTCATTTTCTTTAAAGTTTAGTTTCTGATTATTATTATTACTAATCATTTCTCCTATTGATCCATCATATATTGCAAGTGGTGGAGGAGATGATGTTTGATTACCATCTCTAATAAATGGGGCAACTATATAATTCG
>OCVV011265588.1_pt1 | contig 14523 bp, 19 predicted proteins | sample 1539721 | NCBI WGS metagenome assembly OCVV01 (sample SAMN02144230, study PRJEB22623) | gut metagenome | biome: sheep rumen | host: Ovis aries | place: New Zealand
GTGGGTACTACGATATGTTACGAAATTGTTACAAGATCGTAATTCCCCACGATTGTATACAATGTGCAAGATAAAAACAATCGCTGTCCGAAGATCAGACAGCGATTGAACAAACACCGGATCATGCTGGAATGATATATTTGGCAATTGCTTCCGGAAGTGAAGCCACCTGATTAATGAGATAATGTGCAAACGCACTATATCCCAGATCGTTATAGTGCGGTGAATTAGATCCAGACAGATTCGGATAATAATGGTATTTCAAATCGGTTAATTCTTTGTTTTCGATATACGCACATCCAAACCTTTCCGCGATTTGCTGAATCACTGAATTAGTGGTTTCTAGATTCGTGCTTGCATAACACTTTACCAACAAAACACGCGCGCCAACATCTTTGAATTTCTGCACAATCTTAGCATAACATCCAGTGTTATTATTTGCCCAGGTTGCTGGATCTGTATTTGCAGGAGCATCATTAGCAAGTGTATCAGTCAGACCGCCATTTGTTCCAAGATAAATAATAGCAAGCTGGTTTTCTTTTGCTACTATATCGCCTGCGTATGCATTCCACCAATTTGCAGCGGTATATCCGGGTCTGGCGAATTGTACAGTTGGTGTCCCTGTTTCCTTTTCAATGACGCGCGGATACGGGTTGTATGCCTGTCTGCTAGTTGCTGCACCGGTATAAACCTGACCAAATGTCAGCGAGTCACCGCAGCACGTAATATTAGAGAATGCAGTTAAAACAGGGAGTTGTGCGGAAAGATTTTCCGCGGTTTCTACGGTCTTCCAATCTCTCCAGCTTGTATAGTATGAACGGAAAAAGATAAACGGGTTAGGCCCTTCAGCTACCGCAATCTGTCCTTTGATTACAGTCTGATCAGGAACACCGCAAAACGTGAAGATTGTACCGACAAAACCGTCAACGGGTACGTGATTATTTTCTTTAGTGAAGATTCCCTGATTAACGTTTATAAAAGTATTTGTAGGCAGTTCGTTTGCATCGTTGTTGAATTCTCCTATTGCTTTCAAAATAATAGTATTATTTCCGTTTCGTGCCTGACAGCTTCCATTTATAGCGGTTCTGACCGCGATGCACTTAGAACCGGACAATATAGGCAGAACGGTTTTATTCAGCGTTGCTTCATGTCGGGTTTCATCCATAGCATAATCCGTAATTGAAACCGGAAAATGATCATACCATGCATACAGATCACCGCCGGTTATTTGAATTTTAGAAAGCTCGTCAGTTTTGAAAATATGGATCATGAAATTTCCGGTTATTAATTGACCTGCTGCATTAATACTACCATTCATTGTGGTATCATCCAAATCGAAGAAATAAAATGCGTCTTCTTCCATTTCCAGCAGCTTTTCATTAACTGTTGAGGTTGTTGCTGTGACCGTAACCATTTCATTGGTGTTTGATCTGATCACGATATAATTCGCTGCAGCCGGTTTAATAAGAATAGTTCCGTTTAGTGTATCTTCATGCCTGGCTGAGTCTACGGCAACACTTCCGTAAGTCGGATCAGTTGCGTACCATCCATACAAATGACCACCTGTCACTTTAATGTTGTCCATACCGGTTATATTGGCATATGACAGCTTGAAACTGTTATTTGTGATTATCTGTCCGGAGCCGTCAATTGATCCTGTTCCAGTTTTGTAAACAGTATTTATATTGATAACATTCTGGTCAACCAGTTCATTTCTGGTATCTGTTGCCAGTTTAGAAAGCTCACTGTAATCCTGCGGAATATTCTGAATTACTTCTGCGGTCTTCTGATTAATATAATCGGTAAAGGCTGTTTCATTTTCCGCGAGAATAGCATCAAGATAATTCTGATGGTTTGTATACCATGCATTCAGATCCGCAAGTGCGCTGGCCAGTTCCTGCGCGATGTCTTCAGAATGCGTATCATACCACGCTTGAAGAGCAGCTTCCAGAGTATCAGCTTTTTCCTGTAACTCTTCAAGGCCGGTTTCCTTCAAATTAACAAGGGAAGTTTCGCCTTCCTCAATAAGCTGCTGAATATTCGTATACTGCTCCAGGAAGTCCTTTGCAATTTTGATAATCCAGTCCAGATTCAATTCGTGAAGATTGGTATAGGGGAAATTTTCGAAAAGCGCCATTACAATCTCTCCTTTCTTTAATAAACCAGTAAGCAAAACCTATTTTTGAAACTATCCACAATAATTGGGATCACATTAATAATTTTAGCTACTTCCAGCTCCTGCGTCAACATATCTTGACTGGTCATTGTTCCAATATTGCCATAGGATTTCAGGGTCCGGCTGCTCTCTCCGGCATGATCAATCTTTTCTCCGTGGGTCATGGTTTCGGTTCCGGTTTCGGTACTTGTGACGGTACTATCTTCGGTTCCGGTTTCGGTCTTTCCATAAGTTGTGGTATCTGTCGTGTTATGAGTCGTTGTATCTGTCCGGCCATAAGTATTGGTATTCGAGAAAGACGCATCAGTATCAGAGGTTTGACCATATTCTGTAGTAGTCTTGTCTTTGTCCGTCCACGGCCCATTATCGAAACCGTTTACCTGGACCGTAGAAACATCCGAACCACCCTTTTCCTCGCTGCCTGTGCTGGTTCCTGATGCAGTATCAGTTCCCCCGGCTGCGGTTGTTTCGGTTCCGGTCCGGGCCAGTCGATCAGATCCACCGTTTGACAATGTGGTATCGGTATCTGTTGTCTGGCTGCCGGATCTGCTGTGCTGGGTCTGATCGCTGCCGGAATGCGTCTCTGCTCTGCTGTCTTCCACGGTTTCTGTTTCGGTCCGATGATAATTTTCTATAGGATCATATTCCAGAAGAGACGCATTGTAAACGCGCTGCCAATACGGCAGCTCCTTCCTGGACCAGATGCCAATCATGGTTTTCATAACGGTAGGAGCAGGATAAAGGATTTCAAATTCCGCGCATTCTGCGAGTATTGAATCTTTGACGGTTTCCTTCTGGTCATCAGAAAATCCGTTCGGGAAAGACATCATATCGAAAATCGTGTTATCATGCTGCCAGAGTCCCATTATAGACATAGTGGCGCCCAAGCTCATTACTGTTCACCATCCTTTCCATCAGTCCAGGCGTCTCGGATATCCTGCTGAGGATCCACGCGCCAATCTACTGCAAGAGAAAGATCAAACATTTTATTAGCTTTCTCAATATCTTCCTGGAGTATTTCCAACCATTGCGATGCCAGTGCGCTTGTTTGGACATTGTTACTGTTTACTTCATCGGTGATCAGTCTCTCTCTTTTATCGGTATTTGCATTCGGAATACCGATCTTTGTGCAAAATTCCGCTTCGATCTTCCGAAGATCGGAAAGTAAATCAGATGTGATATACATCTCTTTGATATGCTGCGTGAATGGAAACCAGCTGGGGGAACCGTCTTCCGAAAGAAGATTTTTATCAACAACTACAGCCGGATCCCCTTCCGACATTTTATCATACATTTTCTTTAATGCTTCGGCCCTGGCTTTATTTTCTGCACCGAAAACAGTAGCTGATTTTGTATTTACCAGGTTAACCCCCATTGCTTCGGAAGCAAGCGCCATCTGATCAGCATAGTAGCCCACAAGATCACAAATGGAACTATAGTCGGGCTGAAGATGCAGCAGCACACAATCACGGTTTATATATCGGGTCAGCGTTTCCCGGATCAAGGGATTAGTTACAATCACATAGGAAGGACGATAATATAAATTATATCCACCAGGCGCGCATTGCTGGCAAATGGTTCCAAATTCGTCAGTGTTAAGGATTGAGATAAATCCATATCCATACAGAACATGCTTAAAATAATTTTTATCCCATTCGTCCGGAAGGGTCCATTTGAAAACAGACATTGCAATCTGGAAAAGATACTTAAAGAAGTACCGGCGCAGCCTTGTGTTTTTAACATGGACCGTTGACGGTGATCTGCTGGCGTTATATAGATTTTCCAGCTTATACGTGAATTCTGACATTTATACCACCTCTCCTTTTGATAAAATTAGTATACACCCAGATGGAATTTAGGTGTAGTGTATCATAGTAATAACGTGCTTTTTCCTGACGGAGCTGCGTATCTACACCACCCTTTTCGTATAGATACTGAAAGACTTTTGCAAGCTGTTCCGGCGTATCGGTTGACTGGGTATAAATCTCCCAATCATAATCAACACCGTCAACCCTTCCATGATCAAATTGAATATCTTCGTCAAATTCGTTTTGCAGCCTTAAACACTGACAGTCACCATCATACCAGTTGTAATTGCTGCCGGTTGTGTTGTTTAGCCGGATAACAAAACTAATGTATTTGTTTCCGATTGGTGGATAAGATGCGTCTGTATATCCGGTCCATTGCACAAGCCCGACTCCGTGAGTTGTGTCAATCAGGTTTAAAGCTTCCTGATTAGTCAGAAGAGTATGCACCCCTCTTCCTTCGATCAGCGCCGGATTCAGTGACGATTCCACCCACATATTCCCCAGGATTCCGCACACGGATTCCTGGGTCCAGCCCAGACGCATTAAATTAGTAAAAACTTTTTGTGCATTTACATCTCTGTGCGCGGATGAAAGATATGTATCTGTACTGATCCAATAACCGTTATATAATTCTGCATCCATCTTTTCACCTACTCAAAGAAGAATCCATTAGACAGGAAGCTTGCTATCTGCTGCCTCTCCTGCGCTGTGCAGTTTATCGACACATCGGGAGTATCTACCATTATAAATCCTGGTATGGTGGAAAGCTGCCGGACCTTACATAGTGGCCTTCCCTTTTGTGTGTTGTCATCATCTGCAATGATGCGGAATTTTTCCACCAGGTAAGGCCAACATTGCAGCGCTGCCATGCTGCCGGATTGACCGCTTGTCTGCAGCTGGCCAACCGGATTGTGTATTGCGTCTGCAATGCTGCTTTCAGCAACGGATGGAAGATCAAGAACAGTTTGCCAGATTCCTGCAGCTTTGTCGATTGTACTTGTAAGGCCCTTTGTATTTTTGCTGAATGCAGTCATAACACCAGCAACAGCATTTGTGGCAAGAACGTTTCCGGTCTGAAAAATATCTACAGAATTCTGTGCCAGTTGGATCGGTATGCCAAGATTGGCATGTTGCCGGGATAAAAGACCAACAGACAAATAGTCTGATCCTGATAGACGAGTATGTACTACTTCAAGTAGCGCATCACCGAAAATTCCATCAATTGACAGATCCAGCCTGATCCTGTCCCCGGCGTTTATGCTGTCATCATTAAGCGGTATGGATCCGAAACAAGGATAATACAGCATTCGGTCCGTATACGGGGAATGATTACAGAACATCCCTCTTGCGCTGCTTTGAGGATGGTATCTTAACTCCATGCTATAACTTTGAGTTGTCGTATACCCATTTGAGTTGATCCGGTATCCCTGGATCGGATCACCGCTTTCCGGCGCTGGGGGAGTCCACCAACCGAATGAAATGGTTTCCAGCGTTTTAAAAGAGGAAGGTATATACGATGCCGGCAGCGGAATCCATGTGCATGATACAATGTATTGGAAAGGATTGTACATTGTCTTAAGCAGCTCTGCCGGAACGATACCAGTAACGGTTGGAAGATCCAGACCGGCGTTAGTAATGAAATCATCCGACATCATATAGGCTTTTAGTCTGGCCATCTGTGCCGCGGTCATTTGATAATAAGTAATGGCCCCCTGGGCTGCTGTCCCAGATTTGGAGATAATCCCGATCACCCAATAACCGCCCAGCCAGGTTTTCTGCAGCGGAAAATCAGATGTGATAACTCTGGAATATACATCTGTTTGCGCGGTTGTTGGATATTGTGTATCTATCACGCTGCCGTCCTTTTCATAGGATGATCGCAGCACATATTCAGACAAATTTCCTATGGTTGTTCGGAAAGTAGCAAGTACATCCTCTATACAAGAGATTTCCCACAATCCATTTTTCCATACCCAATCTGTAATAAAATAATACTTCGCAAAATGGGCAATATGGCAATAATTCCAGAGCGGATTTATGTTGGTAGGAAAGCCCCTGATCTGCAGCACCGGCGAAAGGATCGAGCAGTCATCTTTAAGATCACATGCAAGCAGCGTTCCGGCTGTGCTGGGCAGCAACGTACTGTTCTGGCGCTTTTCCATTTGCCAGAATGTAATATTAATCATGGCAACACCTCATTATAAATATAGGGGATGGATGGAAGATCCATCCATCCCCAGGAAGGAAGGAAGATGAAAAAGGAACCGCTTAGTCCAGGGTGAGAAGAATACCTTTCTCAGTCGGGTCAAAAACCACTTTTTGCTTGGCATGAACATTCAAATTTCTGTAGAGCCCTTTTGTATTCAGGCCCGTAGAAAGTACGCGCCGGTCAGTGATCGCCATGCCCATCATATCACGGTCAAAAATAATTCCGGCGACATTGGAAACGGTTGTGGGATCACCGGTAACAACAGCACCGGCAGCGGAAGTATAAACCGGCGTCACCTTCACCTGATCACGCGTGCTGATGCTCTGCCAGTATGCAATGCTTTCAACATCCGCGTAACGAAGGAAGTTTTCATGATACGTATCCGCCAGAACGCGCGCGTCCATCTGCCGGAGAAGAGGCGAGAACATGTAAACACGCTGGAATTCAAGCGGAGTATGACGGAGAACCGGTTTGCCAGTGATAACCGTCTGAAACTGCAAGGAATTGTGCGTCATCAAGTCGGTCAGTTCGGCAACACGCGCAAACATCCACTTTGTAAACGCGTCAAAATTTTCGGGCTTGTATAGATCGGTAAGCGTGAAAGACTCTTGGGTCAATTCATTATATTCCGTCAGGAGATGAACGTTTCGACTTGCATTGTTTTCCGCTTTCAGCGCGCCGATTGCATTGCAAAGCAACCCCCGGCGAAGAGCTTCGTTGGACATTTCCAGACGATTCGACAGATTCGTCATAATCAGCGTGAGGAAGGAACCAAGCTGTTCCGGACCAGAGAAAGCCGTTTCAAGCTGATCTTCAAAAATGGTCATCTCGTCAAAATAAACCGAAGCGCCGTAGAAGTTCGTCTGCAAAATGTTCGGCTTTTTGATCGTCCACATGTCGATAGCTTCGCCGTCACCGGTCGCCGGGTTCTGGCTGCCGTCATACGTTGCCGGCCATGCATACGCAGGATCATCCTTCCAATCGGAATCTGCAATGGAAAGCTTCCGCATCATTGCACCCCACTGGGGGATATCCATCTGCAGCCCATCCAGCTTAGCGGAATAGGGACGAATCGAAAAGATTGTCCGGGTCAGAATATTAGAGATTGCATTCATGACTGCATCCCGATCAGCGCGAAGAGCAGTCTGGGCCACGGAAACGAAACTTGCGGTATCCGTGGGAGTAATCATGCTCTGGCCAGTTGCCTGGTGTACAATTTCGTTAAGAACGGCGGAAACCTGTTCAAAAGTAAGAGTGTTGACAGCCATTATTTATCATCCTTTCTATTAATGGTCGGACGGATAATGCTCGCCAGAGCATCATCCACTTGTTTAGTAATGGGGTCCGGATCGGTAAGGATCATCTTATTATTAACATTACTCACCTGGATTGTTTTGATCAAGGTGGCAATGGACGTTTCCAGCTTATCCAGGCGCTGGGTCGTCTGATCAGGTTTCTGCTCCGGCTCCTGCTTCTGTTCCTGTTCTGGCTCCTTCTTCTGCTCCGGCTCCTTCTTCTGTTCCTGCTCCTGCTTCTGTTCCTGTTCCGACTTCGGCTTCTGCTCCGTCTGGGGCTGGGGATCACCGGAAAGAGCAGCAATCTCTTCCTTAGTATATCCTGCGTCAATTAGCTTCAGAATTTCTTCAACCTTCATCCGTTTACCATCCCTTCCAAATCATTCAGCAGTTGTCTGATGCTATCCAACGTTTTAACAATTGCGTCATAATTATTATAATGTTCCTGGTATCCAAAATCAAGATACTTGCAAAGTCCAATCCGGTTATACTTGTCAATGGTACTTTGTCCAACTCCGTCTCGCTTACTGGTCCGGGTGCTATCTCGAACAATATCATCCCCGACATAAATACCGATATGCTTATAATCCCCCATGCCATCAGTATATCCGCGAGAAACCTCACCCCCTTTATCATCCCATTTGAAAGCCCAGGCCCCCAGGGGGATAGAACCAAATTTGGCAATCGCGTCCTCTTTGGTCCCGACCCAGCTGCAAGCGGTCCGGGCAATGTGGTTTGATCCTCTCCAATTATAAGAAGAACCGTCATCGCGCCGGATGCCCAGATCAGACAGAACACGTTCAACAAATCCCTGGCAATCTAATGTATCATATGTGATTTTATCATACTTCGGATTTTTAGCTTCCGATGCATATTGTTTACCGGTCCGATACACCATCAATTTTCACCTTCGATTTTGTCAAGAAGTTTTTGAATTACCATGGTATTATTATTGATCGCTTCCGTAATCTTGTTTTCCTGGCTATGAATCGCATCATTAAAACTGATCTTCATATCATTGATCGTTTCGGTCAACTTTGCGCTTTCTTCCTTGTGTGCTTTTTGCTCGCTTTGCAACATCAGGAACATGGCCACCGCGCTGGCAATCGGAAAACCTACCGTTTGGATTATTGTTATAATGTCCTGCATTTTTCGTCTTTCTCCCTTCACATAAATAATCATCACAAATGGCACAACCGCCAGGAGCATCGCACAATCTGATAATATCACCCCCATAAAGAAGGGCGGTGATCCTTCTTCGTGACATCGCCATGCCGTCCCCGGGCTTCCGGCCCTTGCGTGGGGGAGAAGGAACACCGCCCTATTAATCATACCATATTATTCCGGGTTTACCAACTGGAAGTTGACATATTTATTGCCCTTCTGGCTCGTGTTGATCACAATCGTGATTTCTGGCTTTTCCTCATCAGGAAGATTCCCGAAGGCTCCGATATACGTCCCGAATTTTTCAATAAACGCCTGGACCTCGGTCTTGTAAAAAGTCTTATCATTGCCATTGTAAATCACCAGCACATGATGCTCTTTACCATCTCTGCCGGTATAACTGTGTGTATGATAGGCCACCGGCTTGATAATCATACCTTCGCAGTCTTTGAGGTTCGCGTGTTTGTCGTTCATTGCGCTGAAGATCTGGATAGGGTTAAGTTCCATAATAGATACCTTCCTTCTGGGCTTATGCCCTAAATTTGTATAATCAGTATAATATAATATAATTACAAAAATGTAAAATAATTTACATCAATCCGATCATTTCACGGAAAATCAATTCAACCTCATAAGACTCAAAAACAATATTTTTGTAAATCATGTAGTACGTTCTCATTAGATAATAATCTTGTTGAAACATTTTTAATTCAATTCCGTAAGGATCATAATAGGGAGATGGGCAAACCGTAGAAGATACATAATATTTGCGATCAGACTTATGTTTATAGATTCCAATCTCACCGATAGAAACTATATGCGTATACTCCCGAAGCGGTTCTGATCTGATATTTGTTTCATCCGTCCGAAAAGCATTATCAAGCGCCATTTGGACAAAATCTGTACTTGCATTTTTATAAAGCACTGTATCCGCTTTCCTGGCGCTGACTGGTGAATGCAGCAGCAGCACCAGCAGCAGCGTTTTATCCTGTGATCGCCATACCATTTGATCACCTCGGATCATATTTAAAGCCCTTTTCATTAAACGCCATCCTGCAAAGTAAGGATTTGCGATCCGGTTAGCGTTTCCCAGGAGAAAACATTGCACCGGTTTTTCTCCCAGCAATTCACGGTTTCTGTTCACGGTTTCATAAAAGTTTTGAAAAGCAGCAAACTCTTCTTTCAATGGTCTTTCACCTTCGGATGCTATGAATTCATCAAACACTATATAATCATAGTCCGAAAAATCTATACCTCTCAAATTAGCCACAACAGAAAGCGCAACACCAACCGCGACAATTTCAGAATTTTTATCACCAACTCTAAAAGCAACCGTTCCCCCAGCTGGATATGGTTTGATACTCATATTAAGATCAGTATTAAGACGTTTAAAAGGATTGCCGGTTTCCTTCTTGCATTCGTCAAGCTGGCTCTTCAAGCGTCTGAGATAAATAAACTTCTTTTTATCCAGGATCAGTTTTTTGAAAAGGCCGTATGTCTTACCAACACCGCGAGCGCCGACAACCGCCTTGATCGGCTCCGGCTGCGTTTCGATATAATCCCAATCCACCCAACCTTCTCTTGTGTATAATTTCATTTCATCAGCTTCTTTCTTCCTTATAATCTCGATACAATGATATCTCATTCAATAGAGCAGCGTAATCCTTGGAATACGTCATTTTATAAGTAGTTGGGACAATGGCAACATTTTTTCCGATATGAACAGATTTCCCTGTTTCCGGGTCCGTATAATCATAATCATCAAAATCATTATAAACTGCCATTGTTCCACCGGCTTTGCGCCAGACCATACCAGGCTTAAAGCGCCGTAAACAGCGAAGCTCTTCCACCGCGAAGGGGATGCCGGTATTATCATTAATTTGTTTGGTAACACCGGCACAAGTGACACCTAAATGTCCGTCTTTCAGAAAAGCATAACGCTTTGCGCCCTGGGTGATAAACTTAGTGTAAAAAGCATCTTCCTCAAATAGTCCGATATAATGTCTTTTTCCGTTCATATCATCTGCATAAGCCCCGGCCCGGATCGCATTTTCCTTTAATTTTGCGTTCAGCTTTTCAATGGGCACCGGCCCCAACGTTTTGACGGAATCGGTATCACAGTAGACAATCTTATCACCACAAAGTCTAATGGCATCCTGCAGCTGCTTCCTGGCATAAGCGGTCGTATACCTAATATACACCCCATTGATAAGGAAAAGCTGCATTTTTCAATGCTTTCTGTACTTCAGCAGCCGTCATATTATCATAGGATGTATGTTTATAATCACTTCCTTTCTGTTTTGCTTCTTCCGTTCCGGCGATATAGATAATCGTCTGATGGATCGGATCGGTGGCACTCATGCCATTTAGTAGATGGCATTTAACATGTTTTTACTTTTCATGTACATGTAAGCGCCATCTTCTGAATCATCCCCTTTCAATTTGGTTTTCTTCACATAATAATCCAGGATAACCTTTCTGTATTCTGGATATAGATAATCTTTCTTTGCAATCATGGCGCATTTAACATCACATGCCGGTCTGATCTGGTTCCCTTCATCATCAACATCGGGAACACATGTATACTGATCCAGGATGATATCAAGATCAATCTCAGTACAACTGATTTTCACATATGGAGCGGAAAGGATTCTGCCATTGTCAAGCTTGAATCCGGCTTCTGCTTCGCATCTGGATAAACTGATATAGGGGATCGGTTCATCAGGATTTTTCAACCGCAAATTACAGAAACCGTATGTTCCTACTACTGCATATCCCAACCCGATATAATATGCGACTTTTTCCCAGGTCGGTTTTTCAATCCACTTAAAAGGCCCCATTGGAAATTTTTGTGTTAGTTGCTGCGTAGGATAACAGGAAGCGATATCGTAGGAATATATACCATCTGCCTGATCAGTTAATCCAGGAAGAATCCTGTTGACCATATATCTGTTCGCATGAGTATTTCCACCGCGAAAAGCCTGTCGAAGAAGCTTGTATATTTCCATATCACCCACCTTTTTACCATCTTCATCTTCTCTTGTTCTCCATGGCTTCATTGCCAACAGATCCAGATAATGATTTTTTAAAGCAGCCTTACATTCCCGGCGAACATAACCTGTTGACGTGAGCGGAAGAGTGTGCAGCGTATCATTGTTTTTATCAAGCCGGTAATGCATGCAAGCAACCAAACTTTCAACATCTACAGTTGTATACTCATCCTCATAATCCGTCAATTCTGTCCAGGGGAACCTGATCTTGTCATAATCATATTTCTGTCCAGAAAGCTTATTCTTGACTCCGCATTGCTTCGTGAGAGCAGCCAGTGATAAATTAGTCTGCATATAACTACATCTGAATTCATATGCATTGAACATCCGAAAATATAACGGCTTCCGCTCATCCCGAAAAAAGCATTCCTCATCCGTAAAATGATATAAACCAGAAATATGAGCGAATTCGAATGCTGCATTATGAATAAAGGATACCAGCATCGGACATTTGGCAAGCTTCTTTTCTTTCCCATACTCCGCAAGCGCTTTATGAATAACGTCCATGCAGGAAAACCAATCTTCCCAGGTCCGGCCCTTAATCAAAAAATCTTCAATCTGCCACATCCAGATATACATAAAGGAAGAAAATGCTGTCGTATCGGTCTTCTCCGCTCCTGGTCTTCTGATCGTGGACGTTTCAATGTCAAACGCTGCCACAACATCCACCAATTCCGGACGACCCTTCTTCCTCTGGCGCTTTTCACGGGGGACGATACCATGTTCACGGAAAAAGCTGAGCCAGTTTACATGATGATAATCAACTAACATTACTTTTTCTTACCCTTCTTTACGTATTTCTTCCAGACTCTTTCTAAAAACTCAATATCTACACCAAATTTATTAGTATCTTCTTTGTCCTTCCATAATCTTTTTTGATCGGCAATAAATTTTTCAAAATCTTTTTGTATATCAGTACTACTGACACCATTCTTTCTTAGTTCTGCATAATCTTCTATAATTGTCGATATAATATATCTTTGCTTATAATCAGCCTGGGAAAAACGATAATCCATATAAGCAACAAATTGTTTAGCTTCCCGACCAGTAAGATTTCCAATGTATGTCGCAAGCTCTTGTTTTCTAACATCTGAACTTTTCGCCCATGCTTTTCTAACAGTTTCGAGAGCTTTCAAATATGATAAGTAAGTATTTTTCTTTACTTCGTTTTTAGCTTCTTTTTCAACTGCTTTCCTTGCACGATACCGTCTGTTGCTTTTACGCTTACGCTGCTTTTTCTCTTCTTCGGTAAGCTTGCTCACCTTCGGAACAGGCGGCAGCTCCAACCGAAATGGAGCTGCGCCGGCTTTAATGCCTTGAATACCAGATCCCGGAGATTCAAGGAAGCGCTGGATCTGGATCATGTACGCGCCCGGATCATCTGCTTTTTTTAATTCCGCGACAGTAGGAAGTTTTACCAATGGCATAAGACCTTGAGCAGCAGCACGTTCGATACGCTTCCTCGCTATGGACCGAAGACGAGAATACTCTTTGTAATCTATTTTTTTCATCTCTTACACCTCACTTTAATTCATTATCTACAGATACCACAATCGCTCTGAATGTCATCTGCCGGACCAGCTGCCGGAGCTTGAGCAGGGGTTTACCAGAATGAATCTGATCAGCATTATAATAGGTAACAATCTTATAATACCAGACACCATGCATCTTGTAGTCTTTCCTGATCTGGATCCTGTCCGACCAATCGCGCAGCATATACCAATGATTTATATCTGGTTTGTCACCGGTTCCCCATTCAAGTCCCAGAACCTTGGCCATCGTCTTTCATCTCCTCTTTCATGATCCTGACAAATTTCCTACATCCGTAAAGAGTTCCATAAAATAATTTATTTCCATGTTTGTCAATAACATAGCCATGGCGCTTATCAGTCCGGAAAATCCTGAGTATCATATTAATTGATCCCCCTTTACAATGTAAGTATAAGTTTTCGTGTCTATGCTGCTGACAGCAATCGTGCAAACGTCACGTAATTTAACAAAACCAGATTTAATTTTATTACCATGATAAACATCTGTAAGTACACCATATTCAATATGACATACTCCATGACTATAATACCGCTGATGACCATATTCTCCGCGCATTTCACGTATCGCACCTCTAATTAAAGACTTAAAACTACTATTATACAGAGTAACACCATGCTGACAACGTGCTCTATATAACACCATTGTTCTAATAATCATATTAATCCAACTCCTTACAATCATAAAACAGTAAAATACTCACCATATTTTTCATAATGCTTAACAGCATAGCTGGCCAAGAAAACAAGTGGCGTTGTTGGAGCCAGATCCCGGTGCAACTCTTCGCGCAACTCATCATCCATCAAATTAACAGCTTGAACAAATAAACCTTCATTAATAACACCTTCTGCCCAAATAAGAATCCAGGAATATTCTGACATATCCATATTAATCCACACTCCTAAATCCATCATTTAGTAACCAGAACCGAAGATCAGCAATATCCCAAGTATCATAGTATTCATGATTCCACAACCGTTTTGCATCACTAACAACATACCGGATCCAGAGCAAACCTCTTTCATCACGCAAGATCCGCACAAGTTTACCTGTTTTAGTAAGCGCCGTCATAATCAGTTCCATTGTCTATCCAACCTTCCTTTCTAATATATTGGTCCCTTCAAGTATGATACCAAAATAATCTTACAGCATTATTATCAAATTATTACACGAATGTAATACTTTATCTCATCATGTATTTTCTTTGCATATTGTATACAATCGTGGGGAATTACGATCTTGTAACAATTTCGTAACATATCGTAGTACCCAC
>OCVV011359983.1_pt1 | contig 14523 bp, 12 predicted proteins | sample 1539721 | NCBI WGS metagenome assembly OCVV01 (sample SAMN02144230, study PRJEB22623) | gut metagenome | biome: sheep rumen | host: Ovis aries | place: New Zealand
GAGGCGTCTCTGTTCGTCTCCTGACCGGAAATTATCTGGGGATCACGCAGCCGTCCGCCCTGTATCTGATCAGGCAGAAGCTTGGAGAGCGGGTGGATCTCCGCTTTTATAATGAAAAGGAACGGTCATTTCATCCCAAAGCATATATCTTTCACTACAGTGATCACAGCGAGATTTATATCGGATCCTCCAATATTTCCCGGAGTGCGCTGACTTCGGGAATCGAATGGAACTACCGCTTCAGCAGTCTGAAGGACAGCGAAAATTACACCAAGTTTTATCAGACATTTGAGGACCTCTTTGAGAATCACTCAGTCAGGATAGATGATGAGGAACTGCGGCGGTACTCCAAAAACTGGCACAGGCCGGCAGCGGCAAAGGATCTGGACCGCTATGATGAGAGTGAGGAAGAGCCGGATCCAGATACAAAGGTCCGTATACTGTTTGAGCCCCGGGGGGCGCAGATCGAAGCTCTGTGCGCGCTGGAAAACGCCAGGGCAGAGGGTGCTGTGAAGGGGCTGGTGCAGGCGGCCACCGGTGTAGGAAAGACCTATCTGGCGGCATTTGACTCGCAGAATTACGAGCGGGTCCTGTTCGTGGCCCACCGGGAGGAGATCCTGAAGCAGGCCGCGATATCCTTTCGAAATGTCCGCGGGTCGGAGGAATACGGTTTTTTCGATGGGAAAAACAAGTGTCATGATAAACCGGTCATCTTTGCCTCGGTAGCCACTCTGGGAAATCCCCAATACCTCAACGATCAATATTTTGCACCGGATTATTTTCAATACATAGTGGTCGATGAGTTTCATCATGCTGTCAATGAGCAGTACCGCAGAATCGTCGCTTATTTCAAGCCTCAATTCATGCTTGGGCTGACGGCGACTCCTGAGCGGATGGACGGCCGCAGTATTTATGAAATCTGTGATTATAATGTCCCCTACGAAATCTCGCTGAAGGAAGCCATTAACAAGGGGATGCTGGTGCCCTTTCACTATTATGGCATCTATGACGACACGGACTATTCGTCCCTGCATCTGGTCCGCGGCAGATATGACGAGAAGGAACTGAATGAAACCTATATCGGGAATGTCCACCGCCACGAAATGATTTATAAGTACTACTGCAAGTATGGCTCAAAGCGGGCCCTTGGCTTCTGTTGTTCCAGGGAACATGCAGAGGAAATGGCAAAGGACTTTTCCGGGCGTGGGGTCCCGGCCGCGGCCGTTTACAGCGGAGACCAGGGGGCTTATGCGGAGCCGCGCGCCGAGGCTATCCGCAAACTGACCGAGGGCTCGATCAGGGTGATCTTTTCCGTGGATATGTTCAACGAGGGCGTAGACATCGCCTCGCTGGATATGGTTATGTTCCTGAGGCCTACGGAATCACCCATTGTGTTTCTGCAGCAGCTGGGGCGCGGTCTGCGCACATATCGCGGAAAACAGTTCTTAACCGTGCTCGACTTTATCGGCAATTATGAAAAGGCGGGGCGGGTCCGCTTTTATCTGACAGGCCAGTCCGGAGAGAAGCCCGCAAAGGCATCCTATACGCCGACAGACGCGGAATACCCGGACGACTGCCTGGTCGATTTTGACATGCGCCTGATCGACCTGTTTGAAAAGATGGAAAAGAAACATCGCCGCATCCAGGACCTGGTGCGGGATGAGTACTACCGTGTGAAGGACATGATCGAGCATCGTCCGACACGTCTTGACCTCTTTACCTACATGGATGCCGATATCTATCAGATGGCAATTGACCGGTCGAATGTCAACCCCTTCAAAAGATATCTCGATTATTTGCAAGAGCTGGGAGAACTGGAACCGGAGGAAGCGGAAATAAACAAAACCATAGGGAGGGAATTCATCCGCCTGATCGAGACGACGAGCATGTCTAAAGTGTATAAAATGCCAGTATTGATGGCCTTCTATAACAACGGAGATATGCGGATGGAAGTGACCGAAGAAGAACTGCTTGCAAGCTGGAAGCAGTTCTTTGGGAACGGAACCAACTGGAAGGATCTGGACCGGAATATAACCTATGAAAAGTACCAGAAAATCACCGATAAAGAGCATGTCAGGAAGATCATGCAAATGCCAGTGCATTTCCTGCAGGAATCGGGGAAAGGATTCTTTGTCAAACGGGAAGGATATGCCCTGGGCCTTAGAGAAGAAATGCGCCAGGTAATCCGGAATCCCTTTTTTATCAGCCAGGTAAAGGATGTGATCGAGTACCGCGTGATGGATTACTATCAGAGACGGTACAGGGAAAGGTCTTCATGATATTCTGATGGATTTATCCTTCTAACATAGTTTTTGGTACGCACAGAGCGAACACCACCAGGAACTTTAGTCTGCAGGTACGAATCTTACAGTGTTTGCGGGCTGGGTCAATAATTATACTGTGTAATCCCCGGGAGGATTAGGGCGTGAGAAAAAAATCAAGAGGCCGGAAGGAAAAGAAAAAGGGAGGGTGCCTGAAATACTTCCTGTATCTCTTCTTTGCGGTGCTGATATTCGGTGCATTCAGCAGTTCCGGGGACAGCGAGGGTTTTTCGAAGGGAGAAGTGGAGCCATCGGTCAATGCGGAAGCTTCGGCTTCAACGAGCAGCCTTGCAGATTCATCTGTTCCTCCTGCACCCACAGCGTCCAACAATAAAAAAGAGGCTGACCAACCACAGGAAGACCAGGCTGCAGACCGGAAAGAGCAGGAGCCTGTCCAGAACCAGTTTATTGTGTATTTTATTGATGTAGGGCAGGGGGATGCCTCTTTGATCCTATGCGATGACAGCTCAATGCTGATAGACGGAGGTCAATCAAAGCAGTCCGACAAAATATATGCATTCCTGAAAGAGAAAGGAATCAACCACCTCGATTATATCGTCGCGACGCATCCTGACGATGACCACGTTGGAGGTCTTGCCGGCGCATTGAACTATGCTGCCGTTGACACAGCATTATCCCCGGTATCCTCTGATGACAGCGTATCCTTTGAGTATTTTAAGAAATATCTTGATAAACAAGGGGTTAAAATCACTGTTCCGGTTGCCGGAGACACCTATCCTCTTGGAGACTCCACGGTAACGGTCCTTGGGCCAGAGGAGGCTGCTGATTCGGACAACAATAATTCCATCGTCCTGAAAGTGACGCATGGCGAAAACAGTTTCCTTTTCACAGGCGATGCTGAGGGCGAAGAGGAAAATGATATCATTGATGCAGGAGCGGACCTGGAAAGCACAGTCCTGAAAATAGCCCATCACGGTAGTGCTTCCTCCACCAGCGATGAATGGCTTAATGCGGTGAATCCCGCTGCGGCCATCATCTCCTGCGGGATGAATAACGAGTATGGACATCCGACCGTTGAGGTCCTTGACAGACTGAAGGAGCGTGGGATCCAGACTTTTCGTACTGATCTCCAGGGAGACATCACAATCTATGAACAGGATGGAAAACTGGTATACGAAACCGGAAAGAATCCGGATGCGGATGTATTTGTCGCCGGTGTCATTCCTGTTGAGGATCCGGAGGCGGCTTCGCCCCGTGAGTTGGAGGCGACCGATGAGAAGGATGTTTCCGAAGACGAGTCCATAACAAGAGGCGGTGTGCCGGAGAGTACACCGGAGAAACATGAAATGGACTATATCGTGAATGTCAAAACCGGGAAATTTCACTACCCTGACTGCCGGGGGGTCAGGCAAATGAAAGAAAGCAATAAGCGATACGTTACCTGTGACCGGCAGGAACTGCTGGATCAGGGATATGAGTCGTGCGGGATGTGTTTTCCATAGTCGATTCCCGAAAGGGGTCCATTTATTATCATCAGGCCCCTATTGCAGCGTTACATGGCGCAGTTAAAAAGAACTAAGAGGCTCTCTAATGACTAAATATAAGTTTGCCAAAGAATTATATCCCCAAATTGCCTTGATGAAAGCAGCATATTTCTTTACGGATACCTGTTACATACACCTGGATGCTGACGATGCATATTATTATGTTGAAATTGAGCCAAAGGGCAAAGCGGCACCGGTGAATGAAAAGCAATTTGTAAATGAGATGCTCGCTCAAAGTGTTCGGCATATGGTATATAAGCAGACAAAAAACATACGTGAACTGATGCTTGCCAGAGCTATGGCGACAACCGTTGTTGGGGAAACAGAATCCTCTGAAATCACTGATATTGCTGATCAGGATTATCAAGAAAGCGAGCTGCTAAAAAACTGGTTCGAAGGAAATGAATGAATTAAAGCTTATAAAAGAAATCTATCAAAAGAAGAATATACACCAGGCCATCGTGGCATATAGGGGTATCTCAGATGTAAATCTTCAGGATCAAGGTAATTACTGGATTCTTCAGTTCACCAATTGCAAATACGATGAGGCGAGAACGATTCGAGAATTTGAAAATTATCTGATTGGACTGGAAAACTGTTGAGTATGAACACATATGGTTGGATAAAACTTGTAATGCTAATCCTTCTGGGGTTTCTTGCATCGTATAGTGATATAAAAGAGGGAGTGATCCCGAATAGATTGCTTATCCCGTTCGCCGTTATAGGGGTGTTTCTTGATGGTATTTACATTATTTTTGTTGCCCGGGATATTCTTCTTCTGACACTTGGGAATATACTTGCGACAGTACTCATTGCGCTTTTACTGTATTGGACACATGCCTTTGCCGGAGGTGATTTGAAGCTGGTTGCCACAATGTCGCTCCTTTACCCTGCCGGGGCATATCTGACGTACGGAAGCTCTGATATCACCTTATTCATTGCAATTTTTTTTGCAGTATTTTGGGGTTACATATATTTGCTGGCTGAAACGTTACTTAATATTGGAAAAGGAGATACTGGTTTTGACCGGAAATATGTGCAGTCTTATTTATTACACTATTTGAAAACCTATATTTCAGCAATGTCCTATGTGTCGTTCCTGACGCTGCTATCCGGGATTGTAAGCAGGTATACTCTACAAGTCTCTTCAGCTATTATATGGGCTGGTGGATTCGCAATCGCATGGATGTGCGGGCGATATCCTGTATTAAGGCAAAAGAAGCTGGTCGGTGCAGTTCTCATTTTAGATTTTATAATGGGATGGATTCTGAATGTTTTTCCTTTTTCAAGAAATCCGGGTACCTATTTTTTTACAGCTGTGCTGGTTTTATGTCAGATGGCTGTAAGATCAAACCTTTACAGAGAAATTCCTACAGCTGAAGTAAAAAAAGGCATGATACTTTCACTGGCAAGTTCTTTGTCGATGCAGAGATCGAGAGTTCATGGATTACCCGGGATATCATCAGAGGATCTTAGGGACAGGCTTACTGAAGAACAAGCTGATAGCGTCAAAAAGTGGGGGAATACAAAAAACGGTCTGGATAAGCTCATGATTATAAGAAAGATCCCGTTTGCAATTTTCATCACTTTCGGATTTATCACATATTTTTCTATATGGGGAGTGCTGACACAATGAAGATCTCCATACCATCATATCAAGGCGGGCATAAGATTGTTTCTTTAGCGATTGATAAACGGACAAAAGATGACCTTTTATCTGAGGACGTTAAGTTCTGGTATGTTTGCGATCATAGCATCGTTGAATATCCCGGAGAAAATACGATTACAGATGATCAGGCAACGGTCGATAGCTTTATGAATTATCATAACTATGATGTGTTTTTAATCAGTGAGAATGGTTCAGCCTTCATGAGTTATGATAACAGCTCCAGCGAAAATCTGTTTTTTGTGACCGGAAAGTGCAACTCTAATTGTATTATGTGCCCTTCCCCTGAACATATGAGACGGTATGGAGAAGATGCAAACATTGATGTTCTGATTGATATTGCAAGCCATATCCCGGCAGATACACCTCATCTTACAATTACTGGCGGGGAGCCTTTCCTTGCCGGGAAAGACATATTCAGGCTGCTTACGTATTGTAAAAATAAATTCACTTGCACGGAATTTCTTATTCTTACAAACGGCCGTATATTTGCAATAAACGAATATTGTCAGTTATTGCAGGAAACCATTCCGGAGAATACATTCATGGGAATCCCAATCCATGGGGCATCGGCAGAAACCCATGATTCTATCACCCAGGCCCCCGGGAGCTTCTATCAAACACTTACCGGACTTAAGAAACTGCACAGCATGGGCATAAAACTTGAGATCCGTATAGTGGTGTGCAGGAATAATGTTTTAGATATTGAAGACATTGCAAAACTGATTGTAGAACAGCTCCCCAATGTTGACCGTGTCTGTATTATGGCAATGGAAATGACTGGCAATGCGTTCATAAACAGGGATGAAGTCTGGATCCCTTATAGTGAGGCGTTTGTGTATGTGAAAAAAGCCGTGGACAGATTAGCATCAGCCGGAATTAATGTGAAACTCTTCAACTATCCATTATGCACAGTGGAGGAAAGATATTGGACTTTGTGCGAAAAAAGCATATCTGATCATAAAGTCAGATTCTGGAAATACTGTGATCAGTGCTCTGTAAAAACATCCTGTGGAGGTGTCTTTGCCGGGTCACTGAATTTGGAATGTACAGATCTGAGGCCTGTGATGTTATGAAACTCAACTTTTTTAATTTTAAGGACTTTGGCAACAAGGTTCTTCTGACAAATGACTTTGGAAAATATCTGTTTCTGGAGCGATCTGAATTTAAAACTGTTCTTACCGGAAGTACTTCTGTGGACTCAACTCTCAGGGAAAAGTTGCTGTCATCCAGAATGGCCTACGAGGGGACCAATCTTGCATTTCTGAATGATAATCTGCATAGTCTGCGTGAAGCAAAGAGATATGCAGCTACAGCAACATCCCTTCATATATTTGTTGTGACAATTGCCTGTAATCTGAACTGCGTTTATTGTCAGGCTAACAACGGGATGACATGCCCCAATACATTTATGAGCAGAGAAATCGCGGAGAAGGCCGTAGATATAGCATTACAATCACCGGAAAAGAATCTGACTTTTGAATTCCAAGGGGGGGAGCCTCTTGTTAACTTTGATATTATTAAGGCCATTATTGATTATGCAGAAAAGAACAAGGGTGATCACCATATATCCTATAGTATTGTTTCCAATTTAACCCTGTTAACAGAGGAAATTCTGGATTACCTCATCGAGAATCGGTTTGGGATTTCTACATCCATCGATGGTGATCAGATCCTGCATGACCATAACAGGCCTTTCAGAGATGGAACAGGGTCTTTCAGTACAGTATCAAGAATTGTCAGTAAAATCCGTGATAAGGGGGCTTATATAGGAGCAATCGAAACTACAACGCGCAGCGCCCTTCCACATGCAAAGGAAATAATTGACACTTATGTCAGGATGGGCTTTACGAGTATTTTCCTGAGGCCGCTTACCCCCCTGGGCAAGGCACTGGCAAACTGGGACAGCATCGGCTATACCCCTGAAGAGTTCCTTAAGTTCTACCGTGAGGCACTTCAAGAGATCATCAGGATAAACAAAAGCGGAATATTCCTTCGCGAAGAGCACGCAACGATTTTTCTTAGAAAAATCGCGGGAGAGGGGGTTAACTACATGGAACTTCGCTCTCCATGTGGAGGAGGGATTGGCCAGATCGCGTATTATTGCGACGGGCGAATATTCACCTGTGATGAGGGAAGAATGCTTGCTGAAATGGGTGACAGCTCCTTTTATTTAGGTGACGTGCAACAGGATACATATGCGGATCTGATCGCCAATAAAACATGCAGGACTGTTTGCGCATCAAGCATTCTGGAGTCAATTCCATCCTGCTGTGACTGTGTATATCAGCCATATTGCGGGGTCTGTCCGGTTGTCAATTATGCAATGTATAAGGATATTATAGAAAAAGAACCCCGTTCTTACAGATGCCAAATATATTCCGGAATACTGGATTATATATTCACACTACTCAATGAAAATGACAGAGATACAATAGATATTCTGGACAGCTGGAGAAAATAGAAATGTCGATGCCTAATTCAACTAATAGTACGGATATCAACATAACAGGTAAAATCGAGAGTGTTGGAAATGAAGAAGCCTTAAATGCAGAGGCTGCGTATTTAAATGCGAGGCGAAAACGAAAAAGACGGGCTGCCCTTTTCCTGCCTGCCGTCATTCTGATGGAACTTTGTATCGGAACGGGACTGTTGATACTGATTCAGGACAAAGACCTGCAGAACCGTTTTAACAGGGAGAGGCAAATACAAAAAACCGGTGAAATTGTATTTGAAACCGGTAAATATAAAGGCAGCACAGATTTTGGAATTATTGAAGGAATTGGAGAATTTGATTTCGACACCGGTTCAGTGTACAAAGGCAACTGGGAGGAAGACCAGTTTGATGGTGATGGAAAACTGACAATTCCTTCAGAGGGTGAATATAAAGGAGAATTCTCTGATTCTAAAAAGAACGGGCATGGTACCTTTACCTGGTCAGATGGCTCCGTATATAGCGGAGAGTGGAAGAATGACAAGTTTAATGGAAACGGGACCTATACCAGTTCGGACGGCGTCACTTATAAAGGTACATTCATAGATAATGATTTTGACACCGGCAGCTGTGAGTTTAAAAATGATACAGGTTCATACCATCTGGAGTACGTTTCCGGTGAAGTGGATCGGGCTGAAATAAAATTCGCAGATAAAACAGTCTATAGCGGAGAGTGTGATGAGAGTAACATCACAGGGACAGGCTCTCTAAACTTTCCTAATAAGGATTCTTATACGGGATCGTTTAAAGACGGTATGAGAAACGGAAGCGGCATTTATTCCTGGAAATCAGGAGATTCCTATAATGGCGAGTGGTCAGAAGATAAAATGTCCGGAAAAGGGACCTATGAATTTAAAAACGGAAGTACTTTGGCAGGTGATTTTTATGACAACACTTTTGTTAGAGGACAATACCATGTCAAAAATGATTTCGGTGAATATACATTCATTATAAAAGACAAAAAGCCAGCTTATGTCACCATATATCTTTCAGGTGGGACAACATATGTAGGAGACATGGACAAAGAAGGACTTAACGGAAATGCCCAGATAAGTTACAGCAACGGAGATAAATACGATGGAAGTGTTTCAGATGGCAAAAAATCCGGAAATGGACATTATAGCTGGTCAAATGGTGCTGAGTATGAAGGCACCTGGAAGGACGATAAAATGGACGGAGAAGGGACATATAAATATCCTGATAATGAGGGGGGATATTCTCTTGTTGGAGAGTTCACTAACGGTGAACCGGATGGTGAATGTACGTATTATGTAACATCCTCAGAAAAGTATGAAACAACCTGGTCAAATGGCATATGCGTAAAGGTGACAGAATAATGGATGAATTATTTCCGAAACTCCAAAAAGGTATAGAACAACTCATAGAAGATGAAGAAGGCAATATTCCCGGCAATAAGCTTTTGATGCTTGGCACAATGGTTATTATCTTAGGAAGTTTGTTTTCGACAGAAGCTTTTGCCGGACACAGATCCCACAGCTCCCACAGGTCACATTCTTCTCATTCCTCAGGATCTTCAGGAAGCCATGGAAGCCATGTGAGTCATGAAAGTCATCAAAGTCATGTCAGCGCAATGGACAGCCATAGCAATCACAGCAATCATGGCAGCCATTTGAGCCATACATCACATTCCAATACGGGTGCTCATTCAAATTCGAGATTCAGTGCTGAAGGCGATGTGTCTTATGGACCGTCTGCGTCTGAAATTAAGGGCATTACAACACCTCCGGTCGAGATGTCACAGGAAACGTTCAAGCTCCCTGAAGTTAACCAGGATATCCAAACGCCAAAAGGAACACCTGGAACTACGATTCTGCCCAATCTGGCGATTCCGTTAGCCACTCCGGAGACAAAGATAGCTGCCGGAAATATCAAAACACCGCCAGAGACGGAAAATATAGAATAGAAGGGAGATAATTACTTATGGGATTATTTGACTTTTTACCCTTCACAGAAAAAGATGGCAGTGAAAGCAATGAAGCTGCAGAAAAAAATACTGTAGGAACGTATATGGAAGGAGCTGAGCGCGCGGCAAATATTATATCTCAGGGGATTGATATCGGTGATATATCAGGAATAACAGTTGGACTGGCAGACCTTAGCAATTCGCTTGGGGCGCATGATCGTTATGTTTTTAAGCCTTTTAAAAAGTTGGGAACAAAAAAGAAAATCCTGTCGTATGCTATTCTGTCATTACCATTTCTGTATTTTGTCATACTGTTTTATTGGACTGCACGATATTCAGATGAATTGCAGACATGGGGAACCGGAGGACTTGTACTTTCGATGCTGGTAATCCTCGCCAATATAGCCCTGATAGGAAAGGCAGTCAGCGAGGATCGCTTTATGAAACGATATGCGAGATACTACAAGGTACTAAAATTCAAGAAAACAGAACTGGTATATAATCTCACAGATACACTTGCTGTAAACAGGAATTCTGTTATTCAGGATCTTAAAAAAGCTGTAAAGGAAAAACTGATTCCCCACGGACACTTCGGAAATAAAAACGAAGTATTTATGGTTTCAGATCAGGTGTATAGGGAGTATAAAAGCAGACAGGCTGACTATGACAGATATTATGATCAGAAGATTAATGAAAGAAAACGCGCTAAAGAGAGAACTCCTGAGATTGAAGAAGTGCTGCGTAAAGGGCAGGAATATATAACGCAGATTCACAAATCAAATGACATCATCAAGGATAAGGCAATTTCTAAAAAACTTGATCGAATGGAAGACATAGTAACGGCCATTTTTCATGAAGTGGATCTGGATCCGTCACAGGTTACAAAACTGGGGATGCTCATTGACTACTATCTTCCTACTACAGAAAAACTGCTTGAGACCTATATTGAAATGGACGAAAAATCTGTCAAAGGCGAAAATATAAAGAAAATGCAGAGAGAAATAGCCGAAGCACTTGGTTCTATCAACGATGCCTTTGAGCGTCTTCTGGAAAAATTCTATGATGAAAAAGAAATGGACATTGCAAGCGATATCAAGGTTATGGGGGCCGTGATGAAAAAGGAAGGTTTATAAGATAAAAACAAATGAAAGAGAATGTGGGTCAGAGCCATATCGGATAATTAGATTACAACTCTTTCAGAATTTGCCATTACTATATTGATCTGGAAACGATACTATCTGGGAGACGTAACCATATGAAATTTGGTATGAGGAAGCCTAGTCTAAAAAAGAGTTTCAAAGCCAGAACAACAGGAAAACTGAAAAGACGGGCAAAAAAGGCAATCAACCCTCTCTATGGGAAAAAAGGGATGGGGTTGATCAATAATCCAAAGAAGGCACTCTATAACAAGGTGTATCGAAAAACTACCTTCGGTGTTTCGGATCTTTTAAAAACAAAAAAGAGAACTTCCGGCAGGAAAAAACATGCACACCATGGAAAAAAGGCTGTCACATCAGCGAGAGTAACCATGATGGGGCAGGGAAAGACATATTCTCTACTAACTTGGAAAATTTGCGGCATTGTGATGAGAGTGCTAGCGGTAGTTGTTGCTATTATACTTGGCCTGCCATGTCTTTTGGCTGGAATAATCCCTGTACTGATTGTAGCAATTATTCTTACCATACTATTTTGGAAAATTGGCACAGCATGGATTGGAAAAGTAGCAGAACGTGAATCGATTATATTGGAAACTGCGGAAGCTGCAGAAGAGAAAGAGGAACTTGACGGAAATGAGCAAGATTAATTTGATTTCTTAGTCATGATATTAACTACAAAAATGCTAAATACAGCTTTTAGGAAAGCACTATTAACGAGTATATATGCAATATTTATAATGACCATTTATGAAGTGAAAAGCAAACTAATTATCACATAAATAAATGGATGAGAGTTAATTGATTACCTGAGAAAAGAGGACTTGTTATGTCGCTTGGATGGATTGACTTTTCAAAAATTGAAAGGGACAAAGTCCTAAATGTAATTCATCTTTTAGATGAGCCTGCAGCAGTCGATGAGCTTGGAATAGGTGCCATTCGAGATGCGTTTGCCGATTACTTTTTCCCTGGAACATCTACAGTCCAGACACGTGCAAAGTATTTTCTTATAGTTCCCTATGTACTTATGGAGGCTGGGAGTGGGAAATATGGCTCTGACCTTAATAATATTCTCCGCAGAATAGACAGTGAAGAACGCCATTGTAGAGATATTCTGATTAAGACAAGTAATGATGGAGTGATTGGAAGTCTGGTGCCAAAATCATGGGTACTTAGAACCCCTTCCAATATATACTGGAACGGGATCAAGAGAATTGGCATTTTTAAGGAGGATCTATCAGTCAAGGAATATATCTCTCAAAGCATTATTCAAAGGAGATTAAAGAAAGCTAAGGATTACGGAAATAGAGAGAAGAATGCCGAGGAAAATGAAAGAGATGACATCGATGCTGGTGATATTACATCGATTCAATTCTGGTGCCTGGGAAATACTTATCATAGTAACTGGAGAGAAAAACTGACTATTGAATTGCTGCCGGAGGAGGCGGCATTCTTAAAATCACAGATTATTACAAGCCAGAGAGATACCTTATTTGCCTTCATTCTAAAGAACAACATTTCACTGGACAAGTATGAATCCTTTGGAGCTCTTACGGAAGAAATAAAGGACTCTGTGAGTCCTGAGCTTCGGTACATGATGGAGTTGGCTAATGATTTCAACAACCTGGTATCAATGATCACCACCAGATATAACCTGATTGTATTCGATGGTAAAAATGAAAAAGCTCTTGAAAAATGGGATATTTTGTCAAGAGACTTAAAACGGCGAAGCGAAGTGGATCTTACTGCAATTTTCAACAGTCTGCATATCAAGAATATAAAACTGAAAACTTTTTTGCTAAAAATTCAGGAGGTAATACGTGCAGGCAATATTGCAGCAATGGATGCTCTGATTATAAGACGGGAAGTCTCATTAAAAGGTGCAAAGCGGGCTAAAACATCTCACGTAGGAGAATATAAAGTACAAGACACGGGCTGGGTTGGGATAGATATTCTGGACTATAGATATTCTCCGGCGAAAAGGGTCATCAAAGATATCATGAATGCGGAGGTGCTGTAAGATGTTCAAGCCTACTTCAGCAAAAGATCGCATAAACTATGGCGAAGCGCTTATTCCGCCCATAGGATTTCGCCTAGAACATGCTATTGGCACTACTTATTCACTTGACCTGGAAACACTTACAGCAGTTTCCATAGCCTTAGGCCTGATTGAAGATACTGATAGTGAATTGGTTACCAATCCCATAAGTATGTTAAGCGCACTCCAAAAAATAGCTGACCGGATAACTGTATTCTGTGAAGCTGGACAGATCAAATTGCCAGCGAAGGCAAATGCCCTCTGCCTTATACTGGAAAAGATGGTGGTTCCGGTGTCTCTTCCGTTTGACAAAAAGATTAATCGTTATCCGGCTTTTCATCCTAAAACATGGCTCTTGGAATATAGCAATGAAGAAGGTAAACAACTGTACAGATTCGTCGTTATGAGTCGGAATATGACTTTCGATCACAGTTGGGATGTTGCTTGTACCATGGATGGAGATTTATCATCTGCCGGTAGCGTTGATTCACAGCCTATAGTGGATTTCCTGACTTTTTTGAGAAGACAGCTGAACAATGAGTTTGCAAACTATTTAAGACAGAATGACGATTTGACTCATTTGATTGAAACTGTTTCCATGGTGAGTTTTTATCCAGAAGACAATTTCTTTGAATGTGAAATCATGCCACTTGGTATTGGGGCTACAAGCTGTGATATGGCTTCAAAAGAGTTGTTTACCGAGAATTTCCATGAGCTTGTGGTAATGTCTCCTTTTATTTCAGGAACTGTTATTGAAGGTCTTAATGATGCCGGGAAAACACTGACTGGAACTACAAGGACTCTAATCACCCGGAGATCCGAACTTTCAAATATAAAGGGTGGAAAAGCGTCTAACTTCGACGTTTACGTCATGAAGGACGAGATTATTGACGGGGAGAGCTCTGTGTCCGATGGTGAAGAGCTGAAGCACAGTGCTATAAATGCAGATCTGGATAAGAACGATATTGCTTTAAATAAGGATAAAGAAAAGCAGGAGGAAGAGGTGTCTCCCAAACAGGATATACATGCAAAGATCTATCTGAGGAGAAAATACAGCACCACAGATTTATACCTTGGCTCCATGAATGCTTCTTATGGTGCCATTCATTCTAATGTGGAAATGATGGTGCACCTCCGAACCAGGAATAGTGTCCTTAATGGGAAAAAGTTTCTGGATGACATCATGGGAGAAGATCGGGAAAGCAAAAAAAATCCATTTGAACGGGTTTCATTGGGTGATGTAGATGAAGCGGATAATACAACAGTTCAAGACCGTGTTGAACAACTGATCAAAAAGGTATACTCTGCTGTCTTCAATTCTGCATGAGACTGGGGTACGTATCATTAAAAGGACTATCATTTCCGGATTTGACTGTAGTTTTTGTGAATCGGAAGACCGTGATGAGGAATATGTTATCATA
>OCVV011040038.1_pt1 | contig 14521 bp, 11 predicted proteins | sample 1539721 | NCBI WGS metagenome assembly OCVV01 (sample SAMN02144230, study PRJEB22623) | gut metagenome | biome: sheep rumen | host: Ovis aries | place: New Zealand
CCCGCCTCGATGTTGACGCGGACACCGCCGCCGTTGACGAAAGCGATATCAGCGCCGGACTGGGCGCGGTAAGCATCGGCGCACAGGTCGCCCAGGTTGGTTTCGGCGCGGCGGACCATACGGATGGGCTTGCCATTCTCGTCCACCGCCTCGGGATCATTGATGGTCAGCTTGACCTGGGTAGTGGCGACAACTTCCTTCAGCTTCTCGTTCAGAGCGTTGGAAGCCTTGTCTACTGCCTTGGACATGTCGTTGGTAATACCGAGGAGTTCAGGAGCGGAGGTATCGTTGTTCCATTTGTAGACGCCGGCAGTGATCTTGCCGTCGCCGGCGATGCGGCAGTAACCGACGCAGGCGAGCTTCGTGCCGCAGGCGGAGCGGATGACGTCCTCGCCATCCTTGTTCTTCATGGTGACCTGTTCGGTGTCATGGCTGTGGCCGTCCAGGAAGGCGTCGATGCCGGTGGTGTTCTCGATCACGTCGGCATAGGTCCAGGGGCGGCACTCTTCCTCATTGCCCATGTGGCCCATCACGATGACATACTCAGCACCTTCTGCGCGGGCATCGTCAACCGCTTTCTGCACGGCGTTGTAAACGCCCTCGCCGGTTTCGTCCTGGAAGAAGCCATAGACGAACTCGCCCTTGTCGTTCTGGAAGTACTTGGGGGTGGAGGAGGTCAGGGTCTTGGGGGTGGTGACGCCGACGAAAGCGACCTTGGCGCCGCCCAGTTCCTTGATCACGTAGGGCTCAAAAACCAGCTCGCCATCTTTGTTGAAGTTGCAGCTGATATACTGGAATTTGGCCTTCTCGGTCAGAGACAGGAACTGATCCATGCCATAGTCGAATTCGTGGTTGCCGGGGATCGCGATTTCATAACCGGCCTCGTTCATCAGCTCGACCAGAGCCTCGCCCTTGGTCATGGTGCCGATGGGCTCGCCCTGGATATTATCGCCGTCATCCACAAGGATCACAACGTTGCCCTGGGCTACAAGGCCGTCGCGGATCTGCTCAAGGCCGGCATAGCCGAAGCCCTGGTCGATGCCGCAGTGCACGTCGCTGGTGTAGAGGATCACGATGTCGGGTCTGGTTTCCTCACCCTCGGCAAAGGCGACAAAGCTGCAGCAGCCGACGATCAGCACGAAGGTAAGGAGAAGCGCAAAGAATCTTTTTTTCATGCGAACAACCTCTTTCATTAGGATACATTCATTATAACACCAAAATCCAGAACTGCAATATCTTGCCATAAATCTTTTCAATTCTTCCCAGATATTGTGGATGCCTTCACCGGCCTTTTTACCGCAGAAAAGCGTACCATCCGCATGACAAGGCTCTCATATAAAACCGTGATCGATTTATCCATTTTTGACAGGTTCTGTGAAATTCATTGCTTTTTTTGTTAGTCTATGATAGTATTATTTTTGACATATTAAGTTAGATATGTTTAATCTGTGTCCTCTGCGCCGGCAGTTAATTTCCAGGCTGCAAGGTCTATTTCGGGATGTAGGCAGGTGTGTTAAAGCGTGAAAAACCAAAGCTTTTATACGCGATATGCCAAGCGATGGATCGACTTTATCCTCGCCCTTATCGGTCTTGTTGTGTTATCCCCTGTTTTTTTTCTGGTATCGCTGGCCATATGGGTTGACGATCCCGGCCCGGTCATGTTCACGCAAAAGCGCTTCGGCATCAACAAGCAATTCTTTACCCTCCACAAATTCCGGAGTATGAAAATGTCCGCTCCCCATGACACTCCCACCCATCTTCTCAGCAATCCGGAGCAGTATATCACCCGCATCGGGCACTTTATCCGCAGATCCAGCCTGGATGAACTGCCTCAGATCTGGGATATCCTTGTCGGTTCCATGAGCATTATCGGTCCCCGTCCCGCTCTCTGGAATCAGGAGGATCTTATCCGGGAAAGAGACCGGTACGGCGCTAATGCTCTGCGTCCGGGTCTTACCGGTTGGGCGCAGATCAACGGACGGGATGAGCTGCCGATCGAAGTAAAAGCCCGTCTCGATGGTGAATATGCGGAGAAGATCAGCTTTTCAATGGACGTCAAGTGCTTTTTCGGAACCATCGGCGCTGTACTGAACCACAAGGGTTATGCAGAAGGCGGGTCCCCATCCCCTCGCTCGGAGGATAAAAGAGAAAAATGAAGTTTCTTATCCTGACCAATCATTCCTATATGCTCTGGCAATTTCGGCTGCCCCTTCTGCAAGAACTGCAGAAGCAAGGGGAAGTCGTCATCAGCATGCCCTTTGTTGGGCATGAAGAAGATTTCCAGCATGCCGGTTTTCGCTGCATTGAGACCCCCGTCGATCGACGGGGGCTTAATCCGTTCAAGGATCTCAAACTTCTGCTCTTCTACCGAAAGCTGCTTCGGGAAGAAAGACCCGATATGGTCATCACCTACTCCATCAAGCCCAACATCTACGGTGCTTGGCTTTGCCGCATGATGAGGATCCCCTGCTGCGTCAACGTTCAGGGCTTGGGGACGGCCTTTCAGAGAAAAACGATCGCTGCCATCGCCACTTTCCTCTACCGCGTGGCGATCAAGCGGGCAAAAGCGGTGTTCTTCGAGAACACAGGCAATGCGGAGGAATTTGTCCGCCGGAATATCCTGCCTGAGGGCAAGCCAGTTGTTCTGAACGGAGCCGGCGTCAACACGGACTTTTTTGCGTACAAGCCCTATCCCTCGGAGGCTGAAGGTATTCATTTTCTGTATCTGGGAAGGATCATGCGGGAGAAGGGCGTGGGAGAACTATTCACTGCCGCACAAAACTTGAAGGAAAAACACGGGGACGCGGTCCGGTTCGATCTGGTAGGCTTTTTTGAGGACGACCTGGAGCAGCCTGCGAAAGAGCTGCAGTCCAAGGGGATCCTTCAATACCACGGTTTTCAAACCGATCCCCGGCCCTATTATGAAGCATGCCACTGTATCGTGCTTCCCAGTTATCATGAAGGCATGAGCAATGTGCTGCTGGAGGGCGCCGCCACCGGGCGCGCACTGATCACCACAGACATTCCCGGCTGCCGCGAGGCCGTGGAAGAAGGGGTGAACGGATACCTGTGCGCGAAAATGGATGCTGCAAGCCTGCAGGATCGCATGGAGCGCTTCCTACAGCTCAGTCCGGAGCAGCGCAGGGAAATGGGCATTGCAGGCAGACGACTGATCGAGGAGAAATTTGAAAAGAAGGCCGTTGTTGCCGAGACCCTGCGTCATATCCTTGCGTGAGGTCTCCTACAGAGAAAAGGAAACAGCTTTGATTTTTGGTCAAAGCTGTTTCCTTTTTTATGCAACGTTTTCCGGCACCAGATCCAGCACCAGGATCTCCGGGATATTGTTCAAACGCGGCAGTTTACTGCGGCTTGTACCAAGTCCGCGGCTGAGAACAAGCGTATGTTCTCCGTCCTTCGAGTAGAACAGCCCCTCGCATCTCCCAGGAAACCAGCCCTGATCCGGAGCATAAAGGCCGCCCACAAAGGGGATCCGAACCTGGCCGCCATGGGCGTGGCCCGCAAAGACATAATCCGTGTCCCAGTAGTCCAGACTGCCGTACTTGATCCAGGCCACCGGCATGTGGCAGAGCAGCAGCTTGGTTCGATCCGTATCACAGAAGTCGTCCAAAAATGCCGTTTCCATCTCGTCGGTCTCATCGGTCTTGAGATAGTAGCCCGCCATGCAGTATCCATAGATCCCGCCGATGCGAAGCTCCTGGCCCTTGATTTCCACATCGATCCAGTCCCATTCCAGTACCGTCGCGCCGGCTTCCGTAAAAACCGCCCGAAGATCCGTCCCATAGTTCTTCTCATGCTGCTGCTCGTGGTTGCCGTAGGAGGCGTACACAGGCGCGATCTGCGACAGTTCCCGGATCAGGTTCACCGGAACATCCGTCCGCTCCTCATACTGATTCAGCATGTCGCCGGTGAGGAGGATCAGATCCGGCTGCTGCTCCCGGACTTTACGGATAAGCCTCTCATTCCCCTTCCCGAACTCGCTGTTGTGCAGATCCGTCAGCTGCACGATGCGAATGGGCTCGGGAAGCTTGGGATTAAAGAGCTCAAAGCGGGTGACGGAAAGAGCAAGTTTTGACAGTAGTAATGTGTAGAGACAAGCCATGCAAAGCATAGCAAGGGCAGAAAGAATAATGATAAAACTCTTTTGTTTCATTGCAAGTCACGATTTCGTGCCGCGGCATCCTAACAAGCTGATGATATGCATCTCCTTGAAGTCCAGATTAAACCTCATTTCTGATTTCTATCCCACATAGGAACAACACTGCCTATGGTCTCGCTTACCAGTTTCCTCAGTCCGTGCTCAGGGTCAAAACTCTGCAATCCGGGATTCCAATTTGCCTCCACCATGACCCAGCCTCTCGTGCTAAGGGCAAAATCCCACCCGATCAGCTTTTGTTCCGGGGTAACGCGTACCACCTTTTCAACCAAGTCATTCAGCTCATCCCAGTGTGGAATGGTGTTTCCCTCGAACTGCGTCCCCGTATCGGAGTGTTTCGGGAACACCTCACAGTGAAAGCTGCGCGCCGGCCCAAGGATCTTACCAGAGTCCGGATCAACTGGCGCAAATATTCCTCCCTGCGTGATATTGTCTACGACATTTCCTCCCCTCCCAACCCGCAGGGTGGCCTGCATTCTGGTCAGATTTCCATTGTGAAAGAATGTCGTATAACGAATCGTATTTACAGATTTGGGATAGAAAGCCTTCATTTCGTCTGCTTGCTCGATCAGTTCTTCCATCACAAAGGGGCAAAACTCTCGGACCATTTCCCAAATGGATTTCGCGCTCGTCTGATTGGAAAGAGAAAGGATCTGTATTCCATTTCCCCCATAGGTGTCCACAGGCTTAATGATACAGCTCTTATGCTGCTCAAAAAACTGAAGGAAAGAACTCTCTTCACTTTCTGAAGCTATATAACGCAATTCTCGCCGAAAAAAAGGCGAATAAGCCAAGTACGTTTTATCCTTACGATCAAACAGCTCCATGCTTCCAATCTCAGCAAGCTTCGTGTAATAGTATTTCAATTCCTGCCAGCCAATATAAGAAAGCTTATCTGGTCCTTTAGACAGATCCAGTTCAAAATTGAAATAATCTTTATCCCGGATCGCATAATACCATTTCGAGAAATACAGGTCCCGAACCAGTGCATTACGGCTCATCCCGGACCTGGCAGAAACGTTACTGTACTCCTCCAAGAATTCATCAATTGCTTGTCTCCGAGGAGTACCCTTTGGAGAAAGGATTAACGTAATATCAGACAGCACCCGTGAGATCAAAGCATTATGAAAAGAGAAACGGCGCAAAAGAAAAGCCACATTTTGAGCAAACTTGGAAGAACTATTCATCAATCTTTTCACCCCTATTGACTGTCGTCAAGTGCAATCACACCCAGAACTTTTCCTCCGGCTCCTGGAGTTCTATTTCCTGCAATTGATCAAACAGAATACTGTCCTTTTGAGCGATCTGATATATTTTTGCAACAAAGTTAATATCGTGAACAGAAATCCCGATATTATAGGCCAGAATCCGCTCCCGGTCATTCTCTCGCCCGGGTGCCTTTCCGTTCACGGCATCGCAAACTTCCGCGAAAGGTAGTAGCGCTTTCTTTATTCCCACATACGAATCGCGGTTCCGAAAGTTTGTATCATCAATGGGCGCAATCCGTGACTCATATCAAATCTCTGGAGGGCTGGTTTTGTGTTGGCTTCAACCATGACCCAGCCCTTCACACTGAGAGCAAAGTCCTATCCTACAAGGATTTGTTTGGGATAAATTCGAACTACTTCTTCGATAATCCTGTTCAATTCGTCCCATTTTGGGATGTAGGTTCCCTCAAAAGCAGATCCGGTATCGGGATGATGATCGTATACTCGGCATAGATAATCACGTGCAGGACTCAAGATCCGACCTGTCTCCAGATCAACCGGGGCAAAAAGGCCTCCCTGTGTAGCGTTGTCAACGCAATTCCCATCTCTTCCCACTCTGAGAGTCGCCTGCATTTTCGTGAGTTTTCCTTCATGGAAAAACGTAGTATAGCGAATGGTATTGACAGAATGCGGATAAATCGAATTCATTTCCGGATCTTGATGAATCAGTTCCTTCAGGACAAAAGGACAACTCTCGCGGACGCTTTCCCAAAGCAAATCCGGTGTTGTCTCCTCAGAAAGGGCAAGCATTTTAATTCCCTCTCCGCCCATAGAGCCTTCAGGCTTTGCGATTCCTTGACGATGATTGGCAAAAAATGTTTCGAATTCAGCTTGATCCTCTTCTGATGCGATATACACAAGTTCTCTGCCATAGAAGCGGTGGAACAACTCATAGGTCAATTCTTTTCGATCATATACCTCTTTTGATCCTAGTTTAGCAAGTTGTTCATAATAGTTCAGCAGTTCATACCAGCAAACATAATCACGTTTTTCCGGCCCCAAAGACAAATCCATGCCAAAGTGGAAATAGTCCTTATCCCGAAGCGCATAATAATCCCTGGCATACAGGATCTCGCGAAATAGTGTATCATCATCTTTTCCAGATCTGTGTGCAACAGGTCCAAGGGATTCGATCAAGTTCTGAACAATCTCACGCCGATAGTTCCCACGTGGAAAAGAATAGTACTTCATTTCAGACAAGGCAGAACATAGAACCCGATTATGGAAAAAGAGCCGACGCTTCAGGAAGAAAAGTCTGACCTTGAATTCATGATTGGTCATCTGCAATTCACCTTTTTTCTGAGCTCCACATTTTGACAACGCTACCGAAGGTCTCGCTCAATTTGTCTCGGAGTCCATGATTCAACTCAAAACTCTGCATAGCTGGGGTAGTGTTGCCTTCAACCATCACCCAACCATCCGTGCTTAATGCGAAGTCCCAACCTACCTGTTTTTGCTCAGGTACCACCCTGACGATCTCTTCGAGAAGACTATTGAGTTCCTCCCAATGAGGGATGAAATTGCCTTCAAATCTTGTTCCGGTGTCAGGATGGGTCTCAAACAGCTCTCCTCGGAAACTTCTCGCTGGGCCCTTGATTCTTCCAGTTTCTGTATCAATCAAAGCATAGATACCCCCAGAAGTTGCGTTATCAACAACACTCCCGCCTCGTCCAATCCGGAACACAGCTTGCAATCTGGTCAATCTTCCATTATGAAAAAATGTATTATATCGAATCGTATTTACAGCATGGGGGTAAAACTCATTCATCTCCGGAGCCTGATGAATCAGTTCTTCCAGCACGAAAGGCATGCGTTTGCAAACCTTTTCCCATATTTGTTCTGGCTTCAGATCGTCTCTGACTCTTATTATTTCTACTCCGGAACCACCATAGCTATCTATAGGCTTGATGATACCAGCACGATTCTTCCTAAAGAATGCAAGGACAGCTTCCCTCTTCTGAGTCGAATCCACATACAGGAAATCGCGCCTGTAATAATTTTTGAAATACTCGTATGTCTTTTCCTTAAACTCAAAAACATTGGGGTTGCCCAGCTCGTTCATCACATCATAGTAATGACTCAACTCATGCCATCCAACATACTTTCTCCTTTCTTCCTCAGTCAAATGATTCATATCAAAGAGGAAGTACTCTTTATAGTCCAACGAATAGTATGCTCGAGCATAAAGCAGCTTCTTTGTCAGTTGTCTTATGCTTTTATCATCCAATTCAGCACTGCCACCTGAAAAAACATCAAACACACCTCGAACAAGTTTTTCTCGCTCTTTTCCCGGGGAAGGGATTATCATCATCAGCTCCGCCGCGACCAGTGAAGCAACATGGTTATAAAAAGTAAAATGCTGAATACCGTCTTTGATTTTTTGAAATAAAGATCTGTGCGTATAGTCTTTACTCATTTCGATTATCTTTTCTTTATATGTATTCTCTTAGATGCAGTGCAATCATACCCAGAACTTTTCCATGGGCTCCTGAAGCTCTATATCTTGCAATTGATTAAACGTGGCACAGTTTTTCTCAGCCATCTGATATATTCTTGCAGCAAAGTTGATGTCATGCAGGGAGATCCCGATATTGTACGCTAAAATCCGCTCCCGGTCATTTTCCCGCCCGGGCGCCTTTCCGTTAACAGCATCGCAGACTTCAGCGAAAGAACGGAACTTGGAATAATTACGAAAGTCAGAAACATGTCCTGTATCATCAGCAAATACTTTATCAAAGAACAGATCACAATTGGTAAATCCGCGCGTATGAACAGGAACGACCAGAACCCCCTCATCAAAACAACTGTCGTCGCATATATCCTTGTCAAAGTAGGTGGCACAGGAAACAACAACATCAGAACCCTTAACCAGTTCTTCTGCACTGTCCACTACATTGAAATGCAAATTGGGATAAGAAGCAAAACGTTCCATAAAAAGTTCCGCTTGGTCCTTATAGCGAAGCAGTTTCACATTCAAATCCCGGTCTGCTTTTTCGGCAAGACATAACATAGTCGCACGGGCTGTGTTGCCAAGTCCGATAAACCCAACCGTGTGGTAGTCGCTTTTCGCAAAGTGCAGAATGGAGTGAGTCGCAACTGCGCCAGTACGCATGGCAGTGATCCAGTCTGCGTCCATCAGAGCAAGGAACTCGCCAGTCTCAGCATCAAACAGCAGAAGTTTACTGTCAAGTGCCGGTACGCGGCTGGGATAGCGCGTAACGATCTTCACACCCCCCCACTTGTGATCTGCCGTGGGAATGATGCAAGGCATGACGTTGCAAAAGACGTTTCCTTCCTGATTCATATGGATCTTTGCAGGCAAGAGTGCGTCCTTTTTCCGCTGTATCATTTCGCTCACCCAGTCATAGCACAAACAAGGCGATATCTGCATTGCATTGATGTCCCGGAACGAAAATACTTTCATATGCTCTCCCCCAATTCTGTCTTCAGCATTATCGATTTCAAGTAAGGCTATGCTTTCGTATTATAGCAAAAGTCATGTTTCCATTGCTTCTTTCCATTCGTTCCGAAGCGGCCTGTCACATGCTTGCTGCAGGCTGATTTCCCAGTTATCGTTGCCCTCGATAAAGATCGGGCCGTCCTCCTGAATTGCCACATCCCAGCCAATGGACCGCACATTGTAAAACAACTGATGTGCCCTACAGGCAAGGCGAACCGCTTCCTCATAATAGGGTACTTTAAAGTCCGAAAAGGCAATACCGCTGTCCGGATGAACCTGTGAACTGGTACCGTGCACAGGTTTGTAGAAACCGCGTTCTTTGAGTGTACCGTCACTCTGGATCCCTACGGCCAGGCCACCTGCCGCCCAATTATCCACATTCCCTGTTTTTTCAGTTCCCACTCGAAGAAGAGCTGTCAGAAGGTATGGCTTGTCATTTTTGTTGATCGTAACGATCCTGAGTGTATTGATCGACTTGCTGTTTATACTGTTCATAACCGTGTTCTGTATGACAGCAGTCTGAAATATGTAACTGCCATTCAATTCAGGACGCAGTCTCATAAAATCGTCATAATCATTTACATGCTTTACAAAAGATGCACATTCCCCGCAAACATCTTTCACAAAATAGTTTTCCCTGTCTTGCAAAGCAGAATCATCGATTGGGTTCATGTTCACATCAAACAGCACACCGTCGCGCATCACAGCAAAGACTTCCGGCACAGGCACATGGTTACTTTTCATGTACTTGTAAAACAGGAACTTGTCACGGAGAAGTACTACTTGCGAATCCGGCCTGCCTAGTTTGTTTCCCTTGGATCGGTCATCCATAAAGCTGCGATAATTCTGAAACAAACTCATGTCCCGTTCAGGTTCAGCGATATCAAATCCGTATAAATTATAAAAACCGCAAAACTCCTTATATCGCAAAAACCATGCAGCAATATCAATCATAATGCGGGCAGCTGATTTTCTCGGAAACTCAGGGTAACAAGAGGATTCCGGCTTCATCATCCATAATACTTTGCTGCCGCCGGAAATGCACCTTTCCATTATTCTTTGTATTGGACCAAATACTCTGATTGCAAAAATCGGCATAGATACTCCTCCCGATCAACATCATTTCAATTCCGCCCGTAGTGCCTGAATCAGTCTTTCATTATCCTCCCGATTTCGGACAGCTACGCGTATATAATTCGCGCCGTCTATTTTCGACTTCAACTCTTTAATGAGGATATCGGATCGAATCAAAAGATTTTTCAGCAGCCATGATGAAGAGACTTCAGGCACGAGTTCTACCATAATATAGTTTGCCTGGGACGGGATCGGCCGAACGCCTTGGATTTTGGAGAGCTCCTCAAACAGGAAAGCTCGCTCTCTGCGAAGCGCCTCAAGAGACGAAGTATAATCTCTCCGATACTTCTCCTCGATCTGCATGAAAAACTCGCCGAAGGAGTTGATGTTCCAAATGGCCACATCTTTTTTCATGCACGCGATCATATCCCTGTCACCTGAAGCTAGGACCCCCAAACGAAGGCCTGGGACGCCATAGGACTTGGAAATGCTCTTCATCACAAAAAGCTGAGGATTTTCATCCAGAATGTCCTGCCGGATCATGCTATTGTCCTGCTCCTCCGCAAAATCGGCAAAGGACTCGTCGATGATCAGATTGATTCCCCGCTCCCTGCTCCACCGGCTCATCCGGAGCAGATCCTGCTTGGGGATGTAGTTTCCTGATGGATTATCCGGGTTGATCAGGACCAGGTTCTGGATCGGCTTATCCGAGAAGAAGTCCAAAACATCGTCCGCCGTGTAGGAATAATCTCTGTTATTGGGGACAAAGGGGATCACATTCTCCCTGCTGTATCGATTGCGATACTCCTCAAAAGTCGGGCAGATGATGCCAACCTTTCCATCCAGCTTGGACATCAGCGACTTGATCAGCTCCGCAGCCCCGTTGCCAACCAGAATGTTTTCCTGATGGACTCCGAAGTTTTTTGCTGCCAGCAACGAGTTGACCCGCATCCCGGAGGGATACTGGGTCAGAAGTTTGGAGAAGTTAGCCTGGATCTCATCGATCATGCGCTGGGGTGGATAATACGGGTTCACCAGATAGCAAAAATCGATCAGTCTGGGATAGCGCCAGTATCCACCGTACCGTCCCTGCAGCAGGGCGACCTTCTTGTCCGTATCTGGGTGGAAGATCGATTCGGCAATATCCAGATCCTGAATATCGTCGATCTCATACCAGAGTTCTCCGTTCAGACGTTTTGCCACGATTCCGGGATCATCCAGCATAGTGATCACGCGCAGAACCTGCTCGTAGTACTCATTCTCCCCCAAAGCAGCCTGGTACGCATCCAAGAAAGGAACATAGTGGGTTTTGGAAAAATGACGGCTGAATTTATAGATGTTAACAGTCTTATAGTAGTCCTGTGCCTCATCAAATCTCAGTTTTTTCCCCGGCACAAAGGACTCAATACTGTCATCCGGTGAAAGCTTTACGCAGGTTCCGTCCATCCAGGCTTCATATTTGTCCACGAGCGCAAGCGTGTCTCTCGGATCTGCAAGGAGCTTGTCCAGTACCGCATCTTCAAAAATCAGGTCGGACTCGAAAAGCACGGTATCCTCTTTGCAAAGCCAGTCCTTTGCCAGGGCAAGAGAATAGATGTTGTTCGTCTTGTCGTAAATCGGGTTATTGATATAGATGATCGGCGTTTGGATTCCCAGGGTTCCAATGAAATCCATAAGCTTCTGTCCCTCATATCCGACCACAATGACGATGCGGGAAACAGAGTGCCGCTCGATCTGACGCAGCATTCGTTCGATCAGGGTCACACCATTGACCTTGATCATGCATTTTGTGTTATTTTTTGTCAGTTCTTTCAGCCGCTTTCCCATTCCTGCGGCCAGGATCACTGCTTGCATTGTATCACCTCTTGCGAATATCGCATTCAGAAGAACTTGAATCGCTATATCTCAACACATTGGGATGGTAACGTCTATATTTCCGCTTTGCTATTTTCGGTAGGTGTATTATATCTCTTCAGCACCTTTGCAGGCACACCACCCACTACACAGTGATCCGGCACATCCCGAATCACAACAGCGTTGGCGCCAACCGTAACATGGTCACCGACATGGATCGGCCCAAGCACCTTCGCTCCGCATGTGATCATCACATGATCGCCGATCACCGGCGCATCCCCGGAGCCATTGTATCCGATGGTGACCTGCTGATTGATCCAGCAGTACTCCCCAATGGATTTAGCCGCGATCATCGTGCTGAAACCATGCTGAATATAGAGCCCTCCGCCAATCTCAAAGGCATCAAAGTAGAGTGTCTCCATCGGAGGATAAAACAGGCGGAACAGTCTGGTATAGAGCTTTCTTCTGCGGCATCGATATAAAACCAGATTGCGGAACTCCTTTTTTCTCCAAAGCAGGGCGGCCATGGCATCCCAATCTGTACCAGTCAAATGATCGATTTCCTTCCAACGATCCAGATCCATCCGCAGCCTGGAGTCAACTCGAAGAAACAGTCCCGGAATCAGGAAACGTATGAAGTATAGTACTCTCAAATGAACACCCTCATTTCCTTGTCTCAGTCAGAAAAAAATATGGCAAAGCAAATAATCGCTGTTCCAAAGAATTATCCGCCTGTTACCCTTGTTGTTATACAATACACTGGGCAACCTCCACGATCGGTCACCAGCTCTGCAGAGCAGGTATCAATTGCGCTGCATGCCTCCTCCAGAGCAGCTTCTGGATCGTCAAACATATGAACATAGAGCAAAAATCCCTCAGAAATATCTTTCGTCTCTACTGCTTTGCGGATAACAGAGATGTTCTCATGGGAACAGAGGAAAACATCCGGGTATTCCTTCAGTTCAAACAACCAATTCAGAGCACTGTCATCATAATGATCTGCGTTAATCAGTACTACCGGAATTTCTCCGTATTTAGCCAGCTGCTCCCTCCGCTCGGCCTGATTGGAGTAAACATATCGCACCGGCTGTGTCATCATTCCGGTTGCTGTAACGATGATAACCAGGGCAGCTACCGCAGCCACGGAAACAAACTTGCCAAAGCTGTTTCTCGGCAGGATCGTTTTGACTCCACCATAAACGCTGCACACACAAATCATCAGCAACAGCGGAAAAACACACATGAAATATCTGTCTATCATATACGGGGCAAGCTTAGCAACCACGAGCACGAACAGGCTGACCGCAGCCATTACCTGCAGAAGAATTCGGCCCTGCCGATTATTTTCTTTCCGAATCAGTCCGACTATAACACCAAGAAGCAGCAAGCCAAGGCATAATGATGCAACCCATACTCCATATCCGCTAAAGAGCTCCTCATTGATCACATTCAGTATCTGGCGAAGTTTCTCGTTTAGATTTGCCGATGCAGCATTGCTGAGCGCCTCCTGTCCCCTGTCGCCGAACAAAAGACGGAACAACATACGCGGGAACAGTACTTCCGCCAGAAAGACACCATTGAATTCCAGTAACGTATATGCCTTAAGCAACTTCCATTCCCTGCGGAAGCAGAGAACCGCAAAACTGATGGCACAGAAGATAAAGGCAAAAATCAGGAAGTAGTATTGGGTCAAAACCCCAGCAGTTGTGCAAAGCAACATAGCCATTCCCAAGCGCTGATCCACACAATTCTCTCTCATGTCTTGATAAAACAACACATGAAGATAGGTAAACAGGACACACCAGAATGTTAACATGGCATACATTCTAAGAAAAACGCCTGTACTGATCCCACCGACACTCAGGCTCCAGAACAAACTGGCTAATAGAGACGCCCACGTGCTTTTTGTGAGAGCATAGGTCAACAGCCCCAAGACAAAGGATGTCGCCAGGCAGGAAACGATGTTCGGTATCAGTGCTGCCCATTTCTGAACGCCAAAATGGAAAAGAGTGAACAGCGACGAAAAGAGATGAACCAACGTGTAATAGACGAAGGGATGATTATCTGTTTCAGAATTCCAATAAGGAACCGTGACATTCAACAATTCTGTTCCGTCCGGTTCAACCACAGTGGCTAGGTCATCGCCGGTAATCCAAGTATTGTACGCATCGGGGGCGTCGCCATAGTTTGTGTAGCGATAGTTGGATAACTCAAAGGTATAGACTTCATCAACATGATAGCCCTCTTTTCTCACTCCCCAGTACATCAAAACGACGAACTGGATCAGCAGTACAGCTATCATGCCGAATAAAAAGCTTTTACTTGGAATCAGGTTTCTTTTCCCGATTTTAGGTGTTCCAGCCTCAGCAAGCGACTTCTTCGGCAGATGGACCAGCAGATAAACAACAACATAGCAGAAATAAATTGCAAGTGCCCCCAACAGGATTCCGACCGGATACAGGATCCAGGCAATTGACAGTCCCACTCTGCTGGCAAGGGCTGTGACCTGCTGAGAGTATCTCCACACCTTTTCAAACCGCAGGCCGAGGATCAGTGAAAGAGCAATCGCTGTCACAAGACAGGGCCGGTTTCTCTTTCCGGAGAAGATTTTCGGGATGCTTTTTGTAAATCTCGTGATCAAATAGACAACAGCAGCAATGGCCGCACCCGCCACAAGCCCCCTGGGCGATG
>OCVV011345462.1_pt1 | contig 14516 bp, 13 predicted proteins | sample 1539721 | NCBI WGS metagenome assembly OCVV01 (sample SAMN02144230, study PRJEB22623) | gut metagenome | biome: sheep rumen | host: Ovis aries | place: New Zealand
AATCCCATGTGTGTGCAGATAAATCAGCCTTTTGGTCTGCATGTTCGCAGGTCGCCGCGTGCCAGTGGTTCGTCTCGTCACTGCTCCATGCCGTAGCGAACTTATGTTCATGATTTTCTTCTGTCTCTGTTTTGCATGCTACGAAAAACATAGAAGACAGGATAAACAAAAGACTTATCGTAAACACTCTCTTAAGTGTACTCAATCCTTTTAAGCTGTAAGTTTTGTACAAGTTTGTTAATAATACAAACATAAATCCAAATTGTTTCATAGAAAGCCTCCTGCTTATTTATAAAATTTAAGCAGATCATCAAGTTCTATCTCAACGCCTGCTTTTTTCAAGTTTTGTTGACAATTGCGTGTAAACGGTTTCCTAATTTCTATAATTAGTAATAACATGTTTTTTTGCTCCTTATATAAAATGATTTAGAATTCTATAAATATCGTGAAAACAAATTTTATATTTCATACCTTTTATCAAACAACGAAATTTTTCGTTTCTTTTCTGTATTTTCTTTTTCGCTTTTTTGAAGTTTCTTTGCCCGTTTATATTGAACAATTGCAATTACACCGCTAGTCACAAAAAAGCACATTGCAACTGTAGCAGATCAATCTATATCTGAACACGGAACTAAAGAAATAACACACATATCAGCGTTCTCCTCTGATTAAGCCCGCTGAATAGTTCTTGGTAGAATTTATTCAGCGGTTAGTTTTAAAATGTTCCTACAGAACTAATCTTGCCCCATCTCCTCTCGATGTTTATTAGCCTCAATGTCATGCAAACATGCAGGACAAATGTAACTACCATCTTTTTGTTTGCATAGGTCTAAGAGTTTGTACTCGATTCTGCAATCACAAATTTTACATCGTGTTTCTGACAATTTGTTGTCGTAGCAACCACTTTCCCCATTATGTTTGTCCATATTATAATCCCCTTGCTATAGCTGTAATTTTTCGACCTGCAACTGTATTTCCATTCCAGTAAAAATCTTTTTTTGCTGATGTGATTGGAGTAATATCTTCCTCATAATTCTGATTTACAGTTTGGTCTTCCATTTCTCTTGAATCTTGTTTACGAAACACACCTCCGTCTTGAAGGTTCTGTATTACAGTATTAATTCTGCAATTTTGCTCTTTTGAAATCTTTTGAATCGTCATTTTTGTATCCTTAGAAAAAAATCTCCGTAATGTATGTCACGGTGTTCATTACTACAAAAAAAATCATTTAAATAATCACTTGTCACTTCAGCAATTCAAAGTTCATCATCTACCGCATCATCAAAATTTTGTAATTGCTGACACTATACAAGAAGAACCCAGATCCTTCTGTTTGTTAGAAAATTACTCTTACACCACCTCCTTTTTTTCTAGAGTATTACTTATATTAAGATAATTTTACATCAGTATTTTTCCATAGTCAATCAGCTACATTTATAGAAAAATGTTTTTCATCAGTGTGGTTTATGTAAGTATGGATAAAATACAATCTTGTCTAGCGAGCAATATGAAACGCTATCGAAAGCAACTGAATCTTTCTCAAGAAAAATTAGCGGAAAATGCGGGAGCTTCAGCAAATTACATCGCGATGATTGAATCAGGACGTTATTTTCCTTCACTTCCGATGCTGAGACAAATTGCGAAAGCCCTTAATGTAGACAGTTTGGATTTATTTGATAAAAGTGGTTTTGAATTTCAAAAAATGGAAATTTTAAGGAAGGAACTTCTTGAAAACATGTCGAAAGTTATAAATATGACTTTTGATATGGCGGAGTAAAATTATGGAAGAAAATTGTTAAAAACAAAAGGGTTAAAAATTGCAACCCCTACGAAGCACTTCCGTAGCAAAGCGAAGGAATGGAGCACGGTTATCGCAAAAGGACGAAATATCTGACCCTAGCGAACGGAGATTCACCGCAAAAACTCATGAGATGAATTTTTAGTGAGTCTCCTAGCAATTGTGGAACGATGGATTACATTCCCCTTCGAGAAAACTTCCGTTCGTATGTTTTGCTCCAAAAGTGCAGTCTGAGCTTGTGTCAAATCTTTCCAAAAAGAAAATATATCAGCGTAATTTTCCATGAAATAAATATAACATGACAGCCTAAACTGGGCAAAATTTTTCTTCAAGCAATCTTCTCGCCAAATCTGCCATAATATGTTATCTTTTATCTATTCGACTCATAGGAGAAACGACTCTTAAGTGGAGTTTTATAAGGAGGATTTATGAAAGTCATACTTTTCAACGGAAGCCGAAATGAAAAAGGCAGCACATACACAGCCCTGAATCTTGTGGCTGATTCTCTCAAAGAAAACGGCATTGAAACCGAAATTTTCTGGGTTGGCGGAAAAGCTCTTACCGGCCAAATTGATTCCCTTGTTGATGAAGCAATCGAAAAGCTTCAGAATGCAGACGGCATGGTGCTCGGCTCACCGGTTTACTACGCCTCCCCAAGTGGTGAAATGATTGCTTTTTTAGACAGATTGTACTGGAAAGGCGAAAAATTCCTTCGTTTTAAACCGGCCGCTGCCGTAACGGTGGCTCGCCGAGGAGGAACTACAGCCTGTCTCGATGTCCTAAACAAGTACATCACTTACGCACAGCAGCCGGTAATAACATCACGCTACTGGAATATGATTCATGGCTCAAACGGTGACGATGTAATGAAAGATGAAGAAGGAATCCAAATTATGAAGACAATCGGCCGCAACATGGCATGGATTTTAAAGAGTATTGAAGCTGGAAAAGCTGCCGGTGTGGCTCAGCCAGAAGCAGAAAAGAAAGTCTGGACAAATTTCATCAGATAAGCTAAAAATGAAAATGGGGTGTACAGTTAACTTTCGTTAGTTAGCCATACTCCCCATATTTTATAGTCTTTGTAATCTGACTTTATTCTGTTTTCAAATTGTCAAAAGCTCCTTCATCGTACAATTCAAGGAAAGCTTTTACTACTTGCGGATCAAACTGACTTCCAGAACAATCTTTTATTTCCTTTACGATAGCATCCATCGGCATTTTTTTTCGGTAAGGACGAGTTGAGCTCATTGCATCGAAAGCATCTGCAACTGAAATAATCCTTGCCACATTTGGAATCTTATTTCCAAGAATTCTTGAGGGATAGCCCTTTCCGTCAAATCGCTCGTGGTGGTATCTCGCCCCATCAGCAAGTTCTTTTTGTGTCGTTACTTTTTTAAGAATTTCAAAACCGCGATACGGGTGCGTTTTTATCATTTCAAATTCTTCATCGGTCAATTTTCCTGGTTTATTCAAAATGTCATCTGGAATGCCGATTTTGCCAATATCATGTAGCAAAGCAATATTGTAGAATTTTTGCACTGTCTCTTCATTTTCGCCAAGTTTTTGAGCCAACATTCTCGTATACTGTGCGACTCGAAGCGAATGTCCATTTGTGTAAGAATCTTTTCCGTCGATACAAACTGCGAAGGCATCAATGATTGAATTCGTAAAATCTTCGAGTTCTTTTCGGTGTCGCTCCTGAACCCTGATAATTGTTTCGTTTCGACGATAAATCAGCAGAATAGAAACAAGACCAATCAAAGTGACAAACAAGGCCGGCAAGCCAGAGGGATGAAAATGAAAAATTCCTCTTGTAAGCGTAAACACCCGGTAAGTAAGAATCAGTATGGAAGTGTAAAATCCAACTTTTCGATAGAAAACAACTAAACAAATAAGGGCAAGAGTTGAAATAGAAGAAAAGACACCAGCCAAAGAAGCAACAGGCAAGTGATGACCCAAAAAATCATACATTTCTTTTGAAACAGATGTAAAGCGAGAATATCTTTCGTTAAGAAGATAAAGACCAAGCAAAAGAAGAAAACAGACAATTGCTGGTATTTTGTTAGGTGTAATTTTAGGCAGGCAAAACTTCTTCTTTAAATTCTTCATATTATAGAAGTTTACCACATAATGAAAAAAATAGTCTGTAATTGACATCACGCTGCACTGCGGCGGTAAGGAATATAATCCATTTGCCCAGGATGAAAACGATGATAGCCAACTTGGCATAACGATTCTAAAACGAGTCTCGTCAGTCTGTCAGCATGTATTTGAGAGCGGAAAAAACAAGATTTCAATCAAGTTGTAAAAATCGGCTTCTTTCTTTGAGACATTTTTGACTCACTCTTGACAAGCGGGCATAACAGTCATATTATAAACTAACATTTGAACAATTATTCATATGTTAGTCACAGGAGGCTTTTATGACTGATCTTTCTATGCCTGACGAAGACCTGCTTTTCGACCTTGCCGAGCTTTTTAAGATTTTTGGTGACTCTACCCGAATTAAAATTTTGTTTGCCCTTCTTGGGCGTGAACTTGCCGTAAGCGACCTTGCGGATTCACTGGGAATGACCCAGAGCGCAATCAGCCATCAACTCAGGGTTTTAAAAACAAACGGACTCGTACGATACCGCCGGGAAGGAAAATCATTGATTTATGCCCTCAGCGATGAGCATGTAAGCAAAATCCTGAACATGGGACTGGAACACATTGAGGAGTAATTTATGGAACATACACATGAACACAATCATCTTGGTGAACACATTCACTGCGACTGCGGACATTGCGGTCACGAACACGAGCATGGCCATGAGCATGAAGAACATGAATCTTGTCAGCACGAGAATGGTGAGTGCCACTGCCACGAAGAGGAAGAAGAAACACCTCTCAAGAAAATCCTTCTTTCATTCTTGATTTTTGTCGCTGCCCTTCTCGTCGAGCATCTTCCGATGTTTGCGGCAGATTCGCCTTTAATGTCTTCTCTGGCGAAAAATTTTTCTTTCACAAACGATTTTCCAAGGCTCATTTACGGAGTCCTTTACCTCGCCGCCTTCCTGATTTGTGGCCGGGATGTCGTCAAAGGTGCAATTCGCTCCATTCACAAGGGAAATGTCTTCGGCGAGCAATTTTTGATGACAGTAGCCTCTGTCGGTGCAATTTTTGTCGGTGAATTTGCCGAAGCCGTAGCCGTCATGCTTTTCTACAATCTCGGTGAATTCGTTCAGGATTATGCAGTTGACCGTTCAAGAGATTCAATTTCCGCCCTCATGGATATAAGACCTGACAGGGCGACCGTCCTTCGTGATGGAAAAGAAATCGTCGTTTCCCCGGAAGAAGTTCAGATTGGCGAAGTTATCACCGTAAAGCCAGGGGAAAGAGTTCCGCTTGACGGAATCATTATCGAAGGAAAATCTTTTGCAGATACTTCTGCCCTCACAGGCGAAAGCCTTCCCCGCCAGGTTTCTGCCGAAGCAAAAAGTGAAGTTCTTGCGGGCTTCGTAAATCAGACAGGTCTTCTTAAAATTAAAGTCACAAAATCTTACGGAGAAAGTGCGGTTTCAAGGATTCTCAACCTCACCGAAAAGGCCAGTGAGGTTAAGGCAAAGTCAGAGAAATTCATCGCCCGCTTCGCACGAGTTTACACGCCGATTGTCTGTATTGCAGCCCTTGCAGTCGCCGTCCTGCCGCCGCTCGCCCTGAACTTCTTTGCACCGGAGCTTTTCGCAAAATACGGCTGGTCTGTCTGGCTCTACCGCGCCCTCACATTCCTTGTCGTTTCCTGCCCATGCGCGCTTGTGATTTCTGTTCCGCTCGCCTTTTTCTGCGGAATTGGCTCAGCCTCAAAATCCGGCGTTCTTATCAAAGGCTCAAATTTCGTAGAAGTGCTTTCTAAAGCCAAAATCGCTGTATTTGATAAAACTGGAACTCTCACCAAGGGAATCTTTGATGTAGCCGAAGTCAATCCTTCAAATGGAATGACAGCTGACCAGCTTCTTGCAATCGCCACCCATGCCGAAAGCTATTCAAACCACCCGATTTCAAAATCACTCAAAAAAGCCCATCATTGCGTTCTCTGTGATGCACTCAAAATTCTGGAGCCGGAAGAAATTAGCGGATTTGGCATACGAGCGGTAGTTGAAGGAAAGAAAGTCTGTGCCGGTAACGCCAAATTCATGGAAAATGAAAAAATCACCGGCTTTGAAAATGACAAACGAAAGGTAGCCGGAACAATAGTTCATGTGGCAGTTGACGGCACTTATTGCGGAAATATCGTGATTTCTGATCAGGAAAAAGAAGATTCTAAGCAAACGATTGGTAGTCTTAAAAAACTGGGAATCAAAAAAACGGTCATGCTCACAGGCGACACAGAAGCTAGTGCCAGCCTTGTTGCAGAAAATCTCGGTATCGATACTGTTTATGCAGAACTTCTCCCTGAAGATAAAGTTCAGAAGGTAGAGGAACTAATGAACGATAGTTTATTGATAAGGAATCATGCCCCGTTAATTTTCGTTGGTGACGGAATCAACGACAGCCCAGTTCTTGCCCGGGCCGATGCTGGAATTGCGATGGGAGCCTTGGGAAGCGATGCCGCAATCGAGGCCGCCGATGTCGTAATCATGGACGATAAGCCCAGCCGACTCTTGGACGCAATCAAAATCTCCCGCCGAACGATGAGTGCTGTCTGGCAGAACATATATTTCTCGATTGGAATCAAGGTGGCAATCATGCTGCTGAATGCAATCGGTCTTGGAAACATGTGGCTGGCCGTCTTCGGAGATGTCGGAGTTTGTATCCTGGCTGTAGCCAACAGTGCCCGAGTTTTGAAAAAATAAGAAGTCTTTTATTAAATCCCATTTTGTGCTATCCTATAACTTTACTACTTAATGAGGTATTATATGGAAGCACAGTTTGTACCAGCAGCAAAACCAATCCGAATGGGAATTGATGTAGGTTCTACGACTGTAAAAGTTGTCGCCCTTGATTCAAATGATAAAATTCTTTTTGATGCTTACGAAAGGCATCGCGCAGATATTCGAAACACAATCATCACGGTTGTAAGCCGGGCTTTGGATAAACTCGAAGCTGAACTGCCTCTTGGTGCACAGCAAACTGTCAGTATCAAAGTTACTGGCTCTGGAGGCCTTTCAGTTTCTCAGTGGCTTAACATTCCTTTTATCCAGGAAGTTGTGGCAGCTACAACCGCAGTCAAAAAACTCATTCCACGAACAGATGTCGTAATCGAGCTTGGTGGTGAGGATGCTAAAATCACCTACTTTACAGGCGGTGTTGACCAGCGAATGAACGGAACTTGTGCAGGTGGAACGGGAGCCTTCATCGATCAGATGGCTGCCCTCCTCGAAACTGACGCTTCCGGCCTCAATGAACTTGCCCGTGGAGCAACAACAATTTACCCGATTGCAGCCCGCTGCGGTGTTTTTGCAAAAACTGATGTTCAGCCGCTTATTAACGAAGGAGCACGCCGTGAAGATATTGCAGCTTCAATTTTCCAGGCTGTTGTTTCTCAGACCATCGGCGGCCTTGCCTGCGGTAAGCCAATCCGTGGAAATGTAGCTTTTTTGGGTGGTCCGCTTCACTTCCTTGACCAGCTCCGCCAGCGTTTTATCGAAACCCTTCATCTTGAAGGCGATGCAATCATTGTTCCCGAAAACAGCCAGCTTTTCGTTGCGGCAGGTTCTGCCCTCAGTGCCGAAAAATCACACGGCCTTACACGGGAAGTCAAAGTTTATCCAACTATTGCCAGCTTCCGTGAAAGCCTCAAAAATCTTGTCGGTGCTGAATTAAACGAAGTTCAGCGACTTGAGCCTCTTTTCAAAAATCAGCAGGAACTCGACGAATTTACAGAAAGACACGCAAAAGACAAAACAGAAACAGCTCCACTTTCCGAAGCTTCCGGCCCGGTTTTCCTTGGTCTGGACGCAGGTTCAACAACAACGAAGGCTGTATTGATTGACCAGAAGGGTCGCATTCTCTGGAGATTCTACGATGTAAACGCCGGAAATCCAGTTGATTTGGCCGTTCGTGTCCTTAAAGACTTGTACAAAATTCTTCCAGAACACGCTTATATCGCCCGCTCAGTCTCAACTGGTTACGGTGAGGCTCTTTTCCAGGCTGCGCTTGGAGTCGACGCTGGCGAAGTTGAGACAATCACACACTATCGTGCGGCAGATTTCTTTGTTCCCGGCGTTGAATTCCTTCTCGACATTGGCGGTCAGGACATGAAGTGTCTGCGCATGAAAGACGGCGCAATCGTTTCGATTCAGCTCAACGAAGCCTGTTCTTCTGGATGCGGTTCATTCCTAGACAACTTCGCCCGCTCGATGGGTCTTTCTGTTCAGGAATTCAGCCAGAAGGCTTTGCTGGCTCCAAAGCCGGTTGACCTTGGAAGCCGATGTACGGTCTTTATGAACAGTCGTGTTAAGCAGGCTCAAAAAGAAGGGGCTACAATCGCTGATATTTCAGCAGGTCTTTCTTATTCAGTAATCAAAAACGCTCTCTTCAAGGTAATCAAACTGCGAAATGCCCAGGAAATCGGTACAAAAATCGTCGTTCAGGGCGGTACTTTTAACAACAATGCAGTTCTCCGTGCCTTTGAGAAAATTGCAGGCGTTCAGGTTTACCGCCCGGATGTTGCAGGTCTCATGGGTGCTTACGGTGCTGCTTTAATTGCATACGACCAGTGGCGGGATTTAACAGCTCCAAAACCTGGTGAAGAAATCGGTTTCGTTCCGCCAATCATTCATTCAAACATCGCAAAGGCAGACGAACTTGAGAATTTCAAAGTTGACCTTGAACTCCGTCGTTGCGGTGGCTGTCAGAACAACTGTCTGCTTACAATCAATACATTCCATGCCGGCAGTTCACGCGGAACAAGCACATTCGTAACAGGAAACCGCTGTGAGCGTGGTGCCGAGCGAGCCGGAGCCGTTATCGATGCAGGAAACGCAAAAGCAAGCGGTGCAACTGATGAAAACAAGGGACTTCCAAATCTTTTCAAATGGAAATATGACCGTCTCTTTGGATACAAACCTCTCGCCCTTTCAGACGCTCCTCTCGGTGAAGTTGGAATTCCGCGGGTTCTCAATATGTACGAGAACTATCCTATGTGGTTCACCTTCTTCACTGATTTGGGATTCCGCGTCCGCCTTTCCCCACGCTCATCTCGTGCGGTTTATGAATCAGGTTTGGAAACAATTCCTTCTGAATCAGTATGTTATCCGGCAAAGATTTCTCACGGACATATCATGCATCTTCTCAAAGTCGGATGCAAATTCATCTTCCTTCCTTGTGCTCCTTATGAGCAGATTGAAGACACAGGCTCAGACAATCACTACAACTGTCCGATTGTCACCAGTTATTCAGAAGTTCTCAAAAACAATGTGGATGCCCTCCGTCAGGACAAGAGCGTTCTCTTTATGAATCCTTTCCTCCCAATCGAAAACAAGGAAAGACTTGCAGAACGGCTCTTTGAAGAATTATCACCGCACTTCCCTTCCCTGACTCAGGAAAAAATCAATCATGCTGTTGATGCTGGCTGGAAAGAACAGGAAAAATTCCGCAAAGAAGTTCAGCAGGCGGGAGAAGAAGCCCTTGAAGAAATGATTCTCCGGGGAGCAAACGGTATCGTTCTCTCTGGCCGTCCATATCACCTTGATCCGGAAATCAACCACGGTATCCCGGAAATGATTAACGGACTCGGGCTTGCAGTCTTTACGGAAGAAAGTGTAGCTCACCTTGGAAAAGTCGAGCGACCGCTGCGAATCGTAGACCAGTGGACTTATCACAGCCGTCTTTATCGGGCAGGAAGTTTTGTCGCCGGAATGCCTAATCTGGAAATCGTACAGCTCACCAGCTTTGGCTGTGGTCTTGATGCAATTTCTTCAGATCAGGTTGATGAAATCCTCAAAGCCAAAGGAAGAATGTACACGCTGATTAAAATCGATGAAGGCTCAAATTTGGGTGCGGTACGAATCCGAATCCGCTCCCTGATTGCGGCTGTAAAAGAACGCCAGCGAAACCGGCGCAAGCTGGAAACCCGTTCATCTGCATATCACAGAATGCCTTTTGAAAAGGAAATGAAATATACTCACACGATTCTCGCCCCGCAGATGTCTCCGATTCACATGCGGCTTCATCAGCGTGTTTTCGAGAGCGAAGGCTACCGAATCGTCTTCCTTCCAGAAGTTGATAAAAAGGCCGTTGATGTCGGTCTCAAATATGTAAACAATGACGCTTGTTATCCGGCAATTCTCGTAACGGGTCAGCTTTTGTCTGCCCTTGAATCAGGAGAATATGACATCAATCATGTAAGTCTCGCAATCATTCAGACTGGCGGCGGCTGCCGAATGACAAACTACATCGGCTTTATCCGCCGTGCCCTGAATGATGCGGGCTGGGGACACATTCCGGTCATTTCACTTTCTGCACAGGGACTGGAAAACAATCCGGGCTTTAAGCTCACGTTCTCTTTGGGTAAGGGAATCGTAATGGCTTTCATTTTGGGAGACCTTTTGATTCAAGTTCTTTACCGAACCCGACCTTACGAGGCAGAACCGGGCAGTGCAAACGCCCTTTACGAAAAATGGAACAAAATCATCGGCGATACTCTGGGAAGCGGCAAAATGACCTTGCACCGCTACCACAAAATCGTGCGCGGAGTCGTCCGTGATTTTGATAATCTTCCTCTGCTCCCGATTAAAAAGCCGAGAGTTGCAATCGTCGGCGAAATTCTAGTTAAGCTTCATCCGACTGCAAACAACAATCTCGTTGAAACAATCGAAAAAGAGGGAGCCGAGTGTGTTCAGCCGGGATTCATTGACTTCTTGCTCTACAACTTCTCGGACAACATTTTCAAACACAAGAACCTCGCAGTTCCAAAAAGCGGAGAAAGAATCGCCCGAATTCTTATCTGGCTCACAGAAAAATTCCGTGGCTATGTCACCAAAACTCTCAAAAAGAGCAGGAGATTCGATCCGCCGACCTCTATTTACGAAAAGATGGACTACGCAAAGGACATCATTTCTCTGGGCAATGTGACCGGCGAAGGCTGGTTCCTCACCGGCGAAATCGTAGACTTGATTCACAATGGTGTTCGAAGTTTTGCCTGCGTTCAGCCATTCGCATGTATGCCAAACCACATTTGTGGCCGTGGCGTAATCAAGGAATTGCGAAGACGCTACCCAGAGGCAAACATCTCCGCAATCGACTACGATCCAGGAACAAGTGAAGTCAACCAGCTCAACCGACTCAAGCTGCTTCTTTCAAACGCCCCTTACGGCTCACATCCTGATGAGGACAAAAATGGCCTTATCAATGGTAAGCCAGCTGAAAATGCGGATGAAGTTGCTGAAATGGAAGCTCGACTCAAAGCTGATATGGAAAGAGAAGCTGTCGGAGAATAAAAAATCCCTTGTGCAGGTTTCATGGCTTGCACAAGGGAAATATTAACTTTCGTTAGTTAGATTTTTTTTACTTATTTGCCTTTTTCTTTAAAAATTCCACCAAAGCAGGAAGATAGAGTCTGTCTTCATAAGCAATGTGAGTGTGAATCCAGTCATACAAGAAATGAGCAAATTTTATCGCCTCAGAGGCCGGGAGCCTGTCAATACCGGCATAAATATCCTTACATTTTTCAGTAAAGGCATCGTGAATTTTCTTATGCTTTTTATAGCCGTCAAAATTTGATGCAAGCATCAGTTTTTCTTCATCCTGAAAATGTGTTGCCGCATAATTCAGGCAACGCTCTAAGGCCCATTTAACTAACATACGATAGTTTTCTGCATTATTATTTTTTAAAAGACTCTGGTAAAATTCATTGCAAAGCCTTACAAGCGTTTCATGCTGCTCATCTATAGCTGGAATTCCGATTTTGTATTTTGGATCCCATTTTATGTAGTCATCGTTCACCAAGCCGTTGCCCATTTTAATTACTTCCTTCAGAACATTATAGCACAAAATTTTTTTGTTGAGAATTTAAAAAATTTGTTTTCCTTTCAATTTAATGTTAAAATACTCTTTATGGATAAGAGCACAAACAATTCAAAGCCCAAAAAACAGGGCAAATTGGTCTATTACATTGTTGGAATTACAGTCGTAATCGTTGCGGTTTTAACATCCCTTCAAATTTATATCGTCAACGCTCGCACGAAAGAATCTGTAGCTTCATCTTACGAAGAAAACTGCCTTAAAATCACAGATGCTTACTCTAATGTTGTTTCAATCCGCCTGAGCGAATACATCAAACAAATGCGGATGTACACCGAAGCTGACATCACTCAAACGGCAGATCCACACCAAATTCAAGAATGGCTCATAGAACACGCAAAATCCCGCACGCCGGACTTCGACCGAATCGGCTATATTGATGCAAAGGGTGACTTCTACAATGACCAGAACAAAGTCACTAATGTAAAAGACAGAATTTACTTCAAAGCCATCATGGAACAAGGTCACGACACAAACATCGATGACCCGGTAACATCAAAATCAACAGGAACCACAATCATCCATGTTTCTCAGGCTGCAAAGGTCGGTGGAAAGACAGTTGGCTTTTACAGCGCTGTCGTAGGCGTAGACAAACTTACTGAATTTGTCAAAACCATCCGAATCGGAAAAACCGGTTACGCCATTCTTTTTAACAGCGAAGGTGAAATAATTGCAACATCGGCCCCAGAAGTTGATGAAGAAAGCACAAAAGCTATTACAGAAGCTATGCTGCCAATCACGCAGGCCCTTGCACAAAAGCAAAGCGGCAGTATCTGGATAAGGGCAGGCAAACTCGGCCATAAATATGTCACATATAAACCAGTTGAAAATGCAGACTGGGGCTTTGCCTTCCTTATTGATGAGAGCCAGGTTTACGCTACGGCAAAAGAGATTTCAATCACTTTGATTTTTGCGGGAATTATCCTTGCCTTAGCCCTCTTAATCGGAATTGGTGTCGGAATTTTCCATTCCCTCAAGCCTCTTCTTAAAGTCAAATCTTCTATCGAAGAAATTGCTTCTGGAAAAGCTGACCTTACCCAGCGAATCACAGGAGCAGCCGCAAATGTAAACAACGAAATAGGCGGCGTAGTCAAAGGCTTCAACAAATTCACCGAGAAACTTCAAACCATCGTTTCTGATGTTAAATATTCAAAAGAAGTTCTTGCGGCAGCTGGCGAGGACCTTGATGTAAGTATGCAGGACACAAGCGCATCAATCACGCAGATTATCGCAAATATTTCAAGCGTACACACGCAAATCAGCAATCAGGGAGAAAGCGTCGCCCAGACAGCAGGTGCGGTCAACGAAATTGCCTCAAACATCGAATCTCTTGAACGAATGATTGCAAACCAGTCTCAGGGCGTAAGCAACGCTTCATCAGCAGTCGAAGAGATGATTGGAAACATCGCCTCAGTAAATCATTCTGTAGATAAAATGGCAGCTTCTTTTGACTCGCTCACAGAAAATGCCAAGAGCGGTGCCGAAAAGCAGGTTCATGTAAACGAGCGGATTCACGAAATTGAGCAGCAGTCACAGATGCTTCAGGAAGCAAATGCGGCAATCGCAGCAATCGCAAGCCAGACAAACCTTCTCGCAATGAATGCGGCAATCGAGGCTGCACATGCTGGAGACGCAGGAAAAGGCTTCGCTGTAGTTGCAGATGAAATCCGTAAACTTTCAGAAACCTCGACAATTCAGTCAAAGACAATCGGCGACCAGCTTTCAAGCATCAAAGAGTCAATCAATTCCGTCGTTCAGGCTTCACAGGAATCAAGCGAAGCATTCAATACAGTTGCCGAAAAAATCCATGAAACTGACCAGCTTGTCCGCCAGATTAAGAGCGCAATGGAAGAACAGCAGGAAGGCTCAAAACAAATCACAGATTCTTTGCAGTCAATGAACGACAGCACAATTGAAGTTAGGACAGCATCCGAAGAAATGTCTATCGGAAACAAGCAGATTCTCGATGAAGTGCGAAACCTTCAGAACGCTACTATGGTAATGAAGAGCAGCATGGAAGAGATGGCCGTCGGTGCAAAGAAAATCAACGAAACAGGAGCCTCACTTTCAGAAATTGCTGGAAAAATGAAGGATTCCATCGAACAAATTGGCACACAAATCGACCAATTTAAGGTATAATGCCCCCAAGGGGAATTATATGGAACTCAAAGAATACACGCACTTTGTAAATTATTACGAAACTGACAGAATGGGCGTAACCCACCATTCAAACTACATTCGCTGGATGGAAGAAGCAAGAATCGACTTCCTTAAGCAAATTGGATGGGATTACGCCAAACTCGAAGAAGAAGGAATAATTTGCCCGGTCACGGCCGTAAGCTGCCGCTACAGGCATAGCACGACCTTCAATGATACGGTTTCCATTTCCGTATCAATCGAGGATTTTTCAGGAATCAGGCTCAAGCTAAAATATACAATGAAAAACTCTTCTGGAAGAAAAATCTGCGAGGGAAGCTCTGAACACTGTTTCATTGATGCCGAAGGAAAAGTCCTGCTTGTAAAAAAGGAATACCCGGATTTTTACAAGGCTTTGACGGCATTGATAGAGCAATAAACAGATATATCAGCGGTAGTTTATGAAGATATTTTTCAGATTTTTGCTCGTGACTATGGGCTCATTTTTGCTTGCAACAGGAATCAATACCTTCGTTCACAAGGCAGGTCTCTTACCAGGCGGATTTACAGGAATCAC
>OCVV011356135.1_pt1 | contig 14516 bp, 12 predicted proteins | sample 1539721 | NCBI WGS metagenome assembly OCVV01 (sample SAMN02144230, study PRJEB22623) | gut metagenome | biome: sheep rumen | host: Ovis aries | place: New Zealand
AGGATAAATGAAATAAAAAGTGAAATATCACAAATTCGAAATAACATACAATATGATATAGTTAACAATGCAAAAATTATTGCATCCACTGTATTATCATCAAGCAGTTTTTTGACAAAAGACATTGAATTTGATTATGTCATTATGGATGAGGCAAGTCAAGTTCCAGTATATATGGCATTGATTCCACTTTTGAAAACAGACATGTTCATCTTGATAGGTGACAATAAACAATTGCAACCAATACAAAACAAAAACGCATCATATCTTCTGAACAAATCGATATTTAATCTTCTTATTGAGAAATATCCTGAAAACTATACTTTTTTGAACATTCAATATAGAATGAATGAAAAGATAAGTAATATTGCCAGTGAATTATATTACGATGATAAACTTCTAACTGGGGATATAGCCAAAAAACAGATGATAACACTTGTTAACAACAAATATTTTTTGTTGAATGAAGATGTCATAACAGTAATGGACACTTCCAGTGTGGGTTTTGATGAATCATACGTATCGAATGGTTGCTTAAATGTGTTTGAAGCAAATTTAATAGTGGATATTGTACGTGCACTGGTCAATAACGATGTTTGTGAAGATGAAATAGGAATTATCACTCCATATAGAAAGCAAAAAAATCATATTAACAATCTACTTAAAAAAATGGGGTCAGTTGTTGAATGTGATACTATTTACAGATTTCAGGGAAGGGAAAAAGATGTTATTATAATATCCCTTTGTAAAAGTTCGGATAAATCCTTGGGCTTTTTTCAAAGGAAGTTTTTGGATGATGAAAATCAGTTGAACGTTTCAATAACAAGATCCAGAAAAAAACTGATTATCATTGGTAATTTTTCAATGTTGTCTGATGCAGAAAACATTAGAAAACTCTTTGATAAGGTGGAACCTGATTCGGTGTTGTATTTTGCGGATTTTTTATAACCGGTTTGGTTTTATGTTATAAAATCATGAGTATTGTTAAGTTCGCCCTTCTTATTTTGAAAACATTTATATATTAAAAAAAATATAACAATTGTTATATCCTTTCGGATATAATTAATCATATTATAATTATAATTTTTTTAACAGTGTTGTATACTATTTGAAATGAGTATCAGACATGTTTAAGTAAATATTATCATGCTTGGATGTTTTGATATTCAATTATATAACACTGTTATATAATGGTATTATCTATCATCAATAATAAAAATCATAAAAACAATTAATAAAAAAAGCGATTAGAAAGATAATCCAATTCATAACATAATAATTAATAATAAAAATTTAAACTAATATATTCAATCACAAATTCAACAAAAAAGAATATACTAATAAAATAAAGATATAAAAAACAGAGAAAAAAAATAAACAAAGGACGTGATATTGTGGCATACGAAGTAAAAAATAAAAAAAACATAGCAACATTAGGATTACATGCAGGTCAAGAAGAAACCGATGAAACAGGTTCAAGAGCAGTACCAATCTATCAGACAACATCCTACGTATTTGATAATACAGACCAGGCAGCAAACAGATTTGCCCTTCAGGAAGGGGGAAACATATACACAAGACTTACAAACCCTACAACAGAAGTCTTTGAAAAAAGAATTGCTGCAATAGAAGGGGGAACTGCAGCATACGCAACTTCAACAGGACTTTCAGCAATCTTCTATGCAATAATCAACCTAACTGAAGTAGGTGATAATATTGTATCTGCAGACAACTTATATGGTGGAACATTTGAATTATTTGAAAACACCCTAAAAAATCTGGGAAGAACGGTCAAATTTGTGGATTCACAATCACCCGATGAATTCGAAGCAGCAATAGACGAAAAAACAAGGGCAATCTATGTGGAATCAATAGGAAACCCAAAATTAGACGTACCTGACTTTGACCTAATATCCGAAATTGCACATAAAAACGGAATACCATTAATAGCAGACAATACAGTGGGAATAGGATCAATAAGACCATTTGACCATGGGGCAGACATAATTGCAAGCAGTGCAACAAAATACATCGGAGGACACGGAACAACACTTGGTGGAGTAATAATCGAAAAAGGAGACTTTAACTGGGATAACGGAAAATTCCCTGGATTAACCCAACCTGATGAAACATACAATGGACTGAAATTCTACGAAACATTCGGTCCGGCAGCATTCACAACAAGAATCAGAGCAGTACTCGGAAGAGACACAGGAGCAGTACCAAGTCCATTCGGTTCATTCCTATTACTGCAGGGACTGGAAACACTAAGTTTAAGAATAGAAAGACATGCCGAAAACGCACTTGCAGTTGCAAAACACTTGGAAGCACATCCAAAAGTTGCTTGGGTAACATATTCCGGTCTTGAAAGCAGTCCAAACCATGAAGTAGCAAAGAAATATGCAGAAAAAGGTTATGGTGGAATAGTTTCATTCGGATTAAAAGCAGGTTATCAGGGAGCAATTGACTTTATCAACAACACCCAATTATTATCATTACTGGCAAACATAGGTGATGCAAAATCATTGGTAATACATCCTGCATCAACAACCCACTCCCAACTAACAGAGGAACAACAAAGAGCAACCGGTGTAACTCCTGACTTAATAAGGTTTGCTGTTGGAATTGAAGACTTGGAAGACATTTTAGCCGATGTGGATCAGGCTCTTGAAAAAATTTAATCAACACGTTTTTCATACAATCACCCCCACTAATTACTTTTTTTAATCTTAAAATTCAATCAAATTTTAACATTATCTTCCTGTTTTATAACAAATGTTAAATGTTAAAAATAATATAAAAATAATTAATATAAACGGTTGTAAAAGGAGGTAATTAAGTTGGCATTAAGTAAATCACTTGGAACAGTAGAAACACAATATTATACATTGGAAGAAGATTTTGAATTAGAAACAGGAAATGTAATAAAAAATCCAACAATTGCCTATGAGACATATGGAACATTAAACACTCAGAAAAGCAATGCAATTTATGTTTGTCATGCTTTGACAGGTGATGCTCATGCAGCAGGCTGGCATGATGGAGATAAGAAGCCGGGCTGGTGGAATATAATTATAGGTCCGGGCAAACCATTGGATACTAACAAGTATTTCATAGTATGTTCAAATGTACTTGGAAGTTGTAAGGGAACAACAGGACCTAGCGATATTAATCCAGATACAGGCAAGGAATATGGTTTGGATTTTCCAATCATTACAATCAAGGACATGGTAAACGCGGAAAAGAAATTAATGGATTATCTTGAAATACCACAGTTATATGCTGTCATTGGAGGTTCAATGGGCGGAATGCAGGTACTTCAATGGACATTATCATACCCTGAAATGATTAGAAACGCAATAATGATAGCATCTGGAGCATATTCCACACCACAACAGATTGCCTTCAATGCAGTTGAAAGACAGTCAGTGATAGCAGATCCTAACTGGAATAATGGAAAATACTATGAAACAGACAAAAAACCTGAACAAGGCCTTTCTGTAGCACGTATGATAGGACACATCACCTACTTAAGTAACGAATCAATGTATGAAAAATTCGGAAGAAGATTACAAAACAAAAATACATTCAGTTACGATTTCAGCAATGAATTCCAGGTTGAAAGTTATCTTGAACATCAGGGTTTCAGTTTCACAAAGAAATTTGATGCAAACAGTTATCTTTACTTAACAAAAGCATTAGATTATTTTGATGTGAGAAAAAACAACTCCTTGGAAGAAGGCCTTAAGCCAATCCGGGCAAAAATGCTCATAATGTCCATAACTTCAGATTGGTTATATACACATGAACACATGGAAGAAATCGTTCTGGCTCTAAGGGCAAATAATGTTGAGGTAACCTATTCTAAATTAAATTCGGAATATGGTCATGATGCATTTCTTATAGAAAACGGGCAGATGAACTACATAATCAGTAACTTTTTGTCAAAAGCAACCGTAAAAGATGTGATGAACAAGAATGTAGTTACACTGCAGGACAATAAAAGCGTTAAGGATGCAGCCGAACTGATGTTGACAAAAAACAGAACACACATACCTATAGTTGATTCCAATAACAAGATTATAGGAATTATCACTGCATGGGACTTATCCAAGGCAATAGCTAAAAACACAGATAACATCGAGGAAATAATGACCAGAAATGTCTTAACGTGTTATGAAGACGATTCCATTTATGATGTGGCACATAAGATGGAAGAGCATCATATATCAGGGTTACCCGTAATAAACAAAGACCATGAAGTTATTGGTAACATTTCAACTACTCATCTATCCAACCTATTGGATTTAGAGTAATTATTTACTATACTTATTTTTTTTTAAATTCTTTTTTTCAAAATTAGATTATTTTATTAAAAGGGAGATTAGGTTTGTAAATATTTGCATATTTACATGTCTTCGAATCTGTCTTCGAGTTTTTCAAGTACACCTGGAAGACTGGTGTATTCCATTTCATCAGCAGGTAATCTGTGTGGTTCGAATGGGCCGTGTCTTCTCATGTAGTTTGCTACTCTTGTTGCGGTTCTTCTTGCTTCATCAAATGCAGGGTCTGCGAACATGTCAACCGGTCCAACAAGTTGAGCATTGTTTACTTGGAAACCAAGTCCGATTACACGAGGAGGTCCGTCAAATCTTACAGGTCTTGCATCTGATTCTCCTACTGGCATTAAAGGTCCGTTGTGTGATCCTCTCATCCATCCACTTACTAGGTGTGGGAATGCAAATGGTTCTGATGTTTCTCCACCTGCAGGGAATCCTGACTGTGATCTAACGATTGCTACAGGGTCGTCTTTTCCGATGTATTTTCCAGCCATAAGGTTTAATCTGTCTGTACTTACTGCTGCTGCAATTTCACCGTCTGATCTTCTGAAGATTCTTTTAATTACGTATCTTCCTGTTGAACCGATTAATGCTAATAAGTCGTACATTTCATCAGGACAGGACATTGTTACTTTTCTGTTTTCTATTACATCGTATACTTCAAAGTCAAATCCACCGTGTAATGTTGGGTCAATTACTAATCCTGCAGTGTTGAATGGGTCTGCAAACATTCTGAATAATGGTAAGTTGAATGCTCCAGGTTCTGTTTTGTCACAGCAGTATGCGAATACTGGGTCTGAACCTCTTTCTTCGAATTCGATTTCTGCACTTCCAGGACCCATACCTTTGATGTTTCCACTGAATGTGTCGGATAATAAGTCTTGACCTGCACCGTATAATTTAAGTCCTTTTGCTACTTCTGCACCAGCCATAAATGTGTCAAATGCTAATTTGTGTACTTCTTCGTTATCTGGACCATTTGTGTGGGTCATAATCATGTCTATGTCGTCACCACAGTTGGTTATATAAAAGTCAGTTAATAATCCTTCTTCTTTTGCTTTGGATAAATATTCGTTACATTTATCTTTTAATAATTGGTGTGTTACTGCGTGTCCACCAACACTACCAATATCTGCTTTAATTATACTTACAGTAGTTTTCATTTAGTATACCTCCTCGGTAAAAAATATGATATTGATTTTACTCGTACTCCCAAGCAATTATCAAACATTTTGTTTTTTTATAAAAATATTTTTCTTCTGCTTTGTAAAGAGATATGAATAAAAAAAATTCTTTAATAATTATTTATATTTTTTTAATTTGATGTTTATAAATTTATTTATAATTTAATTTTAATCTGGGTTTTTTTAAATAAAAATTAAAAAAAAGTAATTAAAGGTTTCTGATGATTTCATCACTCATTTCCTGGGTTGTGTTTGTTCCGCCAAGGTCTGGTGTTTTTATTTTTCCTTCTTTAACAACCTTTTCTATGGTATTTTGAATGTTATCGGCTTCCTTTTGCATTCCCAAAAATTCAAGCATAAGGCTACTTGAAAGAATCATGGCTATTGGATTTGCCTTGTTTTGTCCTGCAATGTCTGGAGCAGAACCATGTACCGGTTCAAACAGTCCGTTATCCCTTCCAATATTTGCCGAAGGTATCAGTCCCAGACTGCCAAGCAGACCTCCACCCTGGTCTGACAAAATGTCTCCGAAAAGATTTGTCGTAACAATCACATCAAATTGTGCAGGGTTTGTTATCAGATACATTGCCATTGCATCTATGTAATAATCGTTTGCCTTGATTTGTGGATATTTTTCAGCAATTTTATAAAATGATTTCTTGAATACTCCATCTGTCAGGGGCAGTACGTTTGCCTTATGTGCTGCAGTGACTTTTTCTTTTCCAGTTTTGTCAGCATATTCGAATGCGTAGTCACATATTCTTTCCGAACCCGTATATGTAATTTTTCTAATGGCTATTGCTTCATCACCATAATCCTCTTCCATATGGGAATATAATCCTTCGGAATTTTCTCTTATTATAGTAAAATTAATTTTGTCATCAGTGTATGATTTTATTGGTCTTTGATTTATGTATAAATCCAATTGTCTTCTTAGAGTAACTATTGCACTTTTTTGTTCCGGAATTGATGTAACGGCACCAAAGAGTGTGGAATCACTTTCTTTACATGAGTTAATGGTTTCATCCGGTAAGTTTGTGCCGTGTTTTTCATAACATTCTTTACCGGCTTCCTGATATATGAAATCAAAGTTGGCATTAATTGTTTCTAATAGTTCAAGTGTAGGTTTCATCACTTCTTTTCCTATACCATCACCGGGAATTGTTGTAATCTTATACAAAATAATCCGCTCTCCTAAATGTATCTATTATTATTTTGCCATGATTAATTATTTATATTATCCGAGGCTAAATATTATTAAATAATTTATGAAAGAAAAATACAAATTTAATGTGATATAATGAGTAAAGAAGAAGTAATAGAAGCAATCAATAACCTCAACGATGAAGATGATTTTGTAAGAATTGAAGCAGAAAGTACAATTGCAATGAACATGCCTGCCGAAATCGATGTTTTACACGAGGAAGTGCTTAAGGAAGATTATCCTAAAAATACCAAATTAACCATGGTTGAATTATTAAGGGAATTAAAAGATCCTAGTTCAATTGAAATATTTGTGGAATTGTTACATGACAGAAACAAATGGGTAAGAAGACAATCCAGTTCCGCTCTGGCCGATTATGGTGACGATGCAGTAGAACAGTTAATGACAATTGTTGACGATGAAAGCTGGAGAGCACGTGGTGGAGCAGTCTGGGCATTAGCAAAAATAGCAAATCCTGATACTTTGGATGTCTTTATTAAAGCAGCAAAAGATGAAAAAAGTTTTGTCAGAGGAGGAGCAGTATTCGGTCTTGGAAATATTGGTGGTGAAGAAGCTGTTGCATCTTTAAAAGAACTTGCTGAAAGTGATGACAGCGGTTACATTAAAGCCAATGCATTAACATTCCTTGATAAATTACAGGAATAATTTTTTTATTTTTTTTTAACACCTTTTCTTTATTTTTACTAATTTTTTATAAAATTATTGTATATTTTTTATTTCATTCTTATTTTATTGTAAATATGACTCATTATCCTTTAAAATCTCTTAAGAAAACTTTTAATATGATTAAATAAATAAATATTATTGATAGATTATAACTCAACGAAGTAAAAATGGAGTGATATGATGGTAAAAATTACTATAATTGGAGCTTCAGGTACAATTGGAAAAAACGTGGCATTTTCATTGGCTAAAGAGGACGTAATAGATGAAATTGTTATGTACTCTAGGGAAAAAAGTCATCCAAAAGTAACGGGTGAGGTTTTGGACATGTATGATGCCCTTGCTGCTGAGGATATAGACAGTGTACTAACACCATCATGCAATGTGGAAGATATAGCAGGATCCAAGATAGTTCTCATAACATCAGGTGTTCCTAGAAAAGATGGGTATACGCGACTTGATTTGGCAGCTCCAAACGCAAAAATAATAAAGGAATATGCACAAGACATTGCAAAATATGCTCCAGATTCCATAATATTAATAGTAACAAACCCTGTTGATGTAATGACATCAATTGCATTAGAGTATTCTGGTTTTGAAAAGAACAGGGTAATCGGTCTGGGAAATCATCTGGACTCATTAAGGCTCAAGACAATACTCTCCAGACATTTCAAAATTAACAGTGGTGAAATACATACACGTGTTATAGGTGAACACGGGGATCATATGGTGCCGCTTCTTAGTTCAACAACAATAGGTGGTATACCTTTGAAATATTTCGCCCAGTACGAGGATTTGAATACTGATATGCTGGTTAAAAAACTCAAGAACGCGGGTGGAAACATTATCTCCAAAAAAGGTGCTACCGAGTATGGACCTTCCTATGCTATAGGAAACCTCATATCCACAATAGTTAACGACAGCAGAAAAATCCTTACTGTAAGTACATATCTTGAAGGGGAAGTTGAAGGGGTCTATGATGTTTCATTGGGTGTTCCAGTCGTACTTTGTAGAAACGGTATTCAACGTATAATACCAGTTCACATGAAAGATGACGAGAGAGCAGAGTTCTTTGATGCTGCCAGAACAGTTAAAAAATGTACATATAAAATTCATGATTTGTTAAACGAAGAATAAATCATTTTTTATTATCTTTTTTTTAAAAACTTTTTATAGTATGAAATATAAATAACTAAATATAGTATTAATAATGATTAATCATGATAAATGATTAAAAAAAACATATTTTTCTAATGAGGTTTAAAAAAATGAAAGTTGCAATAATTGGTGGAACAGGTTCCCAAGGATTAAATTTAGGTAAAAGATTAGCAATAGCCGGTGAAGAAGTCATAATAGGAAGTAGACAGGAAGAAAAGGCTTTAACAAAAGTTGAAGAAACTCTCGAACTGCTCAAAGAATACGATGACATTAAAATGGTTGGAATGTCAAACGAAGACGCTGCAAAAGAAGGTGAAATCTTAGTATTAACAGTACCATTAGCAGCACAAAAAGCAACATTACAATCAATCAAAGATTTTGTTGGAGAAAAAATATTAATTGATGCAACAGTACCACTTGAAACAGCAATCGGAGGATCACCAGCAAGATTCGTGGATTTAATGGAAGGTTCAGCAGCAGAAAGAACAGCAAAAATCCTTAAAAAAACAGGTGCAAAAGTAGTTGCAGGATTCAACAACATCAGTAACTCCCACCTGGACAATATCCCTGAACCTATTGATTGTGATTGTTTAATTGCAGGTGACGACAACGATGCAAAAGCACAGGTAAAAGAACTTGTCGAAAAGCTTCCTGGCGTAAAATGTATTGACTGTGGAAAATTAGAAAAAGCAAGAATGATTGAAAAAATCACCCCACTACTTATTGGATTAAACATCAAATACAAATCACATTACGGTGGTTTAAGAATTACGGGAATAGATTTTGAATAAATTTATCCTATTCAACTTTTTTTTATCTTTTTTTTAGAACTTTTATAAAATATCTGAGATTACCATTTACTGCTTGGTATTTTAGTTTTCTTCAAATTATTCTTTCTTTATTATTTATCTAGTCAAAAATTACTGACTATAAAAAGTACTTTTTCAAAAAATCAAAATAGACAATATAAGATTTTTCAAAAAACTAAAAATACCATATATACTTTTTCAAAAAACTAAATAAATTAAGGCGGCTATTTTTGAAAATGATGGTGGTAGTAATTTAAGAAGTTTACAGGAAATAAAAGGAATTCTTTTGGAAAATTATGTTGCCTATTCGATATATAGATTGAAAGTTGAATATCATCATAATTTTAAAATGTATTTTGATCCACGTAAGGGAGGGGTTGATTTCCTTATTAAAACAATCCATGGTGATATAATTCCAATAGAAGTTGGAATAGGTAAAAAGAATAAACGTCAAATTATATCTGCAATGGATTATTACAAATCTGATTATGGAATAGTAATATCTGATACAACAAGTAAAATAATAAAAGAAGAAAATATAATATTCATACCTTACATTACATTTACTTTATTCTAATTTTTTTTTATTGTTTTTGTAGAAATTCTTTGAAAAATCCACCAAAAGTAATAATACAATTATGAAATATTTGTATAAAAATTAATCATTGTATTTTGATCATCTTTGCTCTAAGCAAGGTTTTTTACAGGGTCTTAAAAAAATTATAAAATGGGGGGGGATGTAGATGGTTTGTAAAGTGGGTATTGTTAAACTTTTTTTTAGTTAGAGTGCATCATCGCCCCTTTCATTTGTTCTGATTTTGATTACTTCTTCAACAGGGGTAATGAATATTTTTCCATCTCCGATATTTCCGGTTCGGGCTGCCTCACAAATAGCATTTACTACTTCGTCAACAGCACTGTCATGAACAACAGTAACAAGTTTTACCTTTGGCAGAAGGTCAATTCTGTAACTTTTTCCCCTGTATTTTTCTTCAATACCTAACTGTTCACCTCTACCTTTAACATCCACAACAGTAATCCCTTTACAGTTAACTTTTTCCAACGCTTCTTTAACAGCGTCCAACCTTTCGTTTCTAAATATTGCGGTGACTTTTTTCATGCTATCACGTTCTTATTATATTCTGTAACCTAGTTCTTCATGTTCTTTTACGTCTAAACCTTCTATTTCCGTTTGCTCATCTACTCTTATACCCATTACTTTGTCCAGTACTTTGGCTATTACGTAAGTTAATATGAATGAGTATACTGCTACAGCAACTATACTGATTATCTGTATTATCAGTTGTTGTGGGTTTCCATATAGCAGTCCTGCTATGCCACCTATTGCAGGTGTTGCAAATATACCTGTCAGTATAGCTCCCCATGTACCTGACAATCCATGTACACCGAATGCATCCAATGCATCGTCGTAGCCAAGTTTTGGTTTTAGGAATGATATTGCGTAGTATGATATGAATACTGTTGTAAATCCTATGATTATTGATGCTGGTATGTCCACGAATCCTGCTGCAGGGGTAATTGCAACTAATCCTGCTACTGCACCTGTGGCTGCTCCGAGTACTGTTGGTTTTCCTGAGTTCCATATGTCTATTAAAATCCATCCTATCATTGCAGTTGCTGCCGCAACGTTGGTTGTGATAATTGCATTTGCTGCCAGTCCATTTGCTGCCAGAGCAGATCCTCCGTTGAAACCGAACCATCCGAACCATAATAATGCTGCACCGATTACAACATACCCGAGGTGGTGAGGTAGTAATCTTTGGTCTTTTCTTGGTCCAAGCACTAGAATTAGTGCCAATGCTGCAATACCTGAATTAAGGTGTACTACAGCTCCTCCTGCAAAGTCCAGTGCTCCAAGTTGATATAGCCATCCACCTCCCCATACCCAGTGTGCTACAGGTATGTATACTAGTGTCAGCCAGATGACTACAAATGCAAGCCATGCTTTTGCTTTCATACGTCCGACTATTGCCCCTGAAATAAGTGCTACAGTAATTGCGGCAAATGTTGCCTGGAATGCTACGTATAATAATTCAGGGATTCCCGTATCTGGATGAAGCATATCCAATCCTATTCCATTTAGGAAGAAATGGGTTGGTACTCCTAAAAATCCGTTTATTGTTTCTCCGAATGCAAATTGATATCCGAATATAACCCAGATTACACTAGCAATTGCAAATGCTGCCAGAGATAAAAACATCGTGTTCAGGACGTTTTTCTTTTTACTCATTCCTCCATAAAATAATGCCAGTCCTGGGAGTGTCATTATCATGACCAGTGCAGTGGATATTAGTATCCATGCAGTATCTCCCGTGTTTAGTAGTGATTCTGATACCACATATAATCCTCCATTTAATATTGTTTTTCTTCTTGGTTATGCTTCCTTATTCTTATATTGTTTTTTTTATCATTATATTTTTATAATAAATATGACGGAAGTCGGAAACATACTTCCGATAATAATAGTTTAAATTATCTAATATTTAAATGTATCGTATTAAAAAAATTAAAAAATATAGTTATAATTTATAAAATAGATAAAATACAAGTAAACCTCCGATAAAAGAGGCTACAGAATAAATATTCAACCAATTGCTTACGTTGAAACTTGTTGTGAAAAATAAGATGATTATCCATATAATTAAGAAAACCAATGAACTCTTAATTTTCAAAGATCGGCTTAACATATTTACTCAATCCAAAAAAAAACTTTATAAAATAAAAAAGATAGTGAGAATCTTATCTCACTCAAAAGCGTATTTACATGTTTTTAAGATATACATCTTGTAGTGCTGCCACTCCAGCGCCTGTATCAAATTCAAATCCAAATTCTTTTAAAGTCATTTCAAGACAGGTGAATGTTCTTGATAATTCAGGTAGTCCTGTAATACCCATGTGACCAATTCTGAATATTTTACCACTTAAGTGGTCCTGTCCTCCACCAATTTCGATTTGGTATTTGTCTCTCATGGTTCCGCGTAACTGTGAGTCACTAATACCTTCAGGAAGGTTTATACCTGTGAGTGTATTGGAGTAATCTCCTTCACGTGCAAACAGGTCAAGTCCTAAAGCCTTAGCTGCTTCACGGGTAGCTTCTGCACCAATGTGATGACGTCTTATACGGTTTTCTAATCCTTCTTCAAGAACCATGCTTAAAGCTTCGTTCATTGCGTATGTCATTGAAACACTAGGTGTGTAAGGTGTTTGTGATTTTTCAGCACTTTTTCTCATCTTTTTCATGTCAAGGTAGTATGTTGGTGAATCTACCTTATCAACAACGTTCCATGCATCATCACTTAAAGTTATCATACTCATTCCAGGTGGTGCTGCAATACATTTTTGTGAACCTGATAAACAGATATCTAAACCGAAATCATCAGCTTTAACAACATCTCCAGCCAGTGAACTGACTGTATCAACTACAAATAATGTGTCGTAATCTTTCATGATTTTTCCGACTTCCTGAATAGGGTTTACAACTGCAGTTGAACTTTCATTATGAATCATGGTAAGTGCTTTAACATCATTGTTTTCTTCCATAACTCTTTGAACTTCACAAGGGTCCACTGCCTGTCCCCATGGAACGGTGATTTCTATGGATTCTCCACCGAAAACTTCGGTTAATTGTTGAAGTCTTTGTCCGAATTTTCCTCCAACAACGTTAATTACTTTATCACCTTTTTCTACGATGTTTGCAATAGCTGCTTCCATTGCACTTGTACCTGATCCTGTTAAAAGGTATGATTTGTTGTCTGTTTGAAATACTTCAGACATCATTGCACTGGTTTCATCTAAAATTTCCCCATAAGCTGCTCCTCTATGGTTAACAATAGGTCTTGCCATAGCATCTAAAACTCTTTTAGGAACAGTAGTAGGTCCAGGAATCATTAATAATATGTCTTCCATTGGGAATATTCCTCCAAAATATATATTTTTATTATAAACGTTTATTAAAAAAATATAATAAGACTAGTTTTAATATACTTGTACATAGTATACTATACATTTACTAAACTTACTATGTTATTATATTTGATTTAATAGTTTTTTAATGTTATGGAAATTGATTTCCTTTTAAAATAACTAGTTTCATTTTTGTTTAGGGAAATGATGTTTTATGAAAATCGGGAGGTGGTTTGATGTATAATGATTGGGATAAGTGGTATGATATCATTTTGGATGATTTTTCTTTTGATGAAAATGATGATATCCTCAGTGCAATATATCTGAATGAAAACATTTCCAAATTCGATTTGTCACATATAGATTTTAAGGATAAATGTATTGTATTTGGAGCCGGTCCTTCAATTAAAAAGCATATACATTACCTTAAAAGTAATAGTAATCTAAAAGACTATACTTTAATTGCAGCTGACGGTACAACCAAGGCACTTATTGAAGAGGGAATTATACCTGACATTATCGTCACGGATCTTGATGGTGATATGGAAAGTATCTTCACATCCAATAAGAAGGGATCAATCCTTTTTGTCCATGCCCATGGGGATAACATGGATAAACTAAAAAAGTATCTGGATAAACTGGAACGTGTTGTTCCCACTTGTCAATGCAAGGCATTTGGTAATCTGGAAAATTATGGTGGTTTTACTGATGGGGATAGGGCAGTTCATATAGCAGTTTTCGCATTGTGTATGAAAAAAATCGTTTTGGCAGGCATGGATTTTGGTGATGTTGTTACAAATTATTCAAGACCGGAAATAGGTGTTGAATTGCAGGAAGCTGATGATTTCAAGAAAAAAAAGTTGAGTTATGCAAAAAAATTAATTGAATCATTAAAAAAAGAAAATGTCCAAATTGAATTTGTTAATTTATGTGATTCAATTTAGTATCCTTAACACAATTTTTATTGTAAATGTATTTCTAATTTTGGTGAACAGTTTGGTTATTACAAACTTCGCCCTATTTATTATTATGATAATATTATTAATAAATTATTGGTATAAAATTATTAATATTACTTTAAAAACACTATATTAAAATTTAAATTTTTGGATAATAAAAATAAGGCTCTGTAGAAAACCTTGCTTTGAGTGAAGTATGAGTAATACTACAAATATAATTATTTTACAGAGGGAAATATTTTATTTCAATATTA
>OCVV011314665.1_pt1 | contig 14513 bp, 12 predicted proteins | sample 1539721 | NCBI WGS metagenome assembly OCVV01 (sample SAMN02144230, study PRJEB22623) | gut metagenome | biome: sheep rumen | host: Ovis aries | place: New Zealand
CAATTATACCAAAGGCACGGCGTCTATGCCTTTTATATTGCCTACATTATTGAGTTTTCAAGGTTCAACACACCTTTTCGGTGTGGGAAGTTTTAGTTATTTACACCTTATTCAACTGTCAAAGACCCGAGAAGTGCTCTTTTCCCGGCCGGTGCGGCGGGGAAAACGGCGTTCACAAACTGTTGAACAATGTTGACAAATCTTGCGTTATTCAGTATACTAGGCTTTGTAAAAAATGACAGAAAGGGAAGGGTGAGACCCTTGGGCGCGGTACACACCAGATTTGTAGTCGGCGAGTCCCGCACCAATGCGGACAACGCCATTACGAAAACATACGGCACGTTTTACATGGCCTTTGAGGTCGACGACGAGACCCTCGAGGTGGTGGACTTCAGCTGTACGCACACCATTGACACCACCCAGTCCTTCCTGCGCAAGGTGTTCCTTGGCGAGCGTTTTCCGGACATCGACGACTGGCTGGAACAGACGCTTAGCGAGCGCTACGGCGGTTCTTCCCGTAAGGCCGTGCTGGTGGCGTATCGTGATGCGCTCAAGCGCTGGTGCTCCATGATGGAGGATTGAAAAACTGCATAGAAATCTGCTTCATGTCTGCTTGCCGTCGGTTCCCCCGACAGCGTCGCAGCTGAAACCCAGTATGCTCAGGCGTTTCTTTGTGCCCGACTGCTGGGATTTTTTGTTTTTAGGGGGGGCTAACCCACCCGCTTAAAATAAAATTTTAAGGAGGAGAAACTATGTTTACGATTACCAATGGCTTTACTTACATCGCGTTTCTGTTGTTCCTTGCCGGCAGTCTGCTGGCACTGGAAAAGTACGGCAAGTGGAAAGTGTTCAACTATGCACCTCCGCTGGTGTGGATCTACATCCTCAACATGGCCTTTTGTACGATGGGCCTGTACAACAGTGAGGAGTGCTCCGCTGCCTACGGTGTGCTGAAAAACAACCTGCTTTATGCGATGATCTTTGTCATGCTGCTGCGCTGCGACTTTCGCAAGCTGGCAAAGCTCTCCGGTCGCATGATTGCAATCTTTCTTGGCTGCTCACTGACGCTTGCAGTTGGATTCTTGGTCGGCTACCCCATTTTCAAGGGTGCTCTCGGTGCCGATACCTGGGGTGCAACCGCTGCGTTGTATGCCTCTTGGGTTGGTGGAAGCGCTAACATGGCGGCTATGGGTGACGCACTGCCGGTCGATCCAGGCGCATATGCCTGCGCACTTGCGCTTGATACGGTGTGCTATTCGCTGTGGATTGCGCTGCTGCTGTTCATGGTGAAGTATGCGGATAAGTGGGATAATGCCACAAAGGCTGACAAATCCAAGCTGATGGCGGTTGCTGACGCGGCAAACGCTGAAATCGCCAAGGATAAAAAGCAGGCCAAGGCTGCCGACTGGATCTGGCTGATCGGTCTTGCACTGATGGTTTCCGCTTGCGCTCAGAAGATCGGTCTCCTGATGAATACCGGCTTTAAGGCTATCGGCCTTGGTATGTTTGATAAGGGCACTTGCACCACCGTGTTCGTCACGATCCTTGGTCTGGTATGTGCCATGACGTCCATTGGCCGTCTGCCTGCTGTGGAAGAGCTTTCCACGATCCTGCTGTATGCGGTTGTTTCGCTGCTTGCTACGCAGGCTCCGCTGAACGATCTGCTTTCCGCCCCGATGTGGGTTGTCTACGGCGTGTTCATTCTTGTGATTCATGTCGTCGGTATGTACATTCTCTCGAAGCTGTTCCACTGGGATCTGTGCATGGTTTCCACGGCGTCGGTGGCAAATATCGGCGGCTCTGCTTCTGCACCGATCATCGCTTGCTCGTACAATGAGGCGTATGCCGGTATCGGCGTTCTCATGGGTGTGCTTGGCGCGGCAATTGGTAATTTTGCCGGCCTTGGTATGGGCGCATTGCTGAAAATGCTGTCTTGATTTTGATGTGCCGAGGTGCTTTTGCACCTCGGCACAAACAGAAGGAGCATAATGAATCAGAATGAAATGTTTCGCTTCTTGAGCGTGGGATTGCCAGAAGACATTGCCCGCCGCAAAGCATGGGGCGATCTGGAAGGTGCAATTCGGCTGATTGACAGGGAACTCAGACGGCAGGATTTACCTGAAGCGCTGCGCAACTGTATGACGGTCGAACGCGAGATTATGTGCCGTATACCGGAAGATTATCCGCTGACCCGCGTAGATGCGCTTGCTGAAATACGGCAACATATTCCGGACTTCACAGAAAAGGAATTTGACGAACGCGTGGACGCAGGTAAGATTGGCTGGGTCTATCTCAACGGAGAGATGCACTTTTTCAACCGCTTCTTTTCCTCCATGTGCAAGGCTGAACCTGCCTTTGCACAGCGCGCAGGCGTTATGATGCATGGCGTGGAGAGCGTGACGCGGGAAGAGGGCGAAGGCCGCCTGGATCGCGTGGCACGTCTGATGCGGCAGAACGGAAGCATGACCAACCGTATCCGCATCCGCGCGAGCGTGCGTGTGAAGGATGAGTGCTTCTTGCCGGGAATGTTTGTCCGCGCGCACCTGCCTATTCCTGCAGCATGCGAGCAGCAGAGCGATATCCGCATTGAAAAGATTTTTCCGGAGACCGGGCGTGTGGCACCGGAGGATGCCGCGCAGCGCACGGTTTGCTGGGAGGAGACGATGACAGAGAATCATCCGTTTGTCGTGGAGTATTCCTATTTGCATACGGCAACGTATCACGATCTCTCTGATGTCCGGGCGGATTCGGTACAGCCGACCTTCGATACGGAAGAGATCGCTCCGCACGTCGTATTTACTCCGTTCATCCATTCTCTTGTGGACAAACTGACGAAAGGCACGGATAATCCGCTGGAAAAGGCCCGCCGGTTTTATGATTTCATTACGTTGCAGATGCGGTACAACTTTATGCCCTCGTACTTTATTCTGGAGGACATTGCGCAGTCCTGTGCCCGCAGCTACACCGGCGATTGCGGTGTGTTTGCACTGCTGTTCCTTACGCTTTGCCGTTGTGCCGGTATTCCCGCGCAATGGCAGAGCGGACTGACGGCGGAGCCAGATTTTATCGGGGGACATGATTGGGTGCGCTTTTATATTGCACCTTACGGATGGCTTTTTGCTGACCCGTCCTACGGTACTGCGGCAGTGCGCGCGCAGAATGAAGAGCGCCGCCGCTTTTACTTCGGAAATCTTGACGCTTACCGTATGGTGGCGAATCGTGAATTCCAAGCGCCGTTTACTGTCCCGAAACAGTATTGGCGCATGGATCCTTACGACAACCAACTCGGAGAAATCGAGACGGACAAGCGTGGCTTGCGCAGCTATGAATTTGAGCGCAGCAAAGAAATTCTCCTGTGCGAGGAGCAAGAGGAGGCTATAGGATGAATGTGCTATCCGGCCTGGAGCCAAAAAACGTTTTTCACTTTTTTGAGCAGATCTGCGCCATCCCCCACGGGTCCTATCACACGAAGGCCATCAGCGACTATCTGGTCGCCTTCGCCAAAGAGCGCGGGCTGAAGTACCGCCAGGACGAGGCCAACAACGTCATCATCTGGAAGGGCGCGACGCCGGGTTACGAAAACGCCCCCACGGTGATGCTGCAGGGCCATATGGACATGGTCTGCGAGAAGGATCCGGACTGCGCCAAGGACATGGAGACGGAGAGTCTCGACCTGTTCGTGGACGGTGACGAGGTCGGCGCCCGGGGCACCACTCTGGGCGGGGACGACGGCATCGCCGTGGCGATGGGCCTTGCGATCCTGGACGCGGACGATATCGCCCACGGACCGCTGGAGTGCCTGTTCACCGTGGACGAGGAGGTGGGCATGATCGGCGCCCGCGCGCTGGACGCCTCCGACCTCAAGGCAAAGTACATGATCAACATCGACTCCGAGGAGGAGAAGGTGCTGACCGTCAGCTGTGCCGGCTCGACCCGCGCGGTGTGCACCCTTCCCGTGAAGCGCGAGCCCTTCGCCGGCGAGACCTTCACCCTGACGGTGGATGGGCTGATCGGCGGCCACTCCGGCGAGGAGATCCACAAGGGCCGCGCCAATTCCAACATCCTCATGGGCCGCGCGCTCTATGAGCTTTCGGAGAAGACCGAAGTGCGCATCGTGGACGTACGCGGCGGCACCAAGGACAACGCCATCCCGCGGGACGCCTCCGCGGTGATCACCGTGGCGAACGCCGCCGCAGCGCAGCGCGTCGTGACCGAGCTGGACGCGGCGCTCAAGGGCGAGTTCCACACCGCGGACAGCGGCGTATCCGTGCGTCTTTCCCCCGCGGAGGCCGCCGGCCCCGCGCTGGACGCGGACAGCACCCGCCGCGTGATCTGCTTTCTGTTCTGCGCGCCCAACGGCGTGCAGATGATGAGCGCCGACGTGCCGGGCCTGGTGCAGACCTCCCTCAACCTGGGTCAGGTGTTCTCCGAGGAGGACAAGGTGACGGCCCGCTTCATGGTGCGCTCCAGCGTCAACTCCCAGAAGGACGAGACCACCGAGCGCGTGGCGGCGCTGACCAAAGCCCTGGGCGGCAGCATCGAGATCCCCGCGTCCTACTCCGCCTGGGAGTACCGGCCCGACTCCCCGCTGCGCGACGTCACGGTGGAGGCCTTCCGCGCCGTCTACGGTGAGGAGCCGACCATTGCGGCGCTCCACGCGGGACTGGAGTGCGGCATCCTCTCCGGCAAGATGCCGGAGCTGGACTGCATCTCCTTCGGCCCTGACCTGACCAACATCCATACGCCGCGGGAGCGGCTGCACATCGCCTCCACCCGGCGCGTGTGGCAGCTGACGCTGGAGACCCTCAAGCGCATTCGTTGAACAGGAGACAAGCATGGCGAATCAAAAGAACAAAACTTCGATCATTTTCACCGGCGACATCGGCTTTGACCGCTACATGGACCAGCGGTGGAAGGACGAGAACCTGCTCTCCCAGCCGCTGCTGGACTTCTTCCACAGCGCGGATCACGTAGTGGCCAACGTGGAGGGCCCGCTCATCGACGCGGAGGACAACGGAAGCCACGGTGTGTTCTTCCACAGCATGAGTCCCGAGGTGACACAGGTGCTCCGGCGCATCGGCGCGGACATCTGGTCCATCGGCAACAACCACACCATGGACGCCGGCCGCGAGGGCCTGGTGAACACGCGCGCCCTGGCGGCGCAGCTGGGCTGCCGGACGATCGGCGCCGGTCTCAACGAGGTGGAGGCATCCGAGCCGGTTTACCTGGATGAGGCGGGCGGCATCGGCATGTTTGGTGTGGCGTATCTGTCGGAGTGCATCCCTGCCACCGCCACCGAGCCGGGCATTTTCCGCTGGAACGATATGGAGTACATAGCAAAGCGCATCGCGGAGGTCAAGGGCAAGTGCCGCTGGTGCGTGGTCGTCTCCCACGGCGGCGAGGAGTTCACCAGCCTGCCCAATCCCTACACCAGGGATCGGTATCTGAAGTTCCTGGAGCTGGGCGCTGACGTGGTGGTGGCGCACCACCCCCACGTGCCGGAGAATTACGAGCTGTTTGACAACGGCAAGGCGATCTTCTACTCCCTGGGCAACTTCATCTTCGATACCAACTATCAGCGCGTGCACCAGTACACCGACGTGGGCGTACTGCTCAAGCTGATCTTTACCGAGGAGAAGCTGGATTTTGAGGCGACAGGTCTGCAGATCGTCCGCGGCGACGAGCGCATCGACGTCGCGCCGCTGCCGGACATCTTCACCGACGTCTGCGAAGAGGAATACCGCCTGCTGGCCCCGCTGAACGCCAAGGCCTTCGACACGGAAAACCGCCGGACGCTGTGCTATCTGGAGCCCGAGCGCTTCACCAACGCTCCGGAGGAGGTCTGGAACGCGTACTACAACAGCACCGAACCGGACGGCTACTACGAGGGCGAACACATGGACTTCCACATCATCGCACCCTTTGCGGCCACCGCGGCAGAGGGCGCCTGGAAGCGAAGCACGCTGGAGAAGGTCAAGCAGTATATCCTGCGCCAGCTGTAAACAGCAAAAAAGAACAGGGAAGGGGGTCTGCCCACAGCGGCAGGCCCCCTTCTTTTTTTTACAGGCTTTAGCCTGTTGAGGGCGAGCTGAGTTTTCCGTGTTCCGGAAAATGAAGCCGCCCGAAACAAAAAACCACCCGCTATGCGGGTGAGGGACAAAGAGTTCTACAATGTAAATCGCCTTTCCTCTACAATAAGGTTGCTCAGACCAATATTGCGGAAAGGAAAGGCGATTTATGGCAAATAAAGCCAATAGTTTAGCTCACACGAAATGGTTGTGCAAGTATCACATTGTCTTCACTCCGAAGTATAGACGAAAAATTATTTACAATCAATACAAGGAAGATCTGCGGGATATCCTGAAACAGCTTTGTGCATATAAAGGAGTGACGATCATAGAAGGACATTTGATGCCAGATCATGTCCATATGCTCGTAAGTATTCCCCCGAAATATAGTGTCTCAAGTATTATGGGGTATTTGAAGGGGAAGTCTGCGTTAATGATGTTCAACCGACATGCAAATCTGAAATATAAGTTCGGGAATAGACATTTCTGGTCAGAAGGATACTACGTAAGCACGGTAGGCCTCAACGAGTCTGCCATTAAAAAGTATATCCAGGACCAGGAAAAGGACGACATCATGAAGGACAAACTAAGTGTGAAGGAGTACGAAGACCCCTTCAGGGGTCAGGGCCAGTAGTACGGTTGCCCCTTCAGGGGCGGCAACGAGCCAAGAGCAGTTTGGCCTGAGCGTAAAGCGAAGGCCAGCGCCTTGAGACGCTGGCCTAGCAACAAGGGCTTATAGCCCGCCCGTCGAACCACCCGTTTTACGGGTGGAGGCGATTTTCAGCTGTGTGCAGGTTCACCATTTCGCCTTTTTAGCAAAGACAAATACAAGCTTATAGAGTTATTGATAGAACGATAAATCAGAAGAACAATCACTTTTATAGATATTAGAAAGGCTGCTCACATTCCGCTCATGGACCCCCTCCGGCAGATAACAGAAATGGGGGAATTCACACGTCCCAGGGCCTCTATGTTTTTTACCAAAACGCAAAACTCTTGAATTATTGAAGTTTTGCGTTTATGTTATAGGCAGTGAGGTGATTTGCATATGTATATCAAGAGAGAGCAGCTTCTGAATAAGCTCATCCGATATCGAAAAAAGGATATTGTGAAGGTAATTACCGGCATCCGCAGATGTGGAAAGTCGGTTCTTTTGAATGAATTGTTCTACGAGTATCTTCTGTCTGATGGTGTTCCTTCGGATCACATCATCAAAGTGTCGCTTGATCTGAAAAAATGGGAAGCGCTCAGGAACGGGGATATGCTTTATCATTACATAGCTGAAGCGGTTCATGATGATGAGCTGTACTATGTGTTTTTGGACGAGATTCAGCTTGTGGAAGGGTTTGAGGAAGTTGTCAATTCAATAAAGGCTGAATTTAATACGGATGTATATATTACAGGCTCCAATTCCAAACTGCTGTCCCACGATATCAATACCATCTTTCGCGGACGTGGGATTGAAATAAAGGTATTTCCTCTGTCGTTTGCTGAATTTCTTGCTTACCGGCAGACAGATAAGATGGATGCCTTTGATGAATATGTACAGTTTGGAGGGCTTCCCTACGCTGTCAGGGAAACGGAGGAGCAGGAAAAACGTTCTTATCTGGATATGATGGTAAACACAGTGGTTACCAGGGATATGATAGAACGATATGATATCCGCAATGAGGCGTTGTTTATTGCACTAATAGAACTCCTCTGCTCTTCTATCGGCGCATATGTCTCCACAAACAAAATCGCAAATACGTTGAAGAGCAGCGGCTTTAAGTCGGTGGATAATGAAACAATCAGCAGATACCTGAGTCATATTTGTGATGCTTTTCTCTTTTATCGGGCTGACCGTTATAACATTAAGGGAAAGGAGTATCTGAAGACTCAAAACAAGTATTATGCTGCTGATATGGGGCTTCGGAATGCAGCCATCCATTACAGGCAGATGGAGATTACTCACATTATTGAAAATCTCGTGTACCTGGAACTGCTTCGGAGAGGATATATCGTAGATATCGGAAAAAACCGGGAAAAAGAAATTGATTTTGTCGCCAGGGAACTAAGCGGCAAGCAGTATTACATACAGGTTTCTTATACCATACAGGACGAGGCGACGAAGGAACGAGAGATTTCAGCGTTCCGCCGGCTTGATGATGGATATAAGAAAATCCTGATTACTATGGACCGCAATCCGTTGTCGAATCTTGAGAACGGATACCAGATGATGCATTTATTTGCTTTCCTGTTAAATGATCAGGCTTTGGAAACAGTTTGAACATTAAAACGCAAAAAATCATTATTTGAAAAGTTTTGCGGTTTGACAGAGTTGGGGATTCCCTGGGAGGAGCGCGCAGATGAACGACTATAAGATCAGGGTGGGTTCTTTGATCGGTCCGGGACTTGCCTGTCCGGACCTATGAGAAAAAGGGTTATGCTGTCCAGACCTACGATCTTTCCCTGGCGTCGGGAAGGACGAAATTCCTTGCCGAGGTGATGGTGACTATTCCCCGGGGCGAGAAGGATGGGGAAGAGGTCATGTTCCTTACGAAGGATCCGGAGACGGGGAAGAACGAGGAAGAGTACTTTGAGATCAGCGAAGACGGGCGTTCCTATATGCTCTATACCGCGCATTTCTCCAATCACAGCAAGGTGATCATCAGCGACTTCGGAAAGAACTTTTCAGAGGCGGTCAGAACAGGGGATATTACAGGAAAGGAGACGCGGGAGGCCTTAAGCGCTTTTTATTACCCTACCAGGGTGCCCTGGAATGAACGAATGACTGCGCCGGTTCGATTCTCGCTCCTGCCCGCATTTACGGACAAAAAAGGGAATGTGGTATTCCGCTGCACCTTATTCCACTACCTCATGATGGGGGCGCCCACGGCTATTGAGGGCAGAGATCTGTCAGGACTGAGCCCGGAAGAAAGAGCGAAGGCAATCAAAAAAAATCTGTTCGGTTCGTCGTACAGTGATATTACGATCACAGCGGATCCGGACGGATATGTGATCGACCGCGACGTGCGCGGAGGAGATCCTGTCAACCAGGGGGCGCCGCATTCCGAGTATAGACTTCCGGGTGCGGGAGGAACCAAGGAGGAACTGGTCAGCGCGATCAGGAGCACCGGGACTCAGGTCCGCTACAAAGTCCTTCCTTCGGATGAGAAGCCTTCTTTCAGCCTGGATAACATACCCGTGCCGAAAGCGGGAGGCAACCGGCGGCTCTGTATCGATTATTCGAGTGTTGTCCTGGTCTACCGGGAGGCAGGCGGGGCCAGGAATTCGGAGCGCCGCCGGCTAAGGTTTTAATCGCCAAAATAAAAAAGGAAGTGTGAAAAAAACGCAGTCCTTTATATGATTTCTTTATATAATAATAAAGAAGGACCGGGAACTTTTCAGACAGGGAGGTGGTATCCGGATGTTATGGACGACAACGATCGACGCACCGGGAAAGGTGTGCCTGATGCAGGGAAACGAAGCAATTGTGAGAGGCGCGGTGGAAGCCGGGATCAATTTTGCGGCTTCTTATCCCGGGTCGCCTTCTTCGCAGGTCCTGGATATGCTTGGCAGGATCGCGAATGAGAGAGGCTTTTACGCACAATGGGCGGCGAATGAGGTGTGCGCTTTAGAGGCCTGTATCGGGACCAGCCTTGCCCATGCCCGTTCACTGTGTATTGTAAAGCAGAATGGTCTTCTGATCTGCGCGGACGCGCTGCACTGCGGCGCCCAGCACGGGGCCATCGGCGGGGTAGTGGTAGTGACCAGCGATGACCCCAGCGCTCATTCCAGCACGAATGAGTTTGATTCCCGCTTTATGGTGGAATCGGCAGATCTGCCGATGCTGGAGCCGACCAATATGCAGGAGGCAAAGGATCTGGTTCCGTACGCCTTTGAACTATCGGAGAGACTGCGACAGATCGTGGTGATCCGGCTGACGACCCGGGTCTGTCATGGACGGGGCAATGTGGTTTTGGGAAAGCTGCCCGAAAAGCCGAATCCGCTCCGGCAGGTGAATGAGTGGGACCGTCTGGTCTGTGTGAGCTACCGGCACACCCCGATGCTTAAGACTCTGGAGAACTTCCGGGAAGAGTTTGAACATTGTCCGTATAATCATTATGAAGGGCCGGAACATCCGGAAAAACTTGTGGTGGCCGGCGGGACAGGATGTCTGTATACAAAGGAAGCGCTGCAGAGGCTCGGGCTCGAAAAGGAGATCGGTCTGCTTCGTCTGGCGACGGTCTGGCCGATGCCGGAAGAGTTATTACTGAACTATCTTAAAGGGGCAAAGTCCGTGCTCGTTGTGGAAGAGGTGGATCCTTTCCTGGAAAAAGGGCTTCAGGCCCTGGCGGGGAAGCATCGGCTTCAGATCCATTTTGCCGGGCGCGGGGACGGGGGTCTTCCCCGGATCGGGGAACTGAATCCGGACGTAGTTATGGATGCGGTCCGGAAGCTGGCGGAGATCCCTGCCCCGGTCGATGCCGCGGCAGGCGAGCCGGAACCGCTTCTGGAACGGGAACTGAATTTCTGCGCCGGATGTCCGCACAGGGCGACATTTTTCCTTCTGAAACGCGCGCTCAAGCGCTGTTCCAAAGAACCTGGTGTGGTGATCGGCGATATCGGATGCTATATCATGAGCAGCCAGGAGGCAGGCCACTATATTTACCAGGCCTGCAACTGCATGGGTTCCGGCATCAATCTGGCCGAGGGACTGGGCCAGCTCAGCAATTTCGGCATGCGTCAGCCGGTGGTGACGATGTGCGGCGATTCGACCTTTTTCCATACGGTACTCCCGGGACTTTTAAACGCCAGCTATTATCATTCCAATATGCTGATGATGGTGCTGGATAATTCCGCGACGGCGATGACAGGTTTCCAGCCGCATCCCGGAACGGGGCTCACGGCAATGGGCGAACAGGTCGAACCTATGTCCATCCGGGCAATCTGTGAGTCCATGGGCTGCCGGGTAACGGAAGCGGATCCCTTTGATGTGGAAGGGACGCAGGAAATCCTGGAGGAACTGCTCCCGCAGCCCGGGCTCAAGGTACTGATCATGCGCCAGCCCTGCGCAACGCTGATGAGTAAGAAGCAGCGGAAAAAGAGGCGTGTATGGGTCGACCAGGACAAGTGCATCGGGAACGGCTGCGGCTGCGACCGGTTTTGCTCCCGCGTCTGGGGATGTCCGGGCAACAGCTGGGATTATGAGAAAAACAAGGCGGTCATCGACCCGGTCAGCTGTGTCGGATGCGGGGTGTGCGCCGAACTTTGCCCTGCCGGGGCGATAAAGATAGAAGGCGGGGAGGAGTGAGATATGGGCAGATTAAATTTTGATCCCTTGAATATCGTCATCTGCGGCATCGGCGGACAGGGAAATGTCCTTGCCTCGGAGCTGGTTTCGAGTACCATGAATGATCTTGGCTATAAAGTTGCCGTGGGAGAGACCTATGGGGCGGCCCAGAGGGGCGGTTCGGTCATGAGCCATGTGCGTGTTTCCGAAAGCTTTGAGATGGGAGTTCTGATCCCGAGGGGGGAGGCGCACTTTATCATCGGATTTGAGCCGCTGGAGACACTCAGGCAGGCAAGACTGTATGCCGGGCCCCAGACCCGGATCATCTACGATCCCCGGCCGGTATATCCCCAGGGTGTCCTGCAGGGGCGGCAGGTGTATCCGGATCTGAAAGCGATGGAGGAGGAGATCGCGTCCCTCGCCGGGGATGCGGTCCAGGTACCGGCTGCTGAGATCGCGATGGAGTGCGGGGATTCCCGGGCGGCGAATATTGCCCTGCTGGGTGCCTTCAGCACCCTTTCCGGAGCACCGCTGAACAGCGAAGAATTGCTGGACGTGCTGAGGCAGCGTTTTTCCGGAGCAGTGCTTGAGATGAATGAGCGCGTCTTTGTCCGGGGCTTAAGCGCGATGCATCATGCAGACGCACCGGATGCCGCATCCGGCAAAACCGCATCCGCGGATCTTGCCTCAGCGAGGTATAAAGATGAAAACACAGACTGAAATGCTGAATGAAACAGTTCTCGTGCGTTTTTCCTATCAGGAGCGTGATGACACGATAGAAGTCGAGCTGCCGTCAGACACCTGTTTTCAGGAACTGGATGCGCGCCTGTATGCGCTGGGATACCTGATTCCGCAAAAACCGGGTTATTCTTATCTGGTGAAAAATCATAAATGCGGCGCCATGGAGCGTTTGTCTGATTATCTGCCGTCGGGAACAAAGAAGATGGAGATCCGGGTCTTCGGAATCCCGCAGATCATGGTTTAGGAAGGGGGCCCGGAAAATGCTGAGTGTATTTGCACTGGATTCGCAGGTCATCCAGGAGGGGCTGTGCACCGGGTGCGGGGCCTGTCAGGGCCTGTGTCCTTACTGGGATTCTGCGAAAGGCAGGACGATCGCATATTTTGACTGTGCGCGGACAGACGGGCGCTGTCAGCGTTTTTGCCCGCGGATGCCGACGGATATCGCGGAGCTTCGAAAGAAGGCATTTGGTGAGGAAAAAGTGCTGGACGGAATCGGGCCTTTCCGCAGCCTTCTGCTTGCAAGGGCAGCGGACCCGCAGATCCGGGCTGGAGCCCAGCACGGCGGCGTGGTTACAGCGCTTTGCGAGCTGGCTCTGAGAGAAGGACTGATCGACGCAGCGGCACTGACACGTGCGGAGGGCGTTCTGGATCCGGAGGGTGTACTGGTAACTGACCCGGAAAAGGTGAGGGAGTGCAGCGGCAGTTCTTATCAGATCCCGCCGACCCTGGCTGTGGTAAACCGGGCACTGAAGGAAGAAAAGTATAAAAAGATCGGTATTGTGGGGACACCCTGCAAGACGCTGGCCGCCTATAAGATGATGTATGGGACACCGCCGGAAGGATATGAACCTGTGAAAGGGATCAGCCTGGTCATCGGCCTGTTCTGCGGCTGGGGACTGGATTGGGACGGACTCAGGGAACTGGCAGGACGACATGCCGAGGCCGGGAGCATCCGTCATATGGATATTCCCCCCAGCAAATATCACAGCCTGCAGATCACAGCCGACAGCGGGACAGTTTCGGTAAATCTCGATGAAGTCTTGCCGATCGTCCGTGAAGCATGTCATTACTGTGCGGATATGAGCTGCGAATTCGCGGATCTGTCGGTCGGCGGAGCGCGGAGCGATGACGGCTGGGACGTCGATAAAAAATGGAATCAGATCGTCGTGCGCAGCAGGAAGGGTGAGGAACTGATCGATCTGGCACGGGAGAAGGGTATTCTTGAATTTAAGGACGTTCCGGACTGGGCAATCGAGAAACTCAGGAATGCCTGCCTGGGCAAGCGCCGCAGAGCCCTGAGCCATCTCCACGAAAAATTCGGGGCAGACAACCTTGGATATCTGGAGCCGTCACGGGCACAGATCGAAGAATAACTCCACCCCAAGAGATATTTTAACAGCAAAATGGCCTCCACCGCTCCTAAGCGGAAGAGCGCACGACTTCCGGCGGACGTCGGTTTTGCGCGGACCGGAGCAGAGCGCAGACCGGGGGTTCGAATCCCCCCGGGAACGCGAGAAAACAGCGGAATTTCGTTAGCAGATCGACCTTGATATCAGCAAAACGGATTCCGCTTTTTTCATGCCCAGGGTCCGGATAATGATAAATATGGCTGACGGAGATTTTGAGGTCTCTGTCAGCAGTTTTTTATTTGTAATCAGGAATGTCTTTTTGTAAGTGGTAAACCACAGGTGTTGTATTGAAAACAGAGCCGCCGATGTCGGCCCGGTTTATCAGTTATTCTTTGGCTTTTGCATGCGGCATTCGTCCGGAAGTTTATCTGACCATGGAAGCAGGTCCTGGATGAAGCCCAGGTTCGTGTCTTCCTGATGCTTTGCCATTTCTTCAAGGACATACCTGAAATAGAAGTACGGACGAAGCTTGTTTGCTTTTGCTGTTTCTGCAATGCTGTAAAGGACGCCGCTGGCTTCGGCCCCGTTCGGCGAATCGATCACATGCCAGTTTGAACGTCCGACACAGAAGGCCCGGATACTCCGCTCCGCGCTTTATCCGAACATTCGCATAAGCAGCGGAGCGGGCGATCCGCCCGTTCTGCATCGGTAAGAAGAACTGGGTGCTGATCAATACCGTCCGCGGTGCGGAAGCAAGCGCGATGCTTTATTCAATCGCTGAAACGGCGAAAGCCAACAACCTGAATACTTTTACTTACTTTGAATACCTGCTGACCAGGCTTCCTGAAGCCGTTGATGAAAAAGGAAATATAGACACTTCAAAGCTGGATCCGCTGCTTCCGTGGGCGGATGAACTGCCAGCCCAGTGCCATAAACCGCGCCGCTGAAAAGCGGCGTTCGTTTATTCACCGGCGCATGGTTTGACGCTTACTTGAGAACTCAATAATACAGGCAATTAGATAGGATGCTTATGCTACCAGAGCGGCTTTGGCCAACGAATTTCGGATGTACTCCGGCAGA
>OCVV011251925.1_pt1 | contig 14512 bp, 4 predicted proteins | sample 1539721 | NCBI WGS metagenome assembly OCVV01 (sample SAMN02144230, study PRJEB22623) | gut metagenome | biome: sheep rumen | host: Ovis aries | place: New Zealand
TGATATTTACTCCTTTCGGAATTCGATCATCCTTCAGAGTAATTGTATCATTATTTTATTCTTTGGTCGAGGGCTGGGTGGGGTTGGCGGTTACCCATTTACACTACTAAAGTGCCCTACTATATAGAATAACACCCCGGTGGGTAAAGTAGAAAAGTATTACTCTTCTCTTCCCCTGGGGTGTTATTAGGAAATATTGTTTTGTTCTTGCACTTGCTACAATCCAGATCACACCACTGTGGTTATGCATCACTGCTGCGGCTCAATCACTTCCGGCACCACAGTAATGCTTACATTTGCGCCTGAAGATTTTGGCTGCTCTCTTAAGGGCAAAGTAGTAGGGATTGTAGATATTTGGGGGTATCTTCATCTGTTAATCAAACGCATTTGAATTAATCTTAGCATTGGTGTAAATCAAATGGTCGTCATCATCAGTTCCATTCAGCATCTTAGAAACAGTATTTTCATTTTCCACTTCATTCTTATACATGCTTGCACTTACAACCACTTTATAATTCGAATAGAAGTGCGTTGCTTGATCACTGCCTGAGAATGCTGTTTTCACTGAATAATTAATGGGAATCGTATACACACCGCCGCTGTAAACAGATGCGTTACTCTGAAGCGCAGCTCTGTTGAATGTATAAGTGTATATCCTTCCAGCGCTCGGCGTATCACTCGATGCTGCCGTTATTGTTCCGGTCGCTGTGTTTCCGAATGTAGGAGCAGTTATATAATCTGCCGGATTAAGTGCGACAGTATACTTTCCTTCTGCATCTTTTCTGTACAGACTGATTGTCAATTCCACATAATCTGCAGTATCAGCAACACCGAGTAACTCAGATACATCATAAACAGCAAGTGTGTTCATCGGGCTTTGATTGTCGGTTACACCCTCAGGAAGATCACTTGCATTAATGCCAAGCTGATCATAATAATATCCTGAATACTTACCATCGTCATCATCTGACTTATACAAAAGATGTGCTGATGCTGATGATCTGGTATAATACAGCTTATGAGACTTTGGATTCCCAACTGTCTCACCGGTCTTTTCAGTAATGTAGATTGTCATAGGACTTCCTACAGTTGCAGCTACGGTTGAAGCAATACTGGAGTTACAGCCAATCCATGTTCCTTTAATTTCCTCCTCTAATTCAGCATCCTCACGCTTAGGATACTGATTTGAGATTTCATCTGTGCTCGCGTATGTAAGGCTCAGCTTGGCTTTAATCTCTAAACCCTGTACATCAGAGTACGATGCAACATTTGCAAGAGAAGCAAGAGATGTTCTCAAATCCCTTCCATTGTACAGGTAAATGTAGTTAGAATCATAGTTTGGATTTGTTCCTTGATACAATGTATAGTATGCGTTAGTAGAATCAGCAAGAACATTATATGTTCCAACTGTATACTCCTGCATTTTCACCGCAGGCTCTGCATCAATGCCTCTATGAGTCTGTGTTTCACTTGTTTGTTTATTCAATGAAAGCAGGAATGATTGATATATGTGTACTGACTGTCTTGAAAGGAACGATTTATTTGCAAACATTCCTTCAGTCAAACAAATCTTATTTGTTACCTCAACCTCTATTGCCGATGCAATATCGACTTCCCTGGTACCTTTTTCTGAGCCATCAACTCCTTCTCTTATTGTTGTCGTTAATGAGGCATCCTCAAAGGAAAACAAATTACCGACAAGAACATACGTTATTTGTCTGACTGTACTTCCGTTTGCCAGTCTGGTATAACGTGAGGGATATGTGTCCCCGAGACTAGTCGGAGCCCTAAAACCAAGATGGTACATATTCGCTGTATTGGAGCTTTCGGTAAACAGCGTTACATAATAATCTTCCATCAAATATGTTTTAGTTCCACTTGTATAAGTCTGCGCAGCACTTGAGTAAACAACACTATTAAGCACATAGAAAGTTCCTGTTGTTTCATCTGTCTTTGGTTTCATGAGAGTTGCCACTCCATTAACCTTAGCGACTACAGTTGCATCAGATTCTGAAGCCGGCACAAAGGTACCTGCTGTTGAATTTGAAACGGTCGCTGTAAAATCAAGATAATCGTTATACTTTCTGGCAGTAAATGCATTTCTGTCTGAATCCACAAACTTGTTCAGATACAACTTGCTAACTTCAGTATTAACTGCTGTCTGATCCGTCACATAAGGATTTGTTTGTCCTTCTTCTACTGTGCCATATACTTGCTGACCTGTTATAGTACTATAGTAAGCCTTGTTTCCCTGATTTGGATCAACAAGTACCATTTTGGTATCTGCAGGAAAGCCCTTATCAGTTTGGTCATCAATATCCCATATCTTCGGAGCACTTCGGTATATTTTTTCACCATTGTTTGCAGCTTGTAACCAATCAGCCAATCCACGCTGATAGATATAGCGAGCTTCAATTGTAATCGGTGTTCCAAGATTTTCAAGCGTATAGTTTCCTCTTTCAGCTGTATATTGATCCAATTTATATGTTGAACCCGATTTTGAAGAAATCTGAAGATCATATACCAGCATCTGGCTTACATACACAGGAACATATAGGTGATATGCTACCTTCTTACTGTTTCCGCTAGTACTCGGATCATAAAATTCCACATCTATAAGTGTAAACTGTGCCTTACCACTATCTACATTACCAATATTGAATGTGAAGTTTCCATTACGAGTATACAAAGAGCTGTTATCAGTTTGCTCGGTCGAGCTATTATATGTAACCGTAAACTTGTTTGTGTCAAACTCACATTTTGCCAACTTTAATTTGAAAATGGAATCAGCATTTGCTGCGTTATCTGCCATTGATACCTTGCCTGCAGCAAAATTATAGTTTGTATTTGTGAGCGTCTGTAAATACTTATTTAGCATATCCGTTAAGGCTACAGGTTCGTTATTATCAATAAGCAGAACTGGAAAATCAAGATTGTTCTGTCTCATGAATGTGGGATAATCTGTACCGGAAACATCCTTGAATGTGGAATACTTTGATGCGATCAGTTCATCAAATGTTGTAATTGCTGAACTAGTATTAAGCACATTGCTTAATTGGTTGTAGTAATTTTTTGGCTTTGTTTCTGCACCAAGATCAGTCAACACAGCGTGGGCAGCAGTATTCACATATGAGAATCCTGTCGCACCCTTGCCGCTTAAACCGTCACTTGTCAAGAACTGCATATGGTTTCTGCTGACGCCGTTTTCATCTGTTCCTACAGAATTGATTCCGATATCAACAGACGAGCTTGAAGTTACGAACGGGAAGTTCTGGTCGATATGATAGTATTCATTGTATTTAACAATGTTTCCATTCAAATCGGTAATTGCCTTTGTAACGCCGCCTGTTGTTACGGTCTTTGGCAGCTCATAAGAATCTTGGCTGGTAATAGCAACATTATTATTGCCGTCATGTATCGGCGAGAATGTATTGTACTCACTCAGCTTTTTCTTTTGAATTGTTTCTGTCTGAATATTTTCATTGTTAAACTGCGGCTCATCATAGGTTTCCACATGCCAATCGTTTTTCTGCTCCGTTGTGCTAGCGCCCTTGTAATCTGCAAAGATAACATATCCACCTGAACCATATGCGTACCTATCCCAGGTATCATTTTTTGTACTAACACATGTCATACCAGCTGATGATTCATATTCACTGTCTAACGAATCAGGTTCCTGACGAGAAAAACCGACAATATGAATCTTACATCCTTGCGTTTTTACTATTAAGGAGGCAAACCCTTTTCTTAAATAATCGCCATTATTATATTTTTTGAATTGCAAGTTTTCAACTCTGATGTTAAAGCCATTAACCAACAAGTTAGTATATGCACACATTCCACCAGCATAGCAGGATTCAAATTTCAGATTTTTCAGCTGAACATTTTCAACTTTCATTGTTCCATTGTTCTGTATATTTGCACAAAGTCCCGCTGTGTCATTATATGAAACAAAGTGATATCCTTCGACTGTACAATGATCAAAATGTGCAATCCTGTTAGAAGCCAGTCTTATATATCCCGCAATTCCGGCGCAACCTCTGTTACTATAGTCAGTTTTATATGTCATACCTGTAATTGTTGAGTTATTATTGCTTTTAACTTCAACATTTGATAGCTTTAATGAAGATCCTCCTGCTGAGTCCGTGCCATTTCCATAATGAGCTATAATACCCGCTACCCTGTTTCCAGCCATATCAACATTATACACTTTACATCTATCAATTAATAAAGAATATGGATTTGAAGTTGTTATGACACTTGTCGAACTGGTGTTACATTCGCCAACGATTCCACCTACTGCTATTCTATTGTATTTATCTACGTTTTTTCCGTCATCGTGCAGTTCTACTGTGCTGTCTCTGCCAATATAAGAACTATTTTGACTTAATAAGTTTCCAATTGTAATATTACTCAATGTGGCAGGAAAATTATTAGTACCGCTTTTTAGGCATCCGATAACTCCTGCTGTACCATTTTCATAATCATTGCCAACAAAATATGTCCTAATATCAGGTTCTAAAATCTTAACCTCGTCAATCGTCATACCCAACTGGTTAGCATAACCAACAATTCCTCCGGCATACAACTTGGTGGTAACAGTCAGATTATCTGTATCAATATTAGATATGGTAACTAAATGGCTATTGCTGTTTGCCATATACAAGTATCCAAATATACCACCAGCTGTTTTGAAGCCATTAACTGTCAAACCATCAATACCTACATGTTCAACATTAAGGTTTTCATTTGAACCAAATCCCGAATAACCAGCAAAACCACCAACGTTTATATAATTTGTATCAACAGAAGATCCTGAGGTTATTCCTAAAACATTATATCGTGAATACTCCATTGAGCCAGTATTATGAACTACATCATAATTGATTGTACCTGAAATATCGAGATACATGATCTTATAATCATCATCTGTACGATCTTCAAGCGTTAACGGTACATTTCCGGCAGGTGTCTGATCGGTTCTATTTTGACGTATAGTGTTGAACAATCCAAAGCCAGCTTTTCCATAAGGTTTGTAGTTATCAAATGTGTAATCATAATGCTTTAGATTCATGTTCAGATTGAGATTAACAACATTTGTGCCAATAAGTCCACTTACTTTATTAACACTAAGTGTCATTGCTTTAAGTTGGTTATCATTTGTTGTGCCAAAAGCTACACTCCCCAACCCTCTGAAGCCATCAGGAAGTACCCATGCTGAACTTGCGCTTGCATTCTGATCAAATCCTATATCGCATACTACACCTGAATATGTTAGATGGTAGATGCTACTTTGATTAGTAGTGTTTACATAATTAGCAACAAGGTATGGAGATACCGCTTTCAAATCAGCCAATGCAATTTCATAATCAGAGTAACCCGGATACTTGCTTGTATTCGTAATAGGATACACTGACGTGTTATCACTATCCTTTTCTTCCCCAATATGGTTGTAACCTGCAAGTCTTGAAGGCTTTAATGTTACATTGTTTTGATATGAATTAGCTTTATATGTTACATTATTATTTGAAGAACTAGCATAGCTCTTTACATTGGTATTTCCATTAGCATACTTGAAATTATTGGAAGCATTAGTAGTATTATAAGTTGCCGTCGTGACACCGCTCTGAATAAGACACGACAGAACAAATATAGACTGAGCACTTGGAAATGTCACTGTGGTTTTTTGTGTTGTTGCAGTAGACGCATCCGAAACGGCAGAGTACGCTCCCAAAGCAAGTTTCCCCTCCGAAGGCGATATGTCAGTAATGGAATAGTTCTTTATTCCATTTTTCATTGTGACATTATTGGCAGATGAAAAACCTGTTCTAGTTGGATCCTCAATCGGGCGATATGCATTGCTTTCTGTTACTGCATAACCATTGATAACTCTGCCAATAATAGGATTAACATAAAGATATTCGCTGTCCGAAACCATACTGCATCTTGCACTGATTAAACCGGTCTTATTTGAAACGCTACCCATGTTTTTGAAAATAACATCTCCAGCGATAACTACACCAACGTACCCACCGACAGGTGTACGCTTTGAAACAGGCGATATTGTTGTAACGGAATTAAAAGTTACACCTACTCCGTCAAAAATATTGTCGCCTCCATGAACTTTTCCAATAATAGCACCATACGCTTCTACGGAAGTATTCATTGAAAACTGAACATTACTTGCTGTAACATCAACAGTTGTAATTCCTGCCTTTTTTACTTCAACTGTAATGCCCTTAACAACACACCCATTGCTATTAAGAATCAACGGAACATCACTATAATTTGTAATTACAGCATTGTTATCGCTGACTATAACTCCACAGAAACCAAACCTCGAATCCGTCGAGCTACCCAAACCCACATAATCTGATGGCAAATCAATATTACCGCTTATTTTGTAATATGCACCCGCCAAATGCTGCCTGACTTCGTCAGTAGATCTTGAACCATATTTGCCAGTACTGTCACTATAGGTAAGACTTTCACATCCATTGGTCCCATGCCATTTATTTCCTATATCAGCAGCATTTTTAGGCATTTCAACGGATCCACCATTGATACCAGAAATAATATCAGCTATAGTTTTAAGCTGGTCACCTTCTGTTATAAGGTATGGGTGATTATACGTTCCACAACCGGTAATCGTTGCTTTGCCATGGTTAACTTTGAGTTCATGAGTCTTATTTGCATCAGAATAATCAGTTGCTACATATTTCAGGAATTTACCAAATTCTCCATAAAGTGAATTTGTAAGAGGCCAACCATCAGGACGGGTGTAATTGGGAGCACCGGCACCTTCAGTTGTTTCTTTCATATAATGCTGTTCTTTGCTACCCCACTCTCCTGTGCCGTCAGCATAACCAACTTCTTTTCCGTAGGTAACATAACGAGAACCGCTTCCATCTGTTCCCCAGTCTTCACTCTGCATGTAGTTATAAATTCCGGTAGAACCTGTAAAGTATTGATATTTGTTAAGCAGAGTAGCTTTAGTGAACAACGATAGACTAGTGTCGTAAGTATCTGTAAGGTCTGAATTACCGATAGAAATAGCCTCGCTTCTCCCGTCAAGCTTTATCTTGTTGAAAGTAAGGTTTATATTTCTTGATGTATCCTTACTTGTTCCTGCATCACCAATTAGGCTTGTAGCAGCTACTACACCAGTAGTTCCATAAGCAGAAGTATTTGAAACATTTTCAAGCACCACATTGGTATAGCTGTCAATCCGATTAACAAGCAAAGGCGCATATGCCAGAGAAGAATCACGAGTGCCTATGTTATGAACTTTTACTCCATCAAGTTTTATATTTCCTGCAGTCTGACCATCTGCTTTTGTAGTCAAGCTGGCATTAACGGCTTCATTGTTTGCATCAAGATAACCTTGCAGTGTCCCGCATATAAGCGAACCTGAGCCGGTGCTGTTGTATGTGTCAGCGCCAATCGTACCCTGTAATTTCAACTCACCGTTTATTATTATATCGTTCTTTGCATTAAGAAATATACCATTCTGCATAAGATGATGTTGGGTATAAGGATTTGTAGAAAACGCAGAAACAGAATCTACTAACGTGGTACGGACATAGCTGTCCGTGGGAGTAAAAGCTGTTGCGACACCCGATGAATTTTTACCACTCTCTCCGTACTCAATTTCCTGATTATACAGTTTGAACGTGCCTTTGATTGTTGCTCCGGAAACATCGACAGGGTAATAGCTGTAACCATCCATATCAAACGTTTCGCTACCAGTGGGAGCAATCACATTATTCGAAAAAGGATTATAATTGAACGGTTTGCCTGTTCCCGTCAGACTGGAATGGGCATACTGATTCAAGCTCCAAAGCATAAGCTTATCGGAACTTGTTAATGTAGCTGTTGGTGTTTCTTTTGTTGCATTGTCTTTTTTAGCTAATAGTAAATCTATGTCATAATAATAACGTGTATTCGGATTACCCATATTTACACCTGTAACCTGATTCTGATAGGTGTTGCAGGTGTTGGTTTTCATAACGTTATTAACAGTTGATGTGTTGCCTCTTGTACGGATAGAAACGATGCCTTGACCATTTTCAAGCACCTTTGATGTACGAACACCGTAAGAATCATCTTCATAGAATGCACTATATGCCACAAGTTCATCAAAAACGGTAGTATCGTTAAAACCGCCGAAGTTACTGGTCTTTGACAACGCTGAAGTCAATGCGGATTCTGAATATGTCCCGAGCTTATAAGAACTCATATTAGGAAGCACAAGATATAGTGAGTTTCCGTATATTACATTTCCATCTTTATCTTTGTAAACCTTAAAACTACGGTTAACAATCATGCCGAAAGAGCGAATATTAGTAGTAGCTGCCGGTGTCTTAGCATCAGTATAGGTTACAACTGATATGCTTGGTATTGAAACCGAACCCACACTCCAAGAACCAGAGCCTGCATATACAAGTCCTGACATATCTACATCTATGCCATTTAGTTCTCCTATATCAGCTCTAATAACAGGCGAACCTGAAACAGTGACGCTATTCATAGACACTGCTGTGTCATACCAAGCATAACCTAACAGTCCCCCGATACTTAGAGCATCTTTTATATATGCTTTATTGTCATCTTGTGTCTGGACAATGGCTCCCTCAACTGTGAGACCATTAATGGTGATAGAATCAAGGCTAAGGGTTCTTGAACCCGATCCAGCTTCAATATAGGCTATAAGTCCGCCAATTTCCTGTCTTTGCTTCTGTGAACTGTTCCTAATCGTTCCTGAAACTGTTACATTATTTATCGAAGCTGTAAACTCATTTTTTTCAATAAACCCTATAGCACCTCCTATACAGGAAGAATTATAAGAATTACTACCAGTAATATTTGCATTTATCGTACACGCCTTTGCCACCGCTATATCATTACTAATATTTCCAGTACCACCAATTGTAATGTCTCCACTTGTAGATTTTCCAAGAAGACCGCCCATTAATAGCTGGCTGCTTCCGGAATTATGCATAGCAGTATTGACGGTCACACCATAAGCTGTAAAACCGCCTGCATTTTCAGCTGCAGCAGCACCAACACTTTGCGTTGCAGCCGAGCTGACATAGATATTTCCTGCTAAAGAAACATTCTGAATAGTTGCACCCGTTGTCTTTCCGAAGAGACCGACATTTGCATGCTTATAGATTTTTCCGCAACCAGTTGCATCGGCTGCAACAGCTGATCCACTACGCTCACCATACTGTTCACCGATAGCGAGATTAAGAGTCTTGCCATTGCCGTTAAATGTTGCGGTATATGCTTGAGAACCATCATCTCGTGTTAAGCCTTGAATACCTGTACCGACAAGTGAAAGAGGTTCAATTAATGAGGTGCTGAGTGATAGATTCGTTCCTAAGAGTGTATTACTTCCGTCTCCTGAAAACGTCATAACACCACTTGTAATCTCTCCCGTGTTATGCTGAATATTCAATGCTGTTTTAGCGAAATCAGCAGTACTGCCCATAGTAGCAACAGCAGATTTTAACGCTACGGTATGATCTCCATCTGTAAAGTTATTAAGAACATCGCTCTGAGTAAGTGTGGATCCAAAACGAATTACCTCTCCCCAAGATGCTACATCATCAACAGCTGCCGCAGATGTGCTACGTTTTAAAGTCCACCCCGCACCGTCAAAAAACGCAAAACCACTATTACGAGATTTTATTATCTGCCCACCACTCGATTTAGCTCCAGACAAATCAATAGTTCCCTGCATGCGCAAAACGCCGTTTCCAAGTGCATTTACTACGCCACCACCGTTGAAATCAGCAGCAGCCGTTACCGTCAAGCCATTAACATCAACAAACGCACCATCCGCAATTCCAACAATACCACCAAAATTGGCAGATTTCTCCTTTGTAGCAATATTGTTAGTTGTACAATTATTAATCCTTACATATGATTTGCTATTTACAGTTCCTATAGCACCACCATACCCTGTTGCGGAGCCAGACTGATTTAGCTTGGAAGAACAATTAGTCAATGTCAGGGTGTTTGCAAGTTCATTAGCGGAGTATTTTCCAATCAGACCGCCATAATCATTTGTTGTGTTTGAATTAATAACCTGAATATGATCAGCGTTACTTGTTCCGTCAGATATTGTTACATTACCACTGTTATAAAGCACGCCAAAAAGGCCGCCCGAACTACCTTCTCCATTCAGTGAGCAATTAACATGATAATCGTCATACGAAAGCGAAGCCGAACCATCGGTGAGTTTTGGACTATAATAGCCAAACAAGCCACCAGAACCAACTTTTCCGCTAATTATCTGATCTACGGTGAATTTTGAGTCTGCTGCTCTTGCGGAAGAGAAAACCACACTACCACCGTAATTATTTCCAACAAGACCGCCAGCATAACTATTGTCTCCGGATGCAGTTACACTTGCAACAGGAAAACTCTCCATAGTTGCTGGAAGCGTAAGCGTGGATCCATCTCCCATGCTACCAACTATTGCACCCGCATCATGATCTGTACCACTTGCGGTAACAGTAACATTATTGCTTGCAGAAAGTGAACTAATCTCGAGATTAGCATTTTGACCTAAGGTACCGCAAATATAACCAACATCTCCGGTTGAAGAAGAAACTTCCATGCAACGCTCATCTGTAAAAGATACTTTAACATTGCATCCATCCTCTATTTCACCGATAAGCCCTGCGGTCTTTGAATTGATCGGGTTACCTGTATCAACAAGTGTTTTACTCCTGATCACCCATCCAAGCGTAGACCCCGAAGTAGTTGCACCGGATTCTTTAGCTACTACTTTTTTAGCAAAAATCGGATCTGCAGAATCTGCTGATCTGTTAATAACCAATTCTCTTGCAGCTTCAGAACCTTCAATTTTAATAACAGTTTCTTCACCTATTTGATCAAATAAGGCTTTATCAATATTGATATAATTATTTGAAATACCATTCAGTACTATAGTTCCACGGAACGGCTTTACCTGTCCTATGCTATAGAACGGGGAAACTATATCCGCGTTATCTGTAATATCCGTACCTGTTGTCAAATTGATAACCAAAGTGTCTTTTGAGTGGCCAACACCGGTAGGGTCATTTACTTCATCGTATCTGTAAGCTGACGAATACTTTGCCAAATCATCACTACTGGAGATGGTATATTCATCGCCTTCCACAACCCATTCCTCATAAGTATCCGCTGCTTCAACAGACATTACTGTTCCAAACAGTTTTTCACCAATCTCGTAAAACGGTCCTATAGACAGATTTGTCATAATAACAGCAACGGCAGTAATGCCTGCTACAATCCGCTTGTGCATCTTTGTCCGCAAGTGGAGCTTATTCTTTTTATTTCTGTTTTTCATTGTATCTCCTCCTGCTGTTATGGTGTTGCATCAGGATTGAATGTAACATATGTATCAACTGTATCCCACGATGCCAGTTCCGTACCAACCATATAGAATTGAAGATCATATCTCGGGCACTTGTCCGAATCCACCTTAAATGTCATTGTTGTCAATCCGTTTGTTGTTGTTTCTTTCACAGTAAAGCCAGAATCTACTTCCTGACTTACTGCTTTAATTTTATCTTTTGAGAATACATTTAATTCCAGATAAGCAGTGTTCCATGTTAACGAAACAGTTCTTGCACCATTTCCCTGAATAGTATAATTAAAACCATCATAGGCACTTGCTTCAGGATTATGTGTATTATTGGCGCTTGCCGCACCTTCATCGCTGAAATAACCGCTCCAGGTCTGAACTATTTCCGTAGCCTGTGAAGAAATGCTAATTATGCCTTTCAGCGTTTTTACATCTGAACGGATAACACTATCCGTGGGAACGGCTGCAATATTAACAAACACCTTGTCGTTCGAATTCAAAAGACTTTCGTTAAAATAAAACGTGTACGTTTTATCATGCGTTGTTGAATTAAGAGTAAAAGTGTCATCCGGCATCTTGTATACTCCGCCGGTCAAAGCAAACGATTGTACATTATTACTGCCATCAATATACTTAATCAGTCCGGCCTTAGCGGCATCAGTAATGGATGTTCCGTTCATGTCTGTAAGTGTAGCCGTCAGAGTATACTTAATAGGGCTCTCGTAAAAATGAGTTGTATCTGACGCAGTGTAATTACGTACAATAACCTGAACCGGATAGTAATTTACTCCGCCTACATTAACCTTTGAATTCTCAGATACCGGGTTTGTTCTCGGGCTTGGCAAGGAAAGCTCTTCGGTTCGAATCAACACATTGGAAGTAAATCTTTTCTCAAGCGACTCCGCAGTAGAAACTATCGTTCTCTTCATGCTGTTATTTGCATCTTCATATCTTGCCCACACGACAATAGCAATAGATGACATTGCGACAAGCATTACACTGATTATTATCCAATGCTTTTTTATGAACTTTTTCATTTTTTCATTTTTCATAATCAGCGTACCTCCTTCGCATATTAATAACAAAAACATCAATTACCGGATTCACTTGATGTACTTGCAAACAAATAAACAATATCTGTTTCTTTCAAAGTTTTATCAATCGTTTTTCCTGTCCAATCCACTTTGAGTATATAGTTATGACAAAAAGCGTTTGCACTTCCTGTCTGAGCAGTCGATTTCCAATACAGCGGTTCTGCATTCTTTTGCACTCGATCATTTTCCAGATATGTTCTGTCATGATGATCGGCAGCCGGATCAGCAAGCAGTGGATTGCTGTTTTCTAAATCATTCTGGTAACTGCCCCCGATTTTTGTTCCATCTATAGTGTAGTAATAAGTCACATCGGCAGTAACATCATGCGGAACAGTTTCAGGGGAGCCTGTTGTATGAACACCTGTTGCAGTATATTTTACGTAGTCAACACCCTCTGTTCCTGACGGCGGCTCCGTAGCAAAAGATGCGGGATATATTTCGTAAGTAAAGGGATTATTTGTTGTATGAGCAATTTTCAAAACATAGTACGGAATTCCCGATCCTGAAACACTGAATACATATTCACGATGCGTATCGGTTGCATTTGTGTTAACTTCTCCGATTTGAAAATTGATTTCTGCTTCTCTGTGAGCCGCACTAAGATATATATTGTTAGGAGGAACGATTTCTTGCATTCTGCCAATTTCATGCTGATTTCCAAACCATGAATATGCTATGATTGAAATGCTCAGTGAAAGCAGAATCATTGTAGCAACAATCAATTTCCAGTGTTTCTTTATCTTTCTCATCGTTCCTCCTCCTTTCTTCTCAAAAATTTGTAAAAAATATTCAGCTCTCACATCTCCCTATGGTGATGCGTGTTCAGCTATAGCTTCTGCTTTAAGCGCCGTTAATGCTCCTCTGATTTGACTACCAATCACAGAGTCCCCGGAATTGTATCCGGAATCCAGAATGCTGATTGCCGCCGTTATTTCACTCGCAGTGGCAGTACTGCTTGCGCTACAACAGGCGGTAACATTATCATCAAGATTCTCTGTTCCTGCCGGAAACAGATTTGTTTTTCTAGCAATAACATAGTCCTTTATTTCTGTTAAGGCTGTACTGTCATAAGCAATATGGGATGATGCAGAAGTATCCGCAATCATCTGCGAAAAGGTCTCAGGCCATATCCAGTAGATTGTTACTGCGTCACTTTCAGTAAGACCGTTGACTTGATACGGTTCAGTGATTAAGCCTTTATATGTAAAATCTGTTGTAGCTTCATTTGCGTAAGTAGTTGGATATCTCTCCCTGAAAAACAATATGTGGCTATTGAGATACCCCAAGGCAGTCGTATCCGTTATCTCCGTCCATGTTTCATTGGATAGTGCAAATCCCCTCATAGACACGGAAAACTCCATATCCAGAGTAGTATTATTATCCTTAGGGACAACCCAGAAAGTTAATTTACCATATGCCCCTGGTTGAAGCTGTTCGGCACCAATACCTTCCATGCGCCACTGGACATTATCGTTATTAGTGCCTGTCAGATAATACTCATTATTGGCATCGGCAATGCCTGTTTTATACTCTGTTGCAGCTTCAAACGGCGCATAGTAAGGGATAGTACCTTTTGACTTGATATTGAAGGTGATTGCCTTGGTACTGACACTCATCCCCCCACTACTTATATCCTTATTCATCGTAAACCACGCGATTGTCACAAATATCAGTGTGATAACCATCAAAGCCAGCATCGCCCCGAGCTTTATCAGCTTTGCCTTGCGCTTTTTTACGTTTTCGGCTAAAACCTCATGCCTTGCTGCTTCCGTTAATGAAGCAGACTCCGCTAATTCAATATTGCCCTTTTCTAATACTTGCTTGCTATCCATCTGCTTCACCTCCGCTAAAGGTTTATGCCCCTACATATCTCCTTATTGTTACCTCTATGTTAGGATTTCCAAGAAGTCTGTTCAGTTCATCTATATCCATGCCGTTTTCAAGACAATTTGCGGCGAACGTGTTCCTCAGCGTTCCGAATTTTCTGTATTTGATCCCTGCCTTTTTCAGCAGGTTTATGTAGTGATACCTAAACACT